>Ga0070741_10001394_pt1 | contig 74310 bp, 70 predicted proteins | sample Coa_R1_4_FD_66440 | JGI IMG/M metagenome (GOLD analysis project Ga0070741, IMG submission 66440) | Surface soil microbial communities from Centralia Pennsylvania, which are recovering from an underground coalmine fire - Coalmine... | ecosystem: Environmental > Terrestrial > Soil > Unclassified ...
GTTGCATAACTATCGCCGCGTGGTCACCCGCTGGGAGTACCACGCGGCCAACTTCCTCGGCATGGTTCAGCTCGCGTGCGTTCTGGTCCTGCTGAGACATTTATGAGATGGCTTCTAGTCCTTCGCCTGAACGCCAGCCCCAGCATTCAACCGTCAGCCGCGCGTCTGTCGTTTCGATTGGGCCAAATCAGCTCCGGGCGGACTGCTGGGCGGTTGTGGCCCGGCGACCTTAACCCGAAAACCGCATGACGCCTTAAGGGGTGCTCTGGATTACCTAAACAAAGAACTGCATCCCGTCTAGGCGAATCCCTCGATTGGGCTCTAGTCCGCCTGGCCCTACCCTGCGACAACTTTGGCCACTTCATCGCACGCGTGCCGAACGGTCCCTCGCTCGACACGCGAATCTTTTTTCAGGAGCGGGTGATGTTGAATGGCAGGACGAGCAGAGCATGGATTGCTGCAACGCTGGCTCTTGTGGCGACGGGAGCGGTGGCGCAGAGCGTAAGCATCACAAGTCCGGCGAGCGGCGCCACGGTAGCATCGCCGATGCGGGTGACGGCGACAGCATCTTCCACCAGCGCCGTTACGCTGATGCAGATTTACCTCGACGGCAGCAAAAAGTTCGAAGTCGCCGGCGCCAAACTGGACACTTCGGTTTCAGCCGCCACGGGCATTCACCGCCTGACGGTACAGGCCTACGACTCAGCGGGGCACATTTTCAAGTCCACGATGAGCGTCGCCGTCGGCAGCACAACCAGCGGTGGCGGTAGCGTACAACCCCCAATCGGAACCGGCGTTGGAACGCTGATCAGTAACATCGACCAGATGACCGGCTGGGCCAGCTGCGACCGCTGCGCGGGCGCCAATGGCGCCGGACCGGTGACCAGGTATTCGATGACGCAGAACATCGCGTCGCCTTCGCTCGACGGACGCAGCGTGGAGTTCAAGCTCATGCCCGTCTCGTCGTATAACAACGCGCTGTGGTGGAAGCAGCTTGGCGCGCAGAGCGGAGCGTCGCATTTCGTGTACGACCTGTATTTCTACCTCAAGAACCCGTCGGCGTCGCAGGCGCTGGAGTTCGACGTAAACCAGTCGCTGGGCGGCAAACGCTACATCTTCGGCAGCGAGTGCGGCATGCGCTCGGGCGGCACGTGGCGCATCTGGGACTACTACCTGCATTGGCAGAGCACCGGCATCGCGTGCGCGGCCAAGACGGCCTTCGTATGGCACCACCTGACGTGGGAGCTGGAGCGGGTGAACGGCAAGACGCATTTCATCGCCGTGACACTTGACGGCGTACGCCACTACGTGAACAAGTATTACAACCCGCAGCCGGTGAGCGTGAACGAGCTGAACGTGGCCTTCCAGATGGACGGCATCGCGACCCCCACGACCTACAGCGTGTGGGTGGACAAAGTTTCGTTGAAGTACTGGTAGAGCTGTCGTTGGGCGTTCATCGTTAGCTGGAACCGGGATACCGAACCTGAAGAGACGTAGCTTGCTGCGTCTCTATTTTTTTTGGCGGAGGGACGATTGCTGCCTCGGGACCATCACGCCGGGCATAGTAACCCCGCCGATAGGAGAGTGACGCCTTGCGATGCAACAACTTCACTTCAACGCGTCGAAACTTGCCATCCCATCTTGGATTCTGTGGAACATACCCAATCGAGTAGTAGGAGGAGCCCTGCTCGATACTCTGCCGGATCGCCACACCCAGATCGTTGCGGTTATAGAAGGCGGTACCGCCGGTCATTTTTGCCAGTTCCTGCATGGTCGTTTGGGGGTCAACCACGGCTATGCGGCGGTCGTTCATTAGTCCTTCGGTGCGCGCACTGGCAACGTACGCCGGTGTGCTGGCGCTGTTCGTAATCGGCAGCAAGCCGCGGACATCGATTGGATATACCGCAACCTGGTGTGAGGAGAGTAGCGCGGCTGTGCGCTGCACAACGTCAAAGTAATTTCGCTGTACGCTCATCGGGTCGCGCAACTGGTCATTTGGCCCAAAGGAGAAAGGGAAACCGCCGGAGAGCCAGATCAGGTTCTTACGTCCGGGGTAAGAGGCAACCGCCCCACCAATCTGCTGGAATGCGTCCAGGGTGATGCGGATGCGGCGATCGTCGCGAGCAGCTTGCGTTTCCGCTAGAAACTGACGGATGTTTTCGATCACCTGAGGGGGCAATGCCATCCCGGCATCCTTCAGTTCCAATATCCAATTCTCTTCTTCCTCCTTCTCTTGTTGCGTGGTCAACACGGGTGAGCGCGCAGGCAGTAGTTTGGCGACTAATGTCGACAAATGTGTGGGGTCCGACGTGGGCGGCTGAAGCAGACGGAGCGAGGAACCTAAAGCAAACACCGCGATTGTCGGTCCCGTCGGCAGCTCTCTCAAGAACTGCAACATCTGGCGGCGGGCTCCGACCTGGTACTCGACTTCGGTGTTTAGTGCATCCAGCAAGACGATGTTTAGTGGCCCCTGGTTCTGCGGCGAGGCGCTCAGCCCCGTGGCAGCACTGGGCCTGTCTGGTGCAGTTTGCAGTACGCCAGCGTGCACGTCGAAAGAAACCACTTGTTGGGGTTTGCCGTCCTCGTAAACCACGAAATTGTCACGCTGCAGATCAATGACAGCGGAGTTTTTATCTGTCGCGACCACATCAATGACTACCAGGCGCGAGCTGGCGGTGAACGTGGCAGATGATCGATCCGGCATTGCAGGCTCCTGCGCAACGGACACAGCCGATAACAGGATTGCCGAAACAAACACCTGCAACACACCCGAGTAGCTACGAGGACTCATGACTCCCTCTCTGGTCTCGATTCTGCAAAAGCGTGTCATCGAACAGGGCGGTTCGCAACATCCCCGCTACCGTGTGCAAGGGAGCGGCAGGAGAGCGGCCCTTGACCGGCCTCCTGCCGCCCTCAGGCTGTTCTACCGAGGAGGCTGACAGGGATCGGGTGGACACGGACATTGGATTGGTGGATCGGGTACGACATTGCACTCTGGTGGCGGGTAGGAGCGTCGAACAACGGCAATATCGGCGTTCCGATTCTCGTCTTACGACCGCTGCCCGCGGGGGCCAGGGCCACTCCAAGCGTCACGACAGCCATCAGGAGCCTCTTGTGCATTGCTGTTCTCCTCTCGAAGAGTACCACTGCCGCGGTTGTTCTGCGGCTGAGTAACTCTGCACCGCCTGCTCGCAAGCAAGAAACGTCAACTCACGTCATTCGAAGAAACAAAGCAGCCGCCTGAGCGCATCCATCGCCAGATGCCCCGCATGGGAGGAACCCAGCGGCAGCCCGCCGAGGCTGTCCACCAGCTCGGCGCGCGAAATCACTCGTAGGCCCGCCGCATCGCGACCGATCATCATCTCCGTCAACCGCGAGGCGCACGCCACGGCGGGCACGCATCCCTGGCAGCGGAAGCGCACGGCGCCCACGCGGCCGTCATCGAGCTTCACCGCGAGCCGGAGAATATCGCCGCAAGCGGGATTCGACAGCTCCACGACCGCGTCGGCATCGGGCAGGTCGCCGGCGTTGCGTGGGTTCTGGAAGTGGTCGAGGACCTGGGGCGTGTACATGGTGCGTAAACCGGTTGCGTGAGCCGGTTCGAATAGGTTAACAGGCGAGTGAATCGGCAGACGCCAGGGTCGTGCTAAGCTGCGCGCGCGTGGCGACTCCCATTCAGCCGGCCCCGTCAGCCACACCTTCAGGGCAGCCTTCGCTGCAGCGCACCATACGGCGCTGGGAGCTGGTGCTGGTCACCATCAACTCGGTGATCGGCGGCGGAATCTTTGGCCTTCCTTCCAAAGCATTTGCGCTGGCGGCCGAGTGGAGCCTGGTGTCGTTCGTAGTGTGCGCGCTGGCGGCAAGCCTGATCGTGCTCTGCTTTGCCGAGGTCGCCAGCCGATACAGCGCCACCGGCGGGCCGTATTTGTACGCCCGCGAAGCCTTCGGCCCGGCCGCCGGCTTTGTGGTGGGATGGCTGGTGTGGCTGGCGCGGCTCACGTCGTTCTCGGCGAACGCAAATTTGTTGGTCGCCTATCTCGGCTTCTTCTTCCCTGCCGCCGCCGTCGGAGTGGGGCGCGCCGGCCTGCTGATTGGTGTGACCGGCGCGCTGATCGCGATCAACGTACTCGGCATTCGCGACTCCACCAACGCCAACAACTTTTTCTCGGTCGGGAAAATCGTGCCGCTGGCCATTTTCGTGATCTGGGGAATGTTTCACCTGTCGCCGGGCGCGTTCACCCTGGGCCCGCTCCCCGACGGGCACGCCTTTACGATGTCGGTCCTGCTGCTGCTCTACGCCTTCACCGGCTTCGAGATGGCGGTGATCCCCGGCGGGGAGATGCGCGATCCGCAGCGCGACCTGCCGCGCGCGCTGCTGGCGGGCATGGCTGTGGTGGTGGCCATTTACATCGCGATACAGGTGGTCTGCATCGGGACGCTGCCGGAATTGGCCGCTTCACAGCGCCCGCTGACCGACGCGGCGGTGCGCTTCCTGGGAGCGGGCGGCGCGGTGCTCATCACCGTGGGCATTGTGCTCTCGCTCGGCGGCAACCTGAACACCGTGCTGCTGGCCGGTTCGCGCGTGGTTTTCGCCATCGCGGAGCGCGGCGAACTGCCGCGCGCGCTGGCGACGATCCATCCCCGGCGCCGCACACCGCACTGGGCGGTGCTGCTGACCGGCAGCCTCATGATGGTGCTGTCGGTGTCCGGCGGATTCGTGGGGCTCGCCACCATCAGCACGCTGGCGCGCCTTTCGGCCTACATCGTGACCTGCGCCGCGCTGATCCGGCTGCGGCGAATGCCGGGCGCGACGCCGGCCATGTTCACGCTTCGGTTCGGAGCGCTGATCGCCTGCGCCGCCGTCCTGCTGGGCCTGTGGATGCTCTCCAGCGCCGGGTGGCAGGAGACTGGCAACACTGCGTTGGCGACGCTGGTCGGGTTGGCGATATTCGCCGTAATGCGCGCGAAGGTCAAAAGCTAAACACAAAGGACAAGAAGGACCACGAAGGACACAAAGCGCAGGTCACTCCGCGCGCTCTGCGTCTCTGCGGCGAGCTACTGCAATTCCGGCGGCAGCGATGCGGCAATTGCATCCCGCACCGCGCCGATGAGGGCGTCGCGATCGGGATAGTCGTGCGGATCGATAGGCGGATGGAAGATGAGGACGGCGCGTCCGGGAAAGACCCGCAGCGTGCCCTTCGGCAGTATGCGGTGCGTGCCGACAATGGTCACCGGCACGATAGGCACACCGCTGTCCATGGCCATGTAGAACGGACCTTTCTTGAACGGTAGCAGGCGGCCGTCGGGCGAGCGCGTGCCCTCGGGAAAGACGGTCATGTCGAGCCCGGTGGCGAGCACGTCGGCGGCGCGGCGCACGCTGGCGATGGCCGCGTCCTTGTTGTGGCGGTCAATCGGGACCAGTGACGCCATGCGCATGGCCTGCGCCAGCACCGGAATCTTGAACAGCTCGCGCTTCACCAGCACAGACGTGCGCCGCGGCAGCGACGGGATGAGAATCGGCGGGTCGGCGTTGGAGACGTGGTTCGCCATGAAGATGTAGTTGCGATCGAGGTTGAGCGTGTCGAGCCCGATCACGTCGATCCTTACGCCGGCCAGGCGCACGCCGGTGCGCGCGATCCACATGGCGACGCGGTAGAGAAAGTCGACGCTGCCGCTGAGGAATGCCCAGGGAAAGGCAATGAGCGCCGCGATCGGAATCATGACCGCGTAGAAGGTGACCGCCACCAGAGCGCGGATCACGGGGCCGGCGCCCCCGTGGCCGGAGTTGCCGACGCGGTGGCGGAGGCGCGGCCGAGCCACACGTCGCGGCGCGCGCGCTGCTGCGGCGTGATGCCGCTCACCTCGACGAAGCGATAATCGGAGGTCTGGCGCTCACCGAGCTTCAGGTGCACTTCGCGCGTCGCGCCGCGGCGCGTGATCTTCATCTTCACCGTGTCGCCGGGGCGATTGCCGGTGAAGAGCCGGTCGCCCTGAGGTTGCTGGTCGTTGACGCTCACGATGATGTCGCCCAGCGCCAGCCCTGCCTGCGCGGCGGCACCGCCCGGCGTGATCGCTGAGATGACCGGCGGGTCGCTGAAATTACGTGTGGTCGTGAAGCCCGCATCCGGCGACGAGACCGTGCGCAACTCCAGCCGCAGACCGACGCTGCGAAAGAAGTCGTCGTAGGGAATCTCGTCGGTGCCAGCCACGTAGCGCGCGAAGAAGTCGGCAAACCTTCCGCCGCTTACTGCTTCGGCGGCCTGGCGAACACCATCCGAATCGGGAAAGTAGCGGCCCTTCTGCGCGTACTCGCGGTTCATGTACTGGAACAACTCGCGCAGCGAAGCGCGGCCGTTGCTGGCCTCGAGCATGGCCAGGTCGAGCAGCACGCCGAGGATTTCGCCCTTGTTGTAGTAGTTGATGCTGCGCTCCGGCAGGCGGTACGCCGGATACTTGTCGAACCACGTGTTCAGGCTCGACTCCTCCGCCGACATGGTCTTGTGCGCCGGGCGCGACTGCAACTCCTGGATGGCGTCGGCCAGGCGCGCCAGGAATGCGCGCTCGTCGGTGAGGCCGGCGCGCAGCAGCATGTAGTCACCCACCGTGCTGGTTACGCCTTCGCTGAACCACAGCGCGGTTGTGTACTGCTCCTTCGTGTAATCAATCGGTTCGAGGGACTGCGGACGGATGCGCTTTACGTTCCACAAGTGGAAGAACTCGTGCGCGGTGACCCCCGCGATCGCATTCGGGTTGCGCTTTAGCCGCTCGGAACTGGCGTCGATTGCGGTGGAATAGGCGTGCTCCATGCCGCCGCCCGCCGGCCCGCGCGGAAAGTGGTAGATAAACGTGTAGTGATCGAAGGGGCGGTCGTTCATCCACGCAGTTTCGGTCGCGACGATACGGCGCAAAGTGGCCACGATGGATTCAAGGTTGTAGTCGGCCGGGTCGGCATCAATAGCGACGTTGTAGCGGGCGCCGCCCTGGTCAAAGGTGGCGAACTTGAAATTGCCGATCTCGGCCGGGGAGTCGACTAGCGTGTCGTAATTGGGAGCGTCCACGCCGGTCCGGCAGACTCCCATGCATTCGATAAAACCGCTGCAAACACTCCATTCGGCCGGGAGGTTCTCCAAAGCTACGTTGACCGGCAACCCGCGTTGGCCTACCGGGTACATCAGCACCATTGCCCAGTTCAGAAACGCGTGGTGCTCGTTGTACTGCGCGCCGAAGGGGCCCGGCAGGTCGAGCGCGGTGTCGTACTCAGCGCAGGCGCCGGCAGCCGCGCCGGAGATGCGCCATGTCGTCTTGTCGAGCGAGCGAATCGGCAGCGTCCGGCCCTGCGCGTCGTGCGCTGTCACATCGCGCACGAACTGAGCGAAGTCCCGTACCTGGTAGGTCGCATTCCACACCGGTAGCTGAAGGTCGCGCTCAGCGGCGCCGGCGGGCAGGCACATGCTCACGTGAAGCAGATGGCGGGCCGGATCGCCGAATCGGACCGTGTACCGGACGCTGGGAACGCCAGAAGCGGCAGCCGGAAGTGCGAGGAGGATGACGACGGCAAGGCAACGATTAATTCGGCGCATGCTTGTGTGGGCGTTAGTTTACACAACGCAAGGCGGGACCTAGCATCAGAGGCGGCCTGCCGCGGCCATCAACTCGCGCAGCTTTTTCGGCAGTTTCTCGTAGATGCCTCCGAAGCCGCCGTTGCTGAGGATGGCGACGACGTCACCGGAGCGCAGGCGTGGCGCGACGCTGGCGACGATGGCGTCGGCGTCGGCGAGCTGCACGGCGCCGCGGCCGCGGCGACGAATCTCGGCCAGCACAGCGTCGGAATTCAAGCGCTCGGCTTCGGGAATCGCTTCCGGCTTGAAGACCGCGGCCATCACCACTTCATCGGCCAGTGCGAGCGAAGCTCCGAGCGCGTCCTGGAGCGACGACCTGCGCAGCGTGTTGGACCGTGGTTCGAAGATGGCCCACAGGCGGCGTCCGGCGTAACGGGTGCGCAATGCCTTCAGCGTTTCCGCGATCGCGGTGGGGTGGTGAGCGAAGTCGTCAATGAAGGTTACGCCGGCGACTTCGGCCTTCACTTCCAGCCGGCGCTTCACGCTCTTGAACGTGCGCAGCGCTTCGGCAATCTGCTGCACGCCGATGCCGTATCCCGCCGCCAGCGCCGCCGCCGCCGTCGCGTTCAGCACGTTGTACTCACCCGCGAGCGCGAACTCGAACTCAGCCCACGGTGCGCCATCGCGCAGCACGCGCCAGGTGGTGCGCGCCGGTTCGTACTTCACGTCGGCGACGCGCCACTGCGCCTTTTCCGTGAAGCCGTAGCGCTCGACCTTGCAGAAGGCGCGAGCCAGGCACTCACCTACATTTTCATTCGCGTCGTAGGCAATGATGCGCCCGCGGCGCGGCACCAGGTTCACCAGGCGCTTGAACGCGGTCTTCACCGCGTCGAGGTCTTTGTAGATGTCGGCGTGGTCGAATTCCACCGACGTCAGAATGGCGGACGCGGGAAAGTAGTGCAGGAACTTCGGGCCCTTATCGAAGAACGCAGTGTCGTACTCGTCGCCCTCGATGATGAACTGTTCGCTGTCCGTCACCGCGAAGCTGGAGCTGAAGTTTTCCGCAATGCCGCCGATCAGGAAGGAAGGCTGCTTCCCTGCTGTGTGGAATATCCATGCCAGCATGGATGTGGTCGTCGTTTTTCCGTGCGTCCCGGCGACCACCAGCGTCTCGCGTCCGCTGAGGAAGTGTTCGCGCAGCAGCTGCGGCAGCGAGATGAGCGGCAGACGCCGGTCGAGCGCCGCTTCGAGCTCAACGTTGCCGCGCGAGATCGCATTGCCGACCACCACGACGTGGGGCACGGGCTCGAGGTTTTTCTCCGCGAACGGCTGCTGCACGGGGATGCCGAGTCCAGCAAGGAAGTCGGACATGGGCGGATAGGCGGCTGCGTCCGAGCCGGTCACCGTGAAGCCGCGCGCGCGCAGCATACCGGCCAGCGACGCCATCGCCGTGCCGCAGATGCCGATCAGGTGAATGCGCTCGGCGCGCGTGGCGCTCATCGTTTCCCTGCCCGGGCGCGCCTGGCCTTTGCGTTCCTGGCGATGGCGCTCCGCGAAGGCGCAGCAACTGACGGTTCCAGGAGCGTGAGCCGCACTTGTTCATCTCTTACTTCAAGTTCTACCTGTACACCAATGGGAAGAGTAATGTTGCGTCGCAAGACGTGCCCGGACCTCAGGCCGAACGCGACGGGCAGGCCGGGGCAGCGCTGGCGCAGCACGTTCATGATCACGTCCTGCAGCGAGTAGTCCTGCCCCCCGGCCTGGGTGCAGTCGACCATCTCGCCGAAGACGAAGCCGCGCACGCCGGCGAACTTGCCCGTCAGCGCCAGCTGCGTAAGCATGCGGTCGATCTGGTAAGGCTTGGCGCCGATGTCTTCGATGAATGCAATGCGCCCGCGGAAGTTGGGCTCGAACTTGGTGCCCAGCGCCGCCACGAGCAGGGAGAGGCATCCGCCGTACAGCGCGCCGCTGGCGCGGCCGTCGCGCAGGCCGGTCATGCCGGATTCGGCGCCCAGCGACCATTTCCCGGCGCCGCCCAGCGCGCTCTGCCACGAGGCCAAATCCACGCCATCGGAGCGGGCAAAGTCTTTCGCCACCATGGGGCCGTGGAATGTGACCACGCCCAACCTGTCGTGCAGCCACGTGAGCATGTTGGTCACGTCGCTGTAACCGACAAAAATCTTCGGATGTTGGCGGACGATGGCGGGATCGAGCCGCTCCAGAACGTATCCGGCGCCGTATCCGCCGCGCGCGCACACGATGGCGCGCACGTCGGGATGCTCGAACATGTGCCGCAACTCGTCGAGCCGGCGCTCCAGCGACCCGGCAAAGAGCAGTTCGCGCTCGAAGATCGAATCGCGGAAATACGGCCTGTAGCCGAGCAGCCGCAGCGCATCGCATCCGGCGCGCAACTGGTCCGGCTGAATGTTGCTGGAGGGCGCCACGATGCCCACCGTGTCGCCGGGGCGGAGAGGTTGGGGCTTTATGATTGCTGCGCGCGGCATGAGTTCACAGTTTACAGTTTACAGTTCACAGTTGGATCGGACCGGCGTGAAGTGTGACTGCGAACTGCAAACTAGCCGTAGTACTCGCCCTTGCACACCAGCCGCGCCGGGCCGCGCAGAAAGACCTCGCCCTCCCAGCGTACGGTTTGCGGGCCGCCGGGCGCGACAACCTCCACCGGCGACGCGCACTTCCCGGCAGCGATCGCCGCCACCGCCGAGGCGCAGGAGCCGGTGCCGGAGCTTTGCGTTTCGCCCGCGCCGCGCTCGAAGAAGCGGGCCTCCACGCGGCCGCGGTCGACGACGCGCACCAGTTCGACGTTGATGCCGTGCTTGAAGTCGTGGTGCTTGCCGATCTCGGCGGCCTCGGCCTGCCATCCCGGCGAGAACTGTTCGACGAAGACGACGAAGTGCGGGTTCCCCATGGAAACCGGCATGCCGCTCACCTCGCCAAACGCCAGCTTGATGCCGAACGGATCGCCGACCTGCGGTTCGCCCATCGCCATCTCGAACTGAAATCCGGGGCCGTCACGCGCGATGAGCGTGCACGTCTTCAAGCCCGCGCCCGTGCGGACCACCACACGCTCGCCGCCGTGCTCGGCGATCCAGTGCGCGGCCACGCAGCGCGTCCCATTGCCCGAGATTTCCCCTTCGCTGCCGTCGGCGTTGAGCAGGCGCGCGCGAACATCGGCGTCGGGCGCGGGAAAGAGCCACTCCACGCCGTCGGCGCCCAAGCCCAGGTGGCGGTCGCAGATCCTGCGCGTGAACGCCGCCAGGCCGGCCGGCGCGTGCATGCCATCAATGATGATGAAGTCGTTGCCGCAGGCCGTGGCCTTGACGAAGGGGAGCGAGGGCATGCGTTATTCTGCGTCGCGGTCGGCGCCAAGCGCGGCCGCCGATGTCACGCCGGGCTCCAGCTGCAGCCGCCTGATGATGTCGTTCTGCTCTTTTTTCGAAACTTCGGTGAAGAATTGCAGGCGGGCGAACTCGGCGGTCTTGCTCAGCGTCACGCGCTCCATGGAGCGCTCCACGCGGTCGAGCACGCGGGTGGTGGCGGTGAGCAACTCCTCGCCGCTCTTTCCCATCACCTGGAACCCGGCAGGGACGGCTTTCATCAGGAAACGGTTTTCGAAGCGTCCCAGCACTTCCAGGGCGAGAAAAATCACCATCGTTGCAAAGATCGCCGGCAGGTACAGTCCTCCGCCGACCGCCATGCCGACCGACGCCACCACGAAGAGCGTCGCCGCCGTCGTCAGCCCCGTAACCGAGCCGCGCGAGTGCAGAATCGAGCCGGCGCCGATGAAGCCGATGCCGGGGATGATCTGCGCCGCAATGCGGGTGTGGTCGCCGGTGAAACTCCCCGCCAGCTCAACCGAGAGAATGGTGAACATGGCCGAGCCGAAGCAGATAAACATGTTCGTCCGCAGCCCGGCCGGCTTGTGCTTCAGTTCGCGCTCCAGGCCGATGATCCCGCCCAGAAACGCCGCCAGCAGCAGGCGGAGGATGGTCGCCGAGACCAGCGATGCCATGTGCATGCGCGGCGAAACCTCCTGCATCAGATCGCGAATCCATGTGCTCACAGTGCGCGGATTCTAACACTGAATATTGAGTCGCCGTGCCATTCCAGGTTCAACGCGTGACTCGGTAGACCAGTGTCCGCGGCTGGCCCTCGCTTTCGAGCACCGCGACCGGCTGCAATCCGTCGGGATAGCGCGTGATAGCAGCGGCGACCGGGTCGCCTTCGCTGGCGACGACGAAGTCCACACCGGCGCGCGACGGCGCCAGCAGCGCCGTCGGCCACAGCCGGTAGTTGCCTTCATTGATGGTGCGCCGCAGTGGAATCCCCGCGCGCTGCAGTGCGCCCACGTGCGCGCCGGTGAACATGAGCAGGCGAGAATCGCTGGGAAGCGACGACAGGGCCGCCGCCAGCTTCTGCTCGAAGGCGTCGCGCGTGCGCGCGTTCACTACCGCCTCACGCCACACGATCGGCCCGCGCAGCGGCTCGGCTGGCAGCAAAGACTTGGGCCGATCCGGCCGCTTCCAGCACGAGACCCAGGCGCTTCCGATCAGCAGCGCTGCCGCGGCGAGCAGCGCCCTGCGCGGCGCTTTCCGCTGAAAACCAAACCCGAGCAGCGCAAACGGCAACACAGCCGACACAGCTGCGGCCGGCAACATCGCCAGGCCATAGCGCAGGTTGTAGTAGGAGAACGGCCACTCGTAGGGCGTGAAGATGGGGACGCTGCCGTAGGCGATGGAAAGAGCGTAGAAGCCGCGCGGCATCCACAGCAGAAACAACGGCAGCGCCGGCCGCAGCGGCAAGGTCCGCGTGGCGACCAGCAGGAGCAGAAAGAACGCCCCGCCTACGGCGATCCAATACATCACGCGGCCCCAGCGTCCCTCGCCGAGATTGCGCTGCACGGCGTTGCGATAGACGCCCGCGGCTTCAACGATTCTGTCCTGTCCAGGATATCGCATTCCCGTGCCGGTGCGTTTTTCAATGGCCCGGGCCGAGTAGGGCCCGGTCGCGAACTCGAGCGCGTTGCCGTAGTTCTTCCAGTTCCATGCCATCCACAGGGCCGGCGCCCCGGCGACAACGAGAAGGAAAACGGTGAAGCGTCGCAGGAGCGCGCGGCGCGATGCGGCGTCTGCGGCTCGCGACGCCCGGATCGTGACGGCAGCGGCAAGCACAACCGTCCACGCTGCGGCCCACCATCCGTCGTAGCGGGTCAGCTCTGCGGCGGCGAGCAGCAAAGCGCAGCGGAGAAGCGCGCGCCTTGCTGCCGCCGGTGCAAAGACGAAATCGCCCAGGTAAACCAGCGCCCACACAAACAGCGCCAGGTAGAGCGGCTCCGTCATGGCCGTGGTTTGCAGGTAGAGCAGGTTGGGATTGGTCTCGTACGCGAGCGCGGCAGTCCACGCCGCCCCGCGCACCAGGTCCGTGGGCAGGCCCGCGCGAGTCAGCGAGCTTATGACCAGGCGCAGCAGGCCGGCGGCGGCAAGAACGTGCGCCACCATCGAAGGAATGGACGCCCCGGCGCCCGCTTGCCACATGCGCGTGGAAATCACGAAGGGCAAGATCAGCAGGTGCGGGAGCGGCAGCCAGACCGTGCCGAGTTGTCCCGGGCCAGGCGTGAGCGAATCAATGACGCGGCGCGCGATGCCGATGTGCGCCACCGCGTCGCCGTAAAGCAGAAGCTGGTTGCGATAGTGGTAGAACGCGGCGACCGAGATGGCCGCGGTGATCACGGCGATCACCCACTGATCGCGACGCACGGTGCGCTCGTCCACCCGACGAGTGTAGCTGGGAAGCCGGCACTTCGCGCGTCAGCCCAGGTGCGTGAGCTCGCGGAAAATCTGGAAGCGCTCCTCAATCTGCTCGCGCGTAAGGTTCTGCAGACGGCGCGTGCCGAAGTCTTCCACGGCGAACGATCCCATCACGCCGCCATAGAACATGGCGCGCTTGAGTGTCTCGCGTGTGACCGCGCCCTGCGAGGCGAGGTAGCCGACGAAGCCGCCGGCGAACGAATCGCCAGCGCCGGTGGGATCACGCACCGCATCCAGCGGGAGAGCCGGCGCGCGAAACGGATGCCGCCCGATGCCGAACGCGCCCTCGCGGAAGAAGATGGTCGCGCCATATTCGCCGTGCTTGATCACCAGCGCCTTCGGCCCCAAGGCCAGCACTTTGAGCGCGGCGCGCGGCAGGTTGGCGTCGTTCCCGATGGCTTTCGCCTCGGCGTCGTTAATCAGCAGCACGTCCATGATCTTCAGCGCTTCGGTCAGCTCGGCGCGCGTGTTGTTGATCCAGTAGTTCATGGTGTCGCCGCACACCAGCGACGCGCCGCGCGCCTGCCGCCGCACGTCCACCTGCAGGGTGGGCTGAATGTTGCCGAGGAAGAGAAACTCGGAAGCGGCGAACTCGGCCGGAACCTTGGGCTGGAACTTTTCGAAGACATTCAGGTGCGTGAAATTCGTCTTCGCCTCGTTCATGCTGCCGTGGTATTCGCCGCCCCAATGGAACGTCTTGCCGGCGATGCGCTCCACGCCTTCCAGGCGCACGCCGCGGCGGCGCAGGACGCCTTCCTGCTCCGGGCCGAAGTCGTCGCCGACCACGCCCACCGGGCGCACTTCGGCAAAGTAGCTGGCGGCCAGAGAAAAATACGTGCACGAGCCGCCGAGTTCCTTCTCAACTCGGCCAAAGGGAGTTTCGATGGTGTCAAACGCAAGCGAACCGACGGCGAGAATGGCGGACATTGGTTATTGGCTATTTGTTATTGAGCGAGAAAGTTTGGCGTCCGTCCCCGTCCGGCAATGACAAATAGCAAATCACAAGTATTTGCCCAGGATCGCGCTCAGGTTCTTCTTCATCTCCGCCGGGATCAGGTCGCGTTGCGTCATGATGGCGCTGGCCAGTGCCGAGCCGCATTGGCAACCGCGCGCGCGCGGCATGCCGGCCACGGCGTGGCGCACGACGGCGCAGGCGTTCTCCGCGTTCTTCCTCAGCACGGCAACGATCTGCTCCACGGTGACCGAGTCGTGCCCCTCGTGCCAGCAGTCGTAGTCGGTGACCATGGCGACGGTGGCGTAGCAGATCTCGGCCTCGCGCGCGAGCTTGGCTTCCTGCAGGTTGGTCATGCCGATCACGTCCATGCCCCAGGAGCGATACACGTGCGACTCGGCCTTGGTCGAAAACTGCGGCCCTTCCATGCACAGATAGGTGCCGCCCAGCTTGCCGTTCACTCCCGCCTTGCTGCAACCCGCGTGCGCGGCGCGCGCGACTTCAGCGCACACCGGATCGGCGAATGCCATGTGCACCACTACCCCGTTGCCGAAAAACGTCGAGACACGCTTGCTCGTGCGGTCGAAAAACTGGTCGGGGATCACGAAGTCGGTGGGCCTGTGCTCTTCCTTCAGCGACCCGACGGCCGAGAGCGAAATGATTCGCTCGGCCCCGAGCAGCTTGAAACCATAGATGTTGGCGCGGAAGTTCAGCTCGCTGGGCATCAGGCGATGCCCGCGGCCGTGCCGCGCCAGGAACGCGACCCTGCGGCCTTCCAGTTCGCCGATTACATACGCGTCCGACGGATCGCCGAACGGCGTTTGCAGCCGAACTTCATGCACGCCGGTGAATCCGGGCATGGAGTACAGCCCGCTGCCGCCAATGATGCCGATTTCTGCGTGCGCCGATGGGGCCATGAGAACTGGCGATTATACAAGAGCGATTTCCGCGTACCGCCGCGGCTCGCGTGGCGGATTGTCGCGATGCTAGAATCGCGTCCTGAGTTTCTTGGATGCGCCGTCTGGTCCAGATCGGGCTCGTTCTCGCGGTTCTGCTGGTTGTCCTGGTGATCACCCTCCATCCGCAGCTGGACCTGGAACCCTCTGCGCTGCGCTTCAAGCAAATACTGCTGCTGCTTGCCTGGGCGCTGGTTGGGCCGAATCTTTTGCCGCGCCGACACCTGGGCCTGGATCCTGCGCCGGTCCGGCGCATCGAGCGTTCCCTGGGGCGGGCATGCAGCGTGCCCTGCCCGATTTGCGTCCTGCTCATCTGAGTTCATTCCCGTCGGGCTTCGACCCGTTACACCCAAAGCCAAAGGTGGGACATGAAGAGAATTCTTTCCGTCGGAAAAATCCGGTCGCTGCTGCGCGAACGCAGCCGGGTCCTGGAGAGCGCAGGATATCGGGTGAGTACGGCCACGAGCGCGGAGCAGGCGCTGCTCCTGCTTGCCGCCGAGCCTTATGAGGCCGTGGTCATTGGGCACGCGGTAAGAGCCGCTTCGCGCCACCGGATCGCCGCCGAAGCCAAGTCCAGGACTCCGGGGATCCGCGTGGTGATGCTGCATGCCGGCAGCATTTCAGAAACGGAGCTGGCCGATGCCGTGATCGCCAGCGACAGCCACAGCCACCTCCTGGAAACCCTGCGAACGCTGGAGGACTTGCGCGCCGGCCGGGCCGCAAGAAAGAGCGGATAGCTCAGCCGGTCGGAAGCATGGCGCGCTCGATGCCGATGTGCGTCAGGTGATGGCGGAAGACGCGGCTGCGCCCGTCGTTGAGTCGCGACCGGCTCAGCATCCGTTGCAGCTCGGCCGCGGTGTATGCCGCGCGCACCGAGGCACGGTACAGCCGCAGCATCTCGCCGGAATACTTCCGCCCGAACCAGCGCACGTGCAGGCCGTGCGTCAGCGCCGATGGCCGCCGCAGGTCGCGCAACAGCACGGCGCCGCCGGGCTTGGCGATGCGGGCGGCCTCGTTCAACAGAGCCAGCGGATCGGCCAGGTGATGCAGCACCGAGTTGCAGGTGACTACGTCGAAGGCGCCGTCATCGAACGGCAGGCGGCCTTCGGGCGCGACGCGCAGCACCTGGAACGAAATCGCCACCTGCGCCTTGGCCGCGTTCTCCCGCGCCTGCTGGACCATGGTCGCCGCGGCGTCAATGCCGGTGATGCGCAGGCCGGGCCAGCGCTGCGCCATCAAAATCGGAATCTGCCCGGGGCCGCAGCCGATGTCGAGGGCCAGCGCGCTTACTGGTCGCAAGCCGAAGCGCGGCGCCAGCAGGCGCGCAAGGTGGTCCACAAACGTGCGATCTATTTTTTCCAGATACGTTTGCGCCGCGGCCGATGCGTAGGCCTCGACTTCGGAGGAGTCGTCCATCACCTCCGGCTCGGGGACGCGTTGCATGGCGAAGATCGGCATGGAGGGGAGAAGACTACGGCGTTGGCGCTGGGGCGTCGAGCGCGAGCGCGCCATCCCGCAGGCGGTTGGTCGTTTCGGCGTCAAAGCTCTCGGCGACGATCACCACATCGCCTGCAACCTGGATCAGCACCGGACCCTCGTCGGTGTTCCAGAGCGTGTTTTCCTTGCCGCTATGCGCCGGAGTAGCGCTGCGGTAGCGCTTGGCCAAACCGGCCGCGTAGTGGCCGGCGAATTGTTGCGCGGCCGCTGGAGACGACCACCGCGAAACGTAAAAGAGCGCCACCTCGGCGGTCGAGGCCGGCATCGCGTCCGCCTTCGAGCCGCCGCCCGGAGACGCGTTGCCGTTCCTCTTTTGCGCCGCGTAGTAGTAGCCGCCGCGCCATGAGGGTGAGAGGTCCCGCGGCACGGGATCCTTCGCGTACTGCTGCAAGAGCAGGAAGGTGTCGAACTGGCCCATGGTGCCCACGTCGAAGCGCACGTAGCCATCACCGGCGAGCGAGTCGAGCGCCGGAACCAGCAGCGGCGTGATCGTCTCGTGGTCGAGGTACGTCTCCGGCTGCATGATGTGGCGCGACGTCGCCGGCGGATTGCGCAGCGCGCCGGCGTACGCCATGTCTTTCCCGCCGCGGGCCAGCAGCGCCGCCGTGAAGCCGAGGCCATAGTTGTAGGCGAAGGTGAGCACCTCGCGCAGGAAGCGCGGAGCGCTCTGGAAGACGGGTGAATCGCCGCCCAGTCCGATGCCGGCGCGCACCATGTTCACGAATTCGGGCAGATCGCGGACCGTCTTGCCCTGCGGGCGCAACTGAAAATCCAGCAGCACGGCCATGCCCTGTCCCTCGGCCACGGCCTGTCGCGCGGCGCCGGCCTCGTCGGAATCCACTAGCGCCTGCAGCTGACGGCGCTCCTCCTCGGGCTCGAGTTTTTTCTTCGACGGCTTGCGATCGGGCGGCTCGCCCGCCCGCTGCCACTTTTCCAGACCTACGCTTTGGTCCTGAAGCGCGTGCGTCAGCTCGTGGGCCAGCACGTCGCGCTGCTGCTGCGGCTCGATCCAGTTCAGCAGGTAAACGGTCTTCTTCTTCGGATCGTAAAAGCCGGCCACCTGCTCGCCCAGCAGTTCCACCAGGAACCTGCTCAGGTTGAAGTCCCGCGGCAGCAGCCCGAGTTTTTTCAGGACGAGTTCGGAGTTCTTCAGGCGCTGCGCGTCTTCGTCGTTCTTCAACCGGTCGCTGACGAACTTCTCAACGTCCTTGCGGCTGGAGAGCTTGCGCTTCACCGAGTGCTTGATTGGCAGGTTCGTGTCGGCGCTCACCCACTTCAGGATCGAATCCACCGAGCGGAACAGGTCTTTGGCTTCCTGTGGCGCGATCTGGTGCTCGGGCTTGGCGGGCGGCTGGGGCTGTGGCGGCGGCTGCGGGGGCCCCTGGGCGACGGCAGCGGCCGCCAGCAGCAGGGCCACCAACAGGGCGAGGGCGCGACGGCCGATCATTCGACTCCAGTGTAACGGGTACTGCGGCAACATTCTCATCCTCGATCAAGGCGGAGCAGTCGAGCTCGACTCGCAGGCTCTGTGTCCAACCGGCTGAACGGCGCGGGAGAGTAGAAAACAACACTGCTTACCTGCGGATTTACGCGGATGAACGCGGATTGTGTCCGTGGTCATCCGCTTTTCTGTTTTCTCTGATCCAGGCACTACAGGCGAGCCACCTGTCCGGCGATCCACTCGGCGACTTCCCGCGTTCCCATCGTCCCGCCAATGTCGCTCGTCGTTTTCTTCGAGCGGAGAGCCGCGGTGACGGCGGTGTTGATTCTGGTGGCGTGATCAGCAAGTCCGAGGTGCTCGAGCATCAGCGCCGCCGTGAGGATCGCGCCCATCGGGTTGGCGACGTTCTTCCCCGCCAGCGGCGGCGCGGAGCCGTGCACCGGCTCGAACATCGACGTCCGTCCCGGATGTATGTTCCCGCTCGCCGCCATCCCGAGCCCGCCCTGGAGCGCCGCGGCGAGGTCGGTGATGATGTCGCCGAACATGTTGTTGGTCACGATCACGTCAAACGCCTTCGGCTCGCGGACCATTTGCAGGCAGAGCGCGTCAATGTACATGTGCGACGACTGCACGTCGCTGTACTCGCCTGCGACCAGCCTGAACACGCGCTGCCACAGGCCGCCGGCGTAGGTCATGACGTTGGATTTGTCGGCCATCAGCAGCCGCTTGCGCGGGCGCCGGCGCGCCAATTCAAAAGCGTAGCGAATGATGCGCTCTACGCCCTTGCGCGTGTTCACGTCTTCCTGCGTGGCGATTTCGTCGGGAGTATCTTTCTTCAGCACGCCGCCGGCATCGAGATACGGGCCCTCGGTGTTCTCACGGACGACGACGAAGTCCACGTCCTCGGGCTTGCAGTTCTTCAGTGGACACAGCGATTCGTCGAGCAGCTTTACCGGGCGCAGGTTCACGTAGAGGTCCATCTGAAAACGCATGCCGAGCAGCGTTTCCTTGGCATGGATGTTCGAGGGCACGCGCGGATCGCCGAAAGCGCCGAGCAGGATGGCGTCGAAGTCGCGCCCCAGCATCGCGAAGCCGCCGGGCGGAACGGTTGTGCCGTCGCGCAGGTAGCGGTTGGCGCTCCAGTCGAGCTCGGTGAAGGTGAGCGGCGCGCCCGAGGCGCGCAGCACGCGGACCGCCTCGCCGATCACTTCCGGACCAATGCCGTCGCCGGGAATCACGGCAATGCGTTTGTTGGTGCTGGCGGCTGAAGCCACGAGCGACACAATATCAGAAGCAGTTCACAGGACCGAATGCTTGCACGTTGTAGCGGCGGGCGCCCTCGCCCGCCGGCGCGCAACTGGCGAATATCGGGAGGGCCCATTGCATGTGGCGCGGGCGCCCTCGCCCGCGCACTCACACCACAACAGCCCATGTTGGAGCTCTACAGCGGCTCCCGCGGCCCGAACCAGGAGCGATTTATAATCGATTGTTTGATATGAGTGATCGTGCGCTCCAGGAGCGGCTGGTTGCGAGCCCGACGCGCATGGGCGAATACCTTGGCGCGCCGGCGGTGGCCGGGTATGGCGACACGGCCGTCGAGTTCGCCGCGCTGCGCCGCGCCTGCGGCATCACCAGCCTGACCTGGCGCCAGCGCTTCCTGGTTCGCGGGCCCGACCGTGTCCGCTGGTTGAACGGCATGGTCACCAACAACATTCGCGGCCTGGACCCGAATCGGGGCGTGTACTCGTATCTGCTGAACCCGCAGGGGCGGATCCTGGCCGACATGGTCTGCTTCAATTGCGGCGACCACCTGGTGATCGAAACCGACGCGGCCCAGGTCGCCGGCCTGCGCGAGGCGCTGGAGAAGTACATCATCATGGACGAGGTGGAACTCGCCGACGCCGAGCCGGACACGAAGTTTGCGGTGACTGGCCCGCGCGCCGCCGAAGTCCTTCGCAGCGCCCTGGCATGGAGCGAGGACCTGGCCACGCTGGCCCCGCTCCACATGCGCGACGTTTCGTGGCATGGCGCCACCCCGACCGTGATACGCACCGACTTCGCCGTCCTACCCAGCTTCGAGGTCTGGCTGCCGGCAACCGTTGCCGCCGAACTGTGGCAATCGCTGCACGATTCCGGAGCAACGCCGGTGGGCTACGAAGCGATGGAGCTGCTGCGCGTGTGGGCCGGGCGTCCGCAGTATGGGGCAGACATCAGCCAGCGCTACCTGCCGCAGGAAACCGCGCAGGACCGCGCCCTGCACTTCAACAAGGGATGCTACGTCGGCCAGGAGATTGTGGAGCGCATACACTCGCGTGGCCTGGTGCATCGCCTGTTGGCTGCGTTTGCGGTCAACGGACCGCCGCCCGCCGCCGGCGCCAGGATTCAAGTGGACGGCAAAGACGCGGGCGAGGTCACCAGCGCGGCGTCGCTGCCGCTGGAGTCGGGCGCGAAGACGGCGGCGCTCGGGTACATTCGGCGCGAAGCCGCCGCGCCGGGCACGGCGGTTCAAGTTGGAGGATCTTCGGCCACGGTCGTGAGGCCTCCGATTCAGTGAGTTATGGCGATTACTTGAGGTAATACATACATTCCTTTCCGAGTGAGATTGCGATGTCGCCGAAGAACGAACCCGAACTGAAAGTCACCGATCGCCGGCTGTTCAACGCCGAAGGCGAGTTGCGCCCCGATGTGGTTGACGAAGAGCGCCGGCAGGAAACCGCTCCGTCGCCGCCTCTGCCTGCCGCTGAGACCACGCCTGCCGCGAACGCCGCTCCGGCCGCTCCGCCGCCAATCTCAGCCGAGGAGCATCAAGCCAGCCACAGCGCCTTCCGCGACGCCGGCGCGAAGGTCGACGACATTCTGCGCGAAGCGCTGGGGAACCAGCATCATCCGGAAAAGCTCCAGGTCAGCTTCGAGAGTCTGGTCGCGTCAATGTACATGACGGCGATGATGCAGCTCGGTATGCTGCACGAAAAAGGCGAGCAGCCCCAGGTGGACCTGGTGGGCGCGCGCCACACCATTGACACGCTCTCCATGCTCGAGGAGAAAACGCGCGGTAATCTGACCGAGGGCGAGCGCGCCGTCCTGCAGGACGCGCTCTTCCGCCTGCGCATGGCGTTCGTCGAGATCACCAACATGCTCACGCGCCAGCCCGCGCCGGGCGAGCCGACCGTCGGCCAGCGATGAAAGCAACCCTTACCGTGCTCGGTTCGGGGACGTCGATGGGCGTCCCCACCATCGGCTGCGGCTGCGCCGTGTGCACCTCCCGCGATCCGCGCGACCGGCGCACGCGTCCCTCGGTGCTGGTGGAGTTCGATGGCCACACCGTGCTCATCGACACCACGCCCGACTTCCGCGAGCAGGCCATCCGCGAAGGCATCCGCACGCTCGACGCCGTGCTCTACACCCACGGCCACGCCGATCACATCCTGGGCCTCGACGACCTGCGCCCGCTCAGCTTCCGCACCGGCAACATTCCGCTCTACGCCCATCCTGAAACGCTGGCTACGCTGCGCAGCATCTTCCGCTACATTTTTGACAACGATTACAAGTACGGCGGGCTGGCCAAGGTCGAGCTCAAGGAGATGACCGGGCCGCTCGACCTGTTCGGCGTGTGTTTTGAGCCGGTGCCGGTCATGCACGGCGACGCCACTATCCACGGCTATCGGGTGGGAAACATGGCGTACCTCACCGACCACAGCGAGATTCCTGACGCGTCGATGGCCCGCCTGCGCGAGCTCGACATTTTGTTTTTGGACGCTCTGCGCCGCAAGCCGCACCCCACGCACTCGACGCTGGAGAACTCGCTGCGCCTTGTGGAAGAGCTGAAGCCGCGCCGCGCTTTCTTTACGCATATTTCGCACGACCTCGGCCACCAAGAAACCAACGGCGCGCTGCCCGAACACGTCCGCCTGGCGCACGACGGCCTGAAACTGGAGTTTGAATTGTGAAAACCAGCATTCAGCAGTCAGCATTCAGCCTCCGATGGGCCTCGGCGAAAGTGCGCATTCGCACCCCGGATGTGCAAGGGCCGAATGCTGAGTGCTAACTGCTGAGTGCTTTGCATCATGCAGATCTTTCGCCAACTCGACCAAGTCCCCGCGAACTACGGGCCCAGTGTGCTCAGCGTGGGCAACTTCGACGGCGTGCACCTGGCGCACCGCAACGTGCTGCGTGAGGTGGTGGAGCGGGCGCGGGAGCTGGGCGCCCGCGCCCTGGCCGTCACCTTCGACCCACACCCGGTGCGCGTGCTGCGGCCCGGGTCGAAGACGCGCATGCTCACGCCAACCGAGGCGAAGCTCGAGCTGCTCAGGGCCGCCGGCCTCGACGCCGTGCTGGTGCTGCCCTTCACACGCCAGCTTTCCGAAATGTCTCCCGCCGACTTTGCGCGGCGGATCCTGGCGGAGAAGCTGAACGCACGCGAGGTACACGAGGGTTTCAATTTTCGCTTCGGACACGACGCCGCCGGCGATGTTCGGCAGCTCGAGGCGCTGGGCCGCGAGCTTGGCTTTTCCCTGCGTGTGTATCCGGAAATGCGGGTGCGCGGCGACGTGGTGTCATCGAGCCGCATCCGGCAGCTCATTGCCGAAGGCCGTGTGACGCGCGTGCAGCGGTTGCTCGGCCGGCCGTTCAGCATCGCCGCTCCGCCCGCCAGCGGCCGCGGAGTCGGACACAGGTACACCGTCCCTACCATCAACCTCGCCCGCTACGACGAACTCCTTCCCGGCGACGGCGTGTACATAACCTGTACGGAAGTTGGCGGGGAGTGCTTCCAGTCGGTGAGCAACGTGGGCTCACGGCCCACGTTCGACGGCGCCGGCTTCGCGGTGGAGACGCACCTGCTGAACTTTCATCCCATCGAGGTCGCGCCGGAGAGCGACGTGAAGCTTTCGTTCCTGTACCGGCTGCGTCCGGAGATCAGGTTTCCCGGCGTGGAGGCGCTGCGCGCCCAGATCGCGCGCGACGTGAAGCGCGCACAGCGGTACTTCCGGGCGTGCGAGGCCCGCAACCTGGCGGCCAAACGCTAGCCTCGCCCTCGCGTACAATCCCTCACTCGTGTCCGCCATCGCGCAGAATCCGCAGCTGACCGTCGGCCCGGCCCAGCGCAAGACGCTCATCGCCGCCGCGCTCGGCTGGATGCTCGATGGCTTCGACGTCATGCTCTACGCGCTCGTGCTGGCGCACGTGATGCGCGACCTGGGCATGTCGAAAGCGACCGCCGGGCTGCTCAACACCCTTACTTTGCTGGCTTCGGGCATCGGTGGTGTGATGTTCGGGCTCGTCGCCGACCGCATCGGGCGCACCCGCGCCCTGATGCTCAGCATTCTGACGTACTCGATCTGCTCGTTTGCCTCGGGCCTGTCCACTTCCATCCTCATGCTCGCCGCCTTCCGGTTCATCCTCGGACTCGGCATGGGCGGCGAGTGGAACACGGGCGCCACGCTCGTCGCCGAAACCTGGCCGACACATCTGCGCGCCAGGGCCATCGCCCTGGTCCAAAGCTCGTGGGCGATCGGCTACGCGCTGGCGGCGCTCACGTCGTGGACCGTGCTGCGGCGCTGGAACTGGCGCGCCGTGTTCTTCGTGGGCGTACTGCCCGCCCTGGTCACGCTCTGGATTCGCAAAGACGTGCCTGAATCGGAAATGTGGAAGTCGCGCCAGGGGAGCGGTTCCGGCGAAACCCAGCCGACGGTTGCATTCCGCGAGATTTTTTCGCGCCGCTGGGTTCGACCAACGCTCGCGCTGCTTTTCATGAACTTTTTCGGCATGTTTGCCTGGTGGGGACTGTTCACGTGGGTGCCGGCGTACTTGTCGCTGCCTGCCGGTGAAGGCGGACGCGGCTTCCCTGCCGCCCAGGTCACAACCATGCTCGTGGTGCTGAACCTGGTGGGCATGTTCCCCGGCTACGCCGGCTTCGGCTGGGTGGCCGATAAGATCGGCCGGCGGCGCAGCGTCGTCCTCTACACGACGATGGCGGCGCTGCTGGTGCCGCTCTACGCCATTGCGCGCGATCCGATGGCGCTGCTCGTCCTCGGGACGCCGGTAGCCTTCTTCGGCACGGGATTCTTTTCCGGCTCGGGAATTATCGCCAGCGAGGTGTTCCCGACCGACGTCCGTGCCCGCGCGCTCGGCTTCACCTACAACGGCGCGCGCACCCTCAGCTCGATTGCGCCTTCCGTCATTGGATGGGTGGGGCAGCACTACGGCCTGAGCTGGGCCTTCGGCTTGTGCGGCGTGTCGTTCTTCCTGGCAGCGCTGGCCGGCATGCAGTTGCCGGAGACGAAGGGCAAGCCGCTCGAATAACCAGTGGATAGCGCATCGTGAGTAGCAAACCTGCCCGAGGGGACGTCACTATCCACTCTCCGCTATCCGCTCTCCACTGTCTGAATGATGATCGTCCCCGCCAGCACCAGCGCAACGCCCAGCGCCTGGCTCCAGAACAAGCCTTCAGCGAGGAACGCCGCGGTCAGCAAAATCGCGAACACGGGCTCAAGACAGCTGGTGACCACGGCGCGCGTCGCGTCGAGCTCCGCCAGCCCTGAGAAGTAGAGGGCGTATCCGATCAGGATGGAGACCAGCGCGAACAGCGCCATGAACTCCCATTGCGCGGCGGAGTAGTGTGCCGCCGCGATCTTCCACGGCGGGTTCACCACCGCCCAGAACGCCGACGCTCCGAGCATGGCGTAGGTGAAAACCGCCCAGCGGTCGTAGCGCTCGAGCAGGCCGCGTCCCATCACGTTGTAGAAGCCGAAGGCGACGGCCGCGCCCAGGCCGGCAGCCACCCCCGCCGGAACCAGCCGGATTTCAGCGCGGCCCAACCCGATGGCGAGCGCGCATCCGGCGACGGCGAGCAGGACCGCGCTCACCCGTTGCGCAGTGGCGCGCTGCAGTCCGCGCGCCACCATCCACGAGAGCACGAGAATCGGGCACAGGTATTGCAACGTGATGGCGGTAGCGACCGTGGTCCTTTGCACGGCGAGGTAATAGAAGTAGTTGGAGGCTGCAATTCCCGCCGTTCCGATCAGAAGGCAGCGGACAAAGTCAGCAGCCGGCATGCGAAACGCCGCGCGCCCGCGGACGAGCAGCAGCGCCGGCAGCAGCACCAGCAGCGAGAGGGTGACGCGGGTCTGCGAGAGGATGAGCGGGCCCAACGGCTGGCCGCCGGTTGCACTGGCGAGCAGCTTGCCGGTAAAGACAGCGCGCGCCATCGCCGCCGACGCAGCCCAGCACAACGCCGCGCCGGCTATATAGAAGTATCCGCGAATGGGATGTGCGTTGATTGCGATTGGATATTCCCAGTCAGGAAAGCGCTTCAAAGCTTAATGCGATTCGAGCGCGTTCAGCAGTTCTTCGAGGCGCCGGGGATCGAAGCCGATCACCACTTCTTCGCCCACCACCACCGTGGGCGTGGTGCGGCTGTGGTAGCGGCGCACCATGTCCCGCAGCGCGCCGCGGTCGGCGGAAACGTCGCGCTCCTCAAAGGCCACTCCTCTCGCCGAGAGGAGTTCCCGCATCACCAGGCACGGCGGTCAGCCGGGCGTCAGGAAAAGCTGCACGCGCAGTTGCGGCATGGGGCTGAGAGTATGCACGCGTCGAGGGCGAACGCACAATGTTTGATGCGCGTGGAACCAGGAAAGTTCTTACCGAACAGGCGCCGCGGGCGTCGCAGCCGGCTATGAATCCAGCTCGATGGTGTAACTGATCGCGGTCCCTTTCTTCAGCATTGCGGACACCGAGCAATACTTCCCCTCCGACAGCCGTACCGCATCCTCCACCGCTTTGCGCGCCACCTTGCCGGAAACTCTGTAGACCAGCTTGATCGTGGTGAATACCTTGGGCGGCGTCTCGGCGCGCTGCGCTTCGGCGCGGACCTCCACACGCGTGAACGGCTCGCGTTTCTTCCGGAGAATGGAAACGACGTCCGTCGCCGTGCAGCCGCACAGCGCGATCAGCACCATTTCCATCGGCCCGGGAGCAGTGTTGCGTTCGCGGTCCGAATCCATCGGAACGGTGTGATTGCTTGTGCCGGTCGCGACGAAGCGCTCGCCATCAACCCAGATTGCGCAAGCCGTGGTGTGCATTCGCTATCTCCTGTTGTCCGTCTGCGGCTCGGGATGAATCAGCACTTTGAAGATTTCCGGCACTTCCTGCTTGAAGCGGATTTCCAGCGCGGTCTGCACGTCGTGAACGCGCGCGAGCGAAAGATTGTCGGCAAACGTGCAATGGCAAGTCATGTGGATGCGGTTGCGCACGCGCGTGAGGGTCAGCTCGTGCAGGTCCTCCACTTCGGGAAACTCGCGCGCCACGCTGCGCAGGCGGCGCTCCATGCGCGAATCGTGCAGCACTTCGTCCGGTGTCTCGATGGTCGCCAGCTCGCTTTCGATGTGAGTAAGGATGCTGGCGATTTCCGGCAGCTCCTCGCGCATTTCCGCTTCGAGACGGGTCACGCGGTCGTGTGCGTCCTTCAGCGTGAGCGATTCGTCGAGCTCCAAGTGCTGCTCCACGTGAAGCCGGCCGCCCAGGTCCTGCACGCTCACGTCGTGGACAACCAGGTTGTTCCTCGTCGCGACGCCGCGGATGCGGTCAAAAATGTTCTCGGTGAGCGAGGCGCGCGGCACCGAGTGCACCACCACGTCGGCATCGGGCAGCACCCGGTGCACTGCTTCGGTCACCGCTTCGGCCACCTGCTCGGAGCGCTGGAAAGTCACGCTGCGCGCCAGCGCGACGGAGAGATCGGCGAAGTAACGGTTGCCGGCGCGCCGTATCCGGACACGCTCCACGCCGACCACGCCATCCTCGCGCGCCACTTCTTCCACGATGCGCGTGCGAATGCCGGCCGGGGCGGCGTCGAGCAGGGCGTCAATCGTCTGCCGCGCCAGCCGCGAGCTTACATACACAGTCACGCCTGCCACGGCGAGGCCGGCGACGATATCGGCATACGCGAGGCTGGGCACGCCGAGGCGGTCGCCAAGCACCACCAGCGCGAGTCCCACGATCACCACCGTGCTTGACCACACGTCGGTGGAGAAATGAAGCGCGTCCGCCTCCAGGGCCTGGCTGTCGTATTTGATTGCCACGCGGCGCAGCGCCCGCGAACGCCACGCGTCCAGCATGATCGAGACAAACATGACCACGAATGCCGCCACGCTGGGCTCGATGTGGATGTGGTGGAGCGTGACGCGGCGTATCGCCTCGAACACGATCCAGGCGCAAGTGAGCAGCAGAAGGCCGGTTTCGAGAAAAGCGGAAAAATTCTCGACCTTGCCGTGGCCGTACTGATGGTCGGCGTCGGCGGGCTTGTCGGAGACGCGCACCGAAAAAAGCGTGATCAGCGCCGCGCCCAGATCGAGCGCCGAGTGCGCCGCTTCAGACAGAATTCCGAGCGACCCGGTGCTGATTCCCACCAGTGCCTTCAGCGCGGTAATCCCGACCGCGGCCAGCACCGATGTGAGCGCCACCTGGCGCTTCTCGGCGCGCATTATTTCGCCGCTGATGGCCTGCGTTCCCACCCCTCGATTATCGCTGCTGACCTCGGCGGTAGCAAAGCAAAGCGGCGCCGCAACCGCGGAGCACCGCACGTGCAACGCCCAGCACCCGTCTGTGCGGCAGTCTGCCTCAGTTGGCTGTGCTAGCATCTTGACTTTGAGCGCGTTTCGGAGATCGCTTTGACTTTGAAGCCACTGGCCGGCTTCCTGATCCTGCTTGCAGTTTCCGCCGGGATTGCGCAGCAAACACCGGCAGCTCCGGCGAAGCCCGCGCCGCAGCAACCGTCAACTTCAGCCCCCAAGCCCGCCGCGCCGGCAACTCCATCCGCCAAGCCTGAAGCTGGCGCCACAGCGCCCGCCGAAATTCCGCCCACCGCTCCGGTCATCACCATGCCCGGCATTTGTCCGGAAAAGGCCCCCGGCGCCGCCGCGGCAGACTGTTCCACCGTGATCACGCGCGCGCAGTTCGACGAGATGCTCACCGTGATCGCGCCCAACGCTCCGCCCGGTGTGCGCGCGCAACTCGCTAACCAGATCATCCGGACGACGGTGATGGCGCATGCCGCGCAGTCTCGCGGCGTGGGCTCCGCCCCCGCCGATCAGCAGGTGCTGCGCTTTGCGCGCATGGAGGTGCTCAGCCAGCTCCTCGATCGCCGCTTGCGCGCCAAGGCCGAACAGATCACGCCCGAGGCCGTGGAGTTCTATTACAAGGGCAACGATTTGAAGTTCCAGGAGGCGAAGCTGCAGCGCATTGTCGTGCCCCGCAACCAGCCCGCTTCCGCGCCGAAAATGAGCGACGCCGATCGTGCCAAGCTGGCGCAGCAACTTCACGAGCGGGCCGTCAAGGGCGAAGACTTCCAGGCACTGCAGCGAGAGGCCTACGAGAAATTGCAAATGGCCGCGCAGCCGCCCAGCGTGGACCTCGGCACGCGGCGCCGCGGCACGCTTAACCCGGCGCACGAAGAGGTCATCTTCGCGCTTCAGCCGGGCGGAATTTCGCCCGTTTTGAGCGACGGCGAGGGCGACTACATCTACAAGCTCGAATCCAAGCGCACGCTGCCGCTCGACGAAGTACGCGACAACATCAAGCAGATCCTCGCTGCCGAGGCATATCGCCGCGACTTGCAGCAGATCTTCGGCGACTTCAAGCCCGTTCTCAACGAGCAATACTTCAAGACCGGCGCGCCCCCGGCGCCGCCACAGGCCCCCACGATGACTCAGCCGAAGTAGCGTTTGATCCATAAACGGAGCAGGCATGGAAAGCGTGCTGGTGACCGGCGTGGCGGGAAACCTGGGACGCCGGCTGCTTCCCCAGCTCGCTGGAATGCGCGTGATCGGCGTGGACTTCGTGGAGCCGCGCGGCGAGCAGCCCGCGCGCTTCGTCCGCATGGACCTGGGCGTGGAAGACTCATGCCCCGGCCTGGTCAAGCTGATCCGCGAGGAGCAGCCCGCGTGCGTGATTCACCTCGCGTTCGTGCTCGACGCGGTGCGCACCGGCGTGCTGGATCCGGAGCGCATGTGGCAGATCAACGTGGCCGGCACCGCGCGCGTGATGGAAGCCATTACCGAAGCCGGCCGCCGCGGCGTCGAGGTGCGCAAGTTCATTTTTCCCAGCAGCGTCTCCGCCTACGGCCCAAACCTGCCCGGACCGGTGAAGGAAGACTTCCCGCTCGGCGGGCACTCACTTCCCTACGCCATCCACAAGCGGGAGTGCGACCTGGTCGTGCAGCAGCGCGCCGCCAGCATCAGTCCCTGCCGGACGTTCATTCTTCGTCCGCACATTTTCGTTGGGCCGAGCGTGGAGAACTACCTCGTGGCCGGGCTGCGCGGCACGCCCTCGGGCGCGGGACTGCGCGCGCAACGCATGCGCGAGCGCGGAAAACGCCTGCCCATGATCGTGCCCTGGGGCGACAAATATTTGCGGCATCGCTGCCAGTTCGTTCATGTGGATGACGTGGCGCGCCTGCTGGCGTGGATCGTGCGCCGTCCAGACGCCGGTCCGCAGGTCACCATCCTGAACGTGGGCGGCCGCGGGATTCCGCCCTCGCTCGGCCGCTGCGCGGAAATCGCCGGCGCCAAGCTCGTCCAGTTGCCCACGCGCGCCCTCGCCAGGCTCGCGCTGGAGATCACCTGGCGCATGGGCATCTCCGGCTTCCCGCCGGAAGCGTTTCCCTACCTGACCGGCGAGTACATCATGGACCTGGGAAACCTTCAGCGGTTCCTCGGCGCCGACTTCGAGCGCGTGATCCGCTACACGGTGGAAGACGCCGTCCGCGAAAGCGTGCGCCGCGAGCCCGCCGCGGCGACAGCAACCGCCTTGGCGACGTGAACCAACAGTGTTTCCCACAAGGGACACAAAGGAACGACGAAGGGCGTTGGCCGATGCCCCTGGTGTGTTTTTTGCGCCCTTCGTGTGAACAGTTCTACTTCGTCCCGCGGTGAAGGCCCGCGATCCCGAACGTGTACGGCGTCCAGTTCACTTCGCGGAAGCCGGCGCGCTCCATGCGCTCCCGCATTTCGCCGGGCGCGGGAAAGCGCTCGACCGACTCCGGCAGGTACGAGTACGGGCCGCGCACGCCGGAGATAAGCGTGCCGATCTTGGGCAGCACGCGGCGGAAGTAGAAGCCGTAGAGCCTGCCGAACACGCCGCCGGGCTCGCCGAAGTCCAGGATTCCCACTTCCCCGCCCGGCGCCAGCACGCGAAGGATTTCGTCGAGACCAGCCTGGTAGTTGGCGAGGTTGCGGAAGCCGAACGAGCTGACCACCAGGTCGAAGCTGCCGTCGGCAAACGGCATGTGGAGAGCATCGGCTTCCACCCAGCGCAACGGTTTGCCTGTCGACTTCGCGCGCGCACGCTCCAGCATCGCCGCGGAAAAATCCACGCCCGTAATCGGATTGACGCCCGGCCCGCCGCCCGCCGCCCCGGCGTGCTCACGCACGCGCAGCATCGCCTGCGCCATGTCGCCGGTACCGCAGCACAGGTCGAGCACGCGCGCCTGCGGACGCCGCAGGATGTGGGCAAACGTCCGCGCCGTGCGCCGCCACCACAGGCGGTCAACGTTGCAGGAGAGAAGATGGTTCAGCAGGTCGTAGCGCGGCGCGATGTCGGTGAACATCTGCCGCACCTGCTCGGCGGCCGCGCGCTCGTCTGTCGCCCCGGCTGGAGCCGCACCGTCTGCCGTCTTCCGAAGGGCCTGCGACATTTGTTATTTGTGATTTGTTATTGGCTATTTGTTATTTCTAGACGGGCAACGTGATTGCAACAACAGCGGGGGACCTGAAAAGAATAACAGTTGGCAAATCACAAATAACAAATGGCCAATAACCAATAGCAAATCAGGTTTTGGAGAGCCGCCTGACGTCCTCCACCGCGCTCCTCACCGTGCTCTCCGGCACTCCGGCCACGATTTCCACCTCGCCGATGTCCACCGGCAGCACGAAGCGCGGCACGCCATTCGATGTCTTCTTGTCGACCGCCAGCCGGCGCAGCAGGCCGGAGGCGCTCGAAGTCACGCGAGGCAGCGGCGCGTACGCGCGGATCAGGTCGATCACCCGCTGCGACTGCTGCGGGCTGATCTGACGCATCTCTTCCGCGATGCGGCACGCCGCCACCATGCCCCAGGCCACCGCCTCGCCGTGCAGGAAGCGGCGATACCCCGTGTCCGCCTCGAGCGCGTGGCCAAGCGTGTGTCCGAAGTTCAGTATGCGGCGCAGGCCGTTCTCGCGCTCGTCGGCGCCCACCACTTCGGCCTTCACGCGCACGCACGCCGCGATCAGCCACTCGAGCGCCTGCCGCTCGCGCCCGAGGATTGCTTCGCGGTTCTCCTCCATGAAGCGGAAGATGGCGGGGTTGCGGATCACGCCGCACTTCAGCGCCTCGTACAACCCGGCGCGATACTCGCGCTCGGGCAGCGTGGCCAGGACCGCCGGGTCAATGATCACCAGCCGCGGCTGATGAAACGTGCCGACCAGGTTCTTTCCGGCGCGAAGGTTCACGCCCGTCTTGCCGCCGATGCTGGCGTCCACCTGCGCCAGGAACGTGGTCGGCGCCTGCACCACGTCAACACCGCGCATGTACACCGAACCGAGGAAGCCGGCCACGTCGCCCACCACGCCGCCGCCCAGCGCCACAACACAGGCGCCGCGATCGGCGCCGCGGCGCGCCAGCTCGGCGGCGAGTTTCTCCAGCGACGCGAGCGTCTTGTGCCGCTCGCCGTCGGGCATGGTGATGACGTCGAACTTGAGTTTCGCCGCGCGCAGCGATTTCCCGAGCGGCGCCGACCATCGCCGCTTGACCGGCGTCACCGTGATCACAAAAACGCGCGCCGGACGTTCCAGCGCCGCCACGATGTGCTCGCCGGCGTGGCGCAGCAATCCCGAGCCGATCAGCGCGTCATACGGACGCGGCCCGACGTTGACCTGGACTTGCTCCATCTCGATGACCTCTCCCTCGGATCAACGCGGAAAAACACGGATCACAAGCGGCGTGTTCTGTGTCATCCGTGTAAACCTGTGGTACGAGCTCGGCTCTTCGTTCACGATGATAACGCAGCGTCGCGGGCGTTCGGTCAGGCGGCGGGTGTTACCATCGAAAGTTGCTCTGCGCGTTGCGTGCATGCCTGTCGCGCTGCGCGTTGCGGAACGCCATGGCCCCAACCCCTTCGGAATTCGACTTTCTCGTCATCGGCGCCGGGATCGCCGGCCTGCGTGCGGCGATCGAGCTCGCGCCCGCCGGGCGCGTCCTGGTGCTGGCCAAGGGCGAGTGGACCGAGTCGGCCACGCAGTACGCCCAGGGAGGCATCGCCGTCGCCCTCAGCGACGAGGACGAAATCAGCCTCCACCTGCATGACACGCTCGCCGCCGGCGACGGCCTGTGCAACGAAGCCGCCGCCCGCGTCCTGGTGGAAGAAGGTCCCGAACGCATCCAAGAGCTGATCGCCTGGGGCGCCGAGTTCGACCGCAGCGGCACCAAACTCACGTTCGCCCGCGAGGGCGCCCACAGCCGCAGCCGCGTGCTGCACGCCCATGGCGACTCCACCGGACGCGAGATCGGACGCGCGCTCTACGCCCGCGCCGCCGCTCTGCCGCAGATCACGTTTTCCGAATTTGAGTTTACCGCCGAACTGTGGGCCGACTCCGGCCGCGTCTGCGGCGCCGAACTGATCAATCGAGACGGCAGCCGCTCGCGCGTCCGCGCCCGCGCCGTCCTGCTCGCCACCGGAGGGCTGGGGCAGGTTTATCGCGAAACAACCAATCCCACCGTCGCCACCGGTGACGGCGTCGCCATGGCCTTCCATGCCGGCGCCGAAATCACCGACATGGAGTTCGTGCAGTTCCACCCCACCGCGCTTTACCTGAAAGGTGCGCCGCGCTTCCTGCTCTCGGAGGCGCTGCGCGGCGAAGGCGCCTACCTGCGCAATGCGGCGCTGGAGCGCTTCATGCCGAAGTATCACGAGATGGCGGAGTTGGCGCCGCGCGACGTCGTCTCGCGCGCCATCGCCAACGAGCTGGCAGCCAGCAAGGACCCCGATGCGGTTGTCTACCTCGACATGACGCACCTGAACGGCGAGCGCCTGCGCAAGCGCTTTCCGCGGATCTACTCCACCTGCATGCAGTACAACCTCGACATCGCCGCCGAGATGGTTCCCGTGCGTCCGGCCGCCCACTATGCCATGGGCGGCGTGCGCACCGATCTGGAAGGACGCACCGGCCTCGCCGGACTCTACGCCGCGGGCGAAGTTGCCGGCACCGGCGTGCACGGCGCCAATCGCCTCGCCAGCAACTCGCTGCTCGAAGGCCTCGTGTTCGGCGCGCGCGCCGGCGCTGCGATGCGTGAAGAAGGGCCCGCTCCCGGCCCCGCAAAGCGCCAGAACCCGCCACGGCCGGCGAACTCAGCCGCCGCCGATCCTGAAGTCCCGATTGCGGCCATTCGCGAGCTGATGTGGAACAACGTTGGCGTGGTGCGCACGGGCGCCGGTCTGAAGCAGGCAGTTGCCGATCTGGAGCGCCTTGGCTCGCTGCTGCCGGCGGGCGCTTCGCGCCGCCAGATCGAAGCGTGGAATATGCACACCGTCGCGCAGCTCATCACGCGCTCGGCGCTGGCGCGCCAGGAGAGCCGCGGAGCGCACTACCGCGCCGATTTCCCTGCCCGCGACGACCAGCGCTTCAAGAAGCACTCGGTTGTGCGCGGCGACGCGGCAGTGATCTTCGAGTAGGTAAAGAATCTTCACCACAGAGGAAAAAACCGCAGAGACAAATCTCTCCGGTCCTCTGTGTTCCTTGTGTTTTAGGCTTTTACTTTCGCGGGAAACGCGACCGACGCCCCCACCGAGATCGCCAGCACCAGAATCACGACGCCCAGTGCGACGAAGATTGGTATCTCATACCTGGCCGAGAGCAGCATCTTCACGCCGATAAACATCAGGATGACGGCCAGGCCGTAGTGCAGGTAGTGGAACACCTGCATCATGCCGGCCAGCGCGAAATAGAGCGCCCGCAGGCCCAGTATCGCGAAGACGTTCGACGTGTAAACGATGAATGGGTCTTTGCTGATGGCCAGGATCGCGGGTATCGAGTCGAGCGCGAAAACGACGTCGGTGGTCTCCACCACCAGCAGCACGGCAAACAGCGGGGTGGCGAAGGTGCGGGTGTCGCGCTTCACGAAGAAGCGGTCGCCCTCGTAGTCCGAGGTGATCGGAATCCAGCGCCGCGCCAGCCGCAGGACAATGTTCTTCTCCGGCTCCACGTCTTCGTCGCTCTTTCGCAGCAGCGTGAACCCGGTGTAGATGAGGAACACGCCGAACACGTAGATGATCCAGTGGAAGCGGTTGATCAGGCCCACGCCCGCCAGGATGAACAGCCCGCGCATCACCAGCGCGCCCAGGATCCCCAGCGTGAGCACCTTGCGCTGGTACTGCTCCGGCACCTTGAAGTAGCCGAAAAGCACCAGGAAGACAAACAGGTTGTCCACGCTGAGGGACTCTTCGATCAGGTAGCCGGTGGCGAATTCCAGGGTCTTCTGCGGCCCGCGCCAGATGTAAACCAGCACGGCAAAGGCGGCGGCCAGGCCGACCCAGAAGGCCGTCCACCACATCGCTTCGCGGAACTTGATGGCATGCGGCTTGCGCTGGGCCAGAAAAAAGTCCATCGCAATCATGGCCAGCACGAAGACGTTGAAGCCAATCCAGAAGGCGGGACCTTCCATCCGCTAAGTAGAAAGGAAAAAGACAAAAGGCAAAAGAAAAAAGTGCGTACCACCGCAGAGGCACAGAGACAAACGCGACGCAGGCGCCTGATCCCGCTTTTCTCTGTGTCGCCGCCTCTGTGGCGGAAGTTCTCGCAAGCGACGCGCCGCTTACGCCTTCACCGCAAAATCGAACAGATCCGGACGGGAGTAGTGGCCGGTCACGTCGAGCGTCATGCTCTCGCGATCGATCTGGGTGAGATCAAGATCAGCCACCAGCAACTGCTCCTCCGCGCCCAGCGGCCCGGCAACGTATTTTCCGTCCGCGCCGATGATGGCGCTTCCGCCGCGCAGCAGGAGATCATCCGGCGCCATTCCCTCCGGCCGCTTCAACTCCGCGGGCAGGTCGCGCACGCGCAGAATCTGTCCGGCAGCGAGGACGAAGCATCGCCCTTCGAACGCGTAGTGGCGGCTGGCGATCTGCAGCATCTCGTGGACGTGCGGCCACAGAGCAATGTGCACCTGCTCACCGCTGTTGTGCAGCACCTGCCGCGCGAGCGGCATCCAGTGCTCCCAGCACACCAACGCGCCTACGCGCACGCCGTGCGCTTCCACCGAGCGCAAGCCGCGCGCATCGCCCTGTCCCCACACCAGCCGCTCGGTGAAGGTCGGCACCAGCTTGCGATGCCGGTTGAGCAGCGCGCCGTCGGGACCGAGGGTCAGGATGCTGTTGTAGAGCGTGCCATGTCCCGGCCCGCTGTCCACGCGCTCGTTGATGCCGATCACGATGGCGATCTTCAGCCGTGCCGCCGCCTCCGACAGCGCCTGCGTCGCCGGACCCGGCACGGCAACGCTGTTGGCGCGCAGACGGGCGAACACTTCCTTCGCTGGCGCGTGGTCCCAGAGCGCCGCGTCAGGACACGAATCGAGCCACGCCGGATATCCCGGCAGCCACGTCTCGCCGAAGCAGACAAGCTGAGCGCCTTGTTTCGCCGCCTTCTCGGCCAGCGAGATTGTTTTCCGCAGCGTGCCCGCCAGGTCGAGGAACTCCGGCGAACCCTGCACGATGGCGACGCGGATTGTGCGTGAGGTCATGCTCATCAGATTCGGGAATGGCGCTTTTGGCTCTCAGCTTTTGGCCTGTGGCCAAGGGCGAATCGCTAAGGGCCGATGACGCTCTTCTCATTTCTGCCGGCCGCGGCTCCCGTTCTCCCACTCGTCCCACAGGCGCAGCGCTTTCATCTGGTCGTCGAGGTGGGTTTCGCGCATGAGCTGCTCGATCTCCGGGCGTGACTGGCGGCTGAACTTCTCCCGCGAGTGCGCCAGCGCGGTCGTGAGATACGCCGCGATCGCCACGTGCCGCTTCAGCCGCTCCAGGTCCACCTTGTCGAACGTATCGCTGGTCGCGTGGTAGTTCACCAGGTAATTGTCCTCTTTCTGGTTGGCCACGAAGTTCGGCACGCCCTCGATCAGGAAGTCGTAATTGTCGGTGCCCACGAACGCGTCGGCAGTGAGCTGCGTGGCGCCGAAGCGTTCCAGCGGACGCATGGCGCGCGCCAGTTCGGTAGCAATATCTTTGCGGCCTCCGACGGAAAAGCCTGTGACCTCGCCGATGCCGGTGTCGAAGATGACCACGCCCGCCATGTTGTCGAGCTCGGCGCGGTGCCGTTTGGCGTAGTCCCACGAGCCGAACGTGCCCTGCTCTTCGCCGGAGAACAACACGAAGCGGATGCTGCGCCGCGGCTTCACGCCTGACGCTTTGATCGCCCGCAGCGCGTCCACCACCAGCGCCGCGTTGCAGCCGTTGTCAAGCGCGCCGGTGCCGAGGTTCCAGGAATCCAGGTGGGCGCCGAGTATCACGAACTCATTTGGGCGTTCCGAGCCGCGCAGCTCCGCGATCACGTTCGACGTATGGATGGGCGGCAACACGCGATTGGGCAGCGACAGGTCCACTTCCACCTGCTTTCCTGCCGCCAGCAGCCTCGCGATCCGCTCGGCATCTTCCCGCGCGATCAGCACCTGCGGAATGCCGAACACTTTGCCGCTGAAAGTATTGATGTGGCGATAGAGGATGTCGTGCTCGCGCGTCGCGGTAAAGGCAATGGCGGCCGCTTTCGCCTTCGCCGCCTGATCGATGATCGCCGGCGCTTCCAGGTACTCGGCGAAGAGGTCTTCCCACGTCTTCAGCACGCCGGAGTGAACCAGCACTACCGTGCCGCTGACGTCGCCGGCCTTGGCGAAATCGCCAGGCGTGCCGCGACCGATGTCCACCACGCGCGCACGCGTCTTCGCCAACGGCGACGACCAGGCGATGGAAATGGCACGGGCGTGGAAACGAGTGGGCGCCGTCACGTCGAGTGAGGTCGCGCCTTCCTCCCAGCCCTGCGGCATGGTGAATTCCTCCGTCGTCACCGAGTCGGCGCCGGCGGCCTTGAACGCCTCCCGGGCCCAGGCGATGGCGCCGTCGAAAGCCGGCGTGCCGGGCACGCGTCCGCCCACTTCATCGGTCAGCTTGCGGAGGTTCTCGCCGAGCGGCGAAGGCTTCAGCGCCTCTTCGATCACGCGCTCGCCCGGCATCTGGGCAAGGGCGGCGGCAGAAAGAAACAAAAGAGTGCAAATCAGCAGTCGCTTCATGGCGCGCGATTAGAAATGATGAGAGCGGCGAGCGCAACCTGCTACTTGGGATCCAGATCAATCCGCACCGTCATCAGATCGGTGCCGAACAGTCTGACCAGCGCGGCGTTTGACGCAGTCCCCGGCTTCACCGTCTGCAGCCAGCGCTGGCGCTCCAGGGGGTCTGGTCGTGGTCATGCGCGGCGGCCCTGAGGCGGAGGTCTGGCGCTGGTCGTTGCTCGTGTCGCTGCTGGGAGTGGTGCTGCTCGGCATCTCCGGATGGCCCGGGGGAACACTGGTGTTTCGCAACCAGATCGGCGTGGACCACCGCTACGCCAACGCCGCACAATTCCGCGAGCGCGAGTTGGCGAGCTGGAACGATCCTGCCTGCAACACCGGCGAGCTCGGCCAGGGCCAGATGATGCTGCTGCGTGTGCGCGGCGAGCGGGTCGTCATCGGCCGCTGCTCCGACGGCATCGTCGCCTTCAGCGACCGCTGCACGCATCGTGGTGGACCGCTCTCCGACGGTGCTCTGGTCGGCTGCACGGTGCAGTGTCCGTGGCACGGTTCGCAGTTCGACGTCCACACCGGCCGCGTCGTTACCGGACCGGCGAAGAGCAAGATCGAGGCCTACGAAACGGAAGTCCGCGGCGGCGAGGTTTACGTGGCGCCGAGGGGGCTGGAGCGGAAGGCGGCGTAAGGCTTGTCATCCTGAGCGCACGCCGGCCCCGCGAAGCGGGAGAGGCCAAGTCGAAGGGTCCCTGCTGACCCTCGGCTGCACGGGTCGAGTAGGGGTCCTTCGACTCGCCTTCGCGAATCCTCAGGCTTCGCTCAGGATCACTTCGGGAGCCTAACGACTGTCCAGCATCTTGATCGTCTCCAAAATCACGCTCCCCGAGATCCCCAGGCTCTTCGCGGACACCTTGTCGATCGTGTCCTCCGGCGTGTGGTGGAAGACGTTGTTGTAGCCGTAGTCGAGGTCGATGATGTCGGCCACCGGCACGCCGATGCGCGCAAATGGCAGGTGATCGTCCTCAACCGCCGTCTGCTGTTCGAAGAAGTAGGAGCGGTAGTTGAGCTTCGCAGCCGCCTGCCCGACCAGGTCGAGCAGCCAGGGCGTGGAGTTGGTGTCGCGCTGAATATTGAGGTCGCGATCGCCGATCATGTCGGCGAGCAGGAACGCTTTGATCTTCGCGGCGGTCCCGTCAGCCTTCCACCTGGCGGCGAGATGCTTGCTGCCGTAGAGGCTGTCGTCGGGCGTCCACTGCCGGATGGCTTCCTCGCCGTCGAACCACACCAGCCACACGCTGTATCCGTCGCGCCTGCCGCCGCGCAGATGATTGGCCAGCTCGAGCAGCAGCGCGGTCGTCGAGCCGCCGTCGTTGGCGCCGACAAACGTTTTCAGCGGATAACAGGTGTCATAGTGCGACCCGACAACGATGATGCCGTCCTTCGTACCCGGAAACTTCGCGATGATGTTTTTCATCGCGAACGTGCCGGCCGGAGTGGAGGCGGTGAAGGCGTCTTCCTCGGCCTGGTCTTTGGCCAGGTGCGCGTGCAGATACTCTTCCAGCTTCTTGTGCCCGGCGCTGCCCACCGGCCGCGGCCCCATGGCCACGACCTCGCGCGTGTACTGCATCGCGCGTTCGCCGCTGAACGGGCCGGTCGCGGGCGCAGGCTGCGATTGCGAAATCTTCTTAGCTGACGACTTGCCCGCCTGCGCGCAACCCGGAACAGTGAATGCGAGGCCGATCGCCGCGGTCAGCGCGAGGCCCGCCGCCTTAAGGGTGGCGGCCTTCATTGCGCGGCTTTCTTCGCCGCCCGCTTCTTACGCTGTGCGGGATGCACAATCCACGCGACCCCGATGCTCAGCAGGTAGAGCGCCACCATGGGCGCGGCGAAGATGCACATGTTCAGGATGTCGGTCGTCGGCGTGATGATCGCGGCAATGACGAAGATCACCAGGATCGAGTAGCGCAGGTTGCGCCACATCCAGCCGGGCGACACGATCCCCATCAGCGAGAGGAAGAACACCAGGATGGGCAGCTCGAAAATGATGCCCATCCCGATGATGATGGTCAGGAACAGGTCCGTGTACTCGCCGATGGTGATGATCGGCTTGAACTGCTCCCCGTAGCCGATCAGGAAGTCGAGCGCCGCCGGGTACACCAGCTTGTAGGCAAAAAATCCGCCGGCCAGGAACAGGAACACGCTCGACGACATGAACGGCAGCACGTAGCGCCGCTCGTGGCGGTACAGCCCGGGCGCGATGAACGCCCACACCTGGTAGAGCACAAATGGCGACGCGACGAACACTCCCGCCAGCAGCCCGATCTTCAGATAAATGTTGAACGGCTCGGTGGGATTGGTGAAGAACAGGTCGGGCGAGAGTTTGTGCCGGACCAGCGCCTGGTCGATCGGCACCTTCATGTACTTGTAAATGACCTCGGCCTTCCACCAGCAGGCGAAGAACCCGGCCGCGATGAACACGATCGACCAGATGATCCGCCGGCGCAGCTCCTCGAGGTGCTCGAGGAAGCTCATGCTGGCCATGGGCTCGCGCCCGGTGGCGGGCGGCGCCGGTTCCACTTCCAGTTCAGGCATCGTATCCGTGGGTTTCGTGGTGGGAGTGCAGCTCGGCGTCAACCGCCGGGCTGCTCGAAGTGGTGGAGGGCAATTGGCTCACCGTGCCCTCCGGCGCGGCCGCCGGCGGCCCGATGCGGTTGGCTTCCTGGTACTCGATTTCCCGGATTTCCTGCTCGAGCTGCGACTTGAACTCGTTTGACGCGCGCTTGAATTCGGTCAGCGCGCGGCCCAGCTGGCGCCCGATCTCCGGCAGCCTCCGCGGCCCGAAGATGATCAGGGCCAGCAGGAAGATGAAGATCATTTCCGGCATTCCCAGGTTCATTGCCCAAATCCTTCCCCCAGCATGATAAAGCAGTGGCGGCACGCGGGCCAGCGGCCGCCGTGGCCATGCAACTGGAACCCGGGCGCAAGCCGGGTGTTGTCCGGCGTTCTCTTTTTTCAGGCGTTTGCAGCCTGAGTGGAAGCGCGCCACGGGCCTTGCGCATCTATTTCTCTGGTGGCTTCCGGGCCGGGCACGCGTCTAAGCCGAAAGTGTTTTGGGCGCGTGCCGGAGCCGATTCGCCGGCACGGGAAGCCGCGCAACAGCGTGCTATACTGCACGTAATTTCCATGCGACCGCGTGTTTCGCGAGCACGCGGCCGGGGGTGTCAGGTCAACGATGGCCACCAGTTCTCGCCGCTCCTTCTACTCTGTTTTCATCGTCATCCTGGTGTTTGGCTGCCTGGGCGCCCTCTTTGGACAGCGCATCGGCGCCGGCGCCGCCTCGGGTGACACTGATATCCGCGACAGCCTGCGTAACTTCTCCCAGGTCTACGACCTCGTGGAGAAGAACTACGCTGAGCCGGTGAATGCCGATAAGGCCATCTACAACGGCGCCATCCCGGGCATGCTGCGCGTGCTCGACCCGCACTCCAACTTCTTCGACCCCAAGAGCTACGCCCTGCTGCGCGAAGACCAGCGCGGCAAGTACTACGGCGTGGGCATGCAGGTGGGTCCGCGCAATAACAAGGTCATCGTGGTCGCGCCGTTCGTGGGCACGCCCGCCTATCGCGCCGGCCTGCGCCCGGGCGATGTGATCGTCGCCGTTGACGGCAAGAGCACCGAGAACATGAACACCGGCGAAGTCGCCGACCTGCTCAAGGGGCCCAAGGGCACCACCGTTCACATCACCATCCTGCGCGAAGGCGTGGACAAGCCCATGGAGTTCACCCTCACGCGCGACGAAATTCCGCGCTACAGCGTCGACGTCCACTTCCTCATCCGGCCGGGCGTCGGCTACATCCACATCACCAACTTCAATGAGACCACCGGCCACGAGGTCGCCGAGGCGCTCGATCAGTTCGGCGATCTGAAGGGCCTGGTGCTCGACCTGCGCGGCAACCCCGGCGGGCTGCTCAGCGAAGCGGTGGACGTGAGCGACAAGTTCCTGCCCAAGGGCGCGGTCATCGTTTCGCACCACGGGCGCGCTTCGGCGGAAAAGGTCTATCGCGCCAGCCGCGGCAATGGCGGCAAGGCGTATCCGGTGGTGGTGCTGGTGAACCGCAACACTGCCTCAGCGGCTGAGATCGTGGCCGGCGCCATCCAGGACCACGACCGCGGCCTCATCGTCGGTGAAGCCACGTTCGGTAAGGGCCTGGTGCAGACCGTGTATCCCCTGTCGGAAAACACCGGCCTGGCGCTGACCACGGCCAAGTACTACACGCCCAGCGGCCGCCTGATTCAGCGCGAGTACTCCGGCGTCTCGCTCTACGACTACTACAACCACCTCGAGAACGAAGACAACAACCCGAACAAAGAGCTGAAGACCACCGACAGTGGACGCCAGGTGTATGGCGGCGGCGGCATCACGCCCGACATCAAGAGCCCCGCCATCAAGAACAACCACTTCCAGGACGTGCTGCTCCAGCACTTCGCGTTCTTTAACTTCGCCAAGCGCTATCTGATCGGCAAGCACGTGGACCGCAACTTCGAGGTCAACGACGCGGTGCTGCACGACTTCCGCACCTTCCTCGCCGACGAGAAGGTCCCCTTCACCGACGCCGAACTGCAAGACGTCAACGACTGGGTGAAGGCCAGCATCAAGAGCGAAATCTTCATCGCGGAGTTCGGGCAAGCCGAGGGCCTCAAGGTCCGCGCCGAAACGGACCCGCAAGTGCTCAAGGCGCTCGACCTGCTTCCCAAGGCGAAGGAACTGGCCGACAACGCGCGGCGCATCATTGCGCAGCGCACCGCCACCATGCGCGCCGGCAGCCAGTAAGCGATTCCGAACGCGTCAACCCAAAGCCTGCCTCACCGGCGGGCTTATGTTTTGCGGTACGGTGCTGGCGTCTTATTTCCGGCAAGGTTCTCACCGCGCCCGGTGCATTACCCCACGTAGTGGGTGGGCACGAAAGGAAAGCCATCACGGCCCATGTGGACGCGGGCGACCTCGCCCGTGCACTCGCAGACCGGGCCTTGGGTTTCGTTGGGGACCCGTCCCCTCCCCTCCATAGAGTACTCAGGCCCTTCAGCGGATTTGCAGGCGGCGCTCTGGCCAACGTGAGCAGGTGGTCGGTCTCAAAAGCATTTGAACCAGTGGAGCGATTGCCAAACTAGCGGGTTGACGTTTCATGGCGCTTGCTCCCTCGCGGGGGGGGGCGCGTAGAGTCGCGGAGTGCCTGAGCGCGAGCTGGATGCGCGCTCACCGGAGGCCCGCGATGACCAGCTTCGCGCTGAGACTTTACGTCTGCGCCGCGACAATTCTGTCCTTAGCCGCAACCTGCTTGGCGCAGACGCCTGCCCAGTCCAATACGCCGCCGCCCGTCCCCGACCACGCCGCCTACGCCCGCATCTTCCACGAGATTGCGGTGCTCAAAGGCATCGCGGACGAGGCGCAGAAGAAAGGCGACGACCGCTCCAACCTGCGCAGCATCGTGCGCAAGGAAGCGCGGCTGTCGGAGTCTGAAGGCGCAGTGCTTGAGCGGATTGCCTTGCAATGTGAGGCGGACCTGGCCGCGCTCGATGCTCGCGCTCAGGTCATTATCAACAAGTATCTGGAGCGCTATCCCTACGGCATTGTCAACAGCAGCATTCCCATGGCGCCGCCTCCGCCCGAGCTCAAACCCATGCAGACCGAGCGCAATAACCTCGTTCTGCTGGCTCGCGACCGCCTTCGCAATGAGCTGGGCGAGGACTCATTCGCGAAGTTTGACCGGTACGTAAAGAAAGACGTAACCGAAACACAGGCCACCTCCCCCGCGCGCTGATCCAAGGAGACATCATGAAGAAAGCCGCCATTTCCGCCCTATTGCTGTTGCTCCTCGCTCCTACCCACGTCTCCGCCCAGGACGGCGGCGGTGGCGGCGGCACTCCCGGCGACTCAAGTGGTATTACAGGCAGCACAACGATCAGCTTCGACGCGAACAACAATAAGATTATCGCCACCTGCACGACTCAGCTTGACCTGGACATCCAGGAATACTACCGCCCTAACGTGCGCTGCTCGATCCTCGACGATAACGGCAATGCGCTGGCTGGGCAGACCCTGACAGGATGGGGAACGGCGACGGTAACACTCCAAATCGATGCCCAGCTCGACACCAATTACACCGCGCAGGGCAGGCATTACGCCGAGGCTATCATGTCAGAGCCGGTCTGGCAGAATGGGCACTGGGTGACGATGTACAATGATCTCGTTAATTTCTTGTACATCATGGGCTTCAACTTCACCTGCAATTGCCCTATTGTACGCAACCAAGGACCCGGTCCTGCCGTTCAGGGTAACGTGGACAATCTGTATACCAACCAGACCAGGAAATCCTTGAGAACGCCGCCCGCTCCGCAGTTTGATGTGGAATACGCCAGCTTTATCGCTGTTGATCACGTTACCGTTCCTAGCTACTGCTTCTTCCAGGGGCAGTTGGCCCCAGCCATATACAAAGGCGACGGCGGCCGAGGAACGGTTCGCACCCGTGAAGTCATTACGCTGGCTCCGGACACTGGGAACTGGAGCAACTTCCAGCCTGGCACGGGTTTGAGTGACCGGTACGCGTGGGGCTCGCCGGCAAACGGCTCGACTCTGTCCGCCGCTGATGAAGACCATGTACCGAATGACTGCTATTTCTGGGATGCGCAAGGGCAGGCGCCGTCCGGTGGTTTTACCGCCGACCCGACATTCCCCGCAGCGCACCGGGCTCAGGTGCACTTCGTCGGAGCTGCAAGCGACCCGATTCAGGTGTTCTCAAACGACATCGACTGGGATGTCACCGTGGTCATCAACACGACCACTCCCGCAAACCCGACCGCCACGATCACATACAGCCACGACTGCTATCCCGATCATCAGGTTAAGGTAAATGGAACCGTTGTCTATCATTTTGCCGCCCCGGACCATGACTACCTTTCAATAGGTCGCTGTCTTGCGGGACTAAACTCAGTTGGACCAACGCAGATAGGCCCGCTGGCAGTGACGGGACGGTAGCAGGAACCATGCCAGCGACCCCCAAGCCCGGACGAAGAGCAATTTGGTTATTACTGCTGATTTTCTTTTCTGTGCAAGCCTTCGCTCAACCAGGCGAGAAGCTGACGTCATCACCTCGACCGCTTGCAGAAGAGTTTCAGCAGATGTTGCGACAGCGAAGCTGCGCCGATGATTCCTACAATGATCACGATGTTAAGCAGATTTCAGACAGCATCCTGAAGTCGCAGGCTGCTGAGGTCCAGGTCACGATGCCCGAATTTTCTTCGGCAGTCAAAGACTCGCGGTTGGACGCGCGTATCTGCGCTGCCGTAGCACTCTTTGCCGTTAGTGCACGGCCGGACAGCGCAACACTCCTTCGTGACCACCTGCCGGATGTCGCTCGGGAGCTGAACTCACCGGATCAGCGGATTCGGAGCCTGGCCTTAATGACGCTCGGCGGCCTTCAGCCTGCGCCTCCTCCCGAGGTTGTCCCGATCTGGTTGGCCTATCTGAAACGTACCGATGTTGATGAATACGTGCAGGCCGGGGCGGTCGGCGCGGTTATACGAGTTGCGGCCGGCGATAAATCGGTGATAACCGCAGTACAGGGCTTCTGGCGCCGCCAGTTGACGGAGCAATCCAGAGTTCGCGTCCTGAACGGGCTCGCTAACATTCGTAGCCGCGAGGTTCCAGCCGATTCGAGGCTGGTGGAAATAATGATTGAAGGGCTGCAAAGCGAAGACCGCGCAGTCCGGTTCACGGCCGTTCAGGGAATCGCCCGCATGGGCAAGGAGCCGGTGCGTCTGGCGGAACCTATTCTTCGCAAATTGGCCGAAGAGGCCGAACCGACCCAGGGTGACGATGTTTCCCGCCGGACGGAGGCAGAGATCAGGGACTTTGCGCGTCAAGCGCTGAAGCTCCTTGAAAGCGCACCGCAAAGGCCTCGGAGCTAGTATGGCCCGGGTGGCCCGACGTTTCCCCGTCGCCCAGCGCACCGCCACCATGCGCACCGGCAGCCAGTAAGCGATTCAACCTGCAAGGAAGAAGGCCCGCCTCTATGGGCGGGCCTTTCGTTTGTCATCCTGAGTGCAGCGCCGCCGCATTGATGGGCAGCGCCCGAACCCGCTTTCCTGTCGCGGCGAATACGGCGTTGGCGACGGCGGGCGCGACGGGCGGCACGGCTGTCTCGCCAAATCCGCCCGGGCGATCGGCGCCCTCGATGATGTGTACCGCGACCTCGGGCGCCTCGGCCATGGTGATCACGCGGAAGTCGCGATAGTTCTTCTGCACGGCGGCGCCGCCCGGCGGGACAGCCCGGCGCTGGCACCCGCGAAGCGTCGGGTAATGCAGGGTGCGACTGGTTTCCCCGCACGGCAGGCTACGATTTTTTCTGTCGCCTGCTATAGTCTCTGCGCGTCGAGGTACTATGCCGGTTTCCCCCGACCCCGCCTTCCGGATCGTGATCGAGCGCGCATTGCGCCTCGGCCGGGGCCTGCTGCCCCTGTTCGAGTACAAGGTGTTCAGCGAAGCCGGCATCCTGCTGGGCCGGGGCCATGGGGGCGACCCTCAGGAAGCGCACACGGCCGCCCAGGCCCTGGTCGAGTTCATTCGGCAGTTTCAACGAGCAGCTTAGCGGCCGGCCTGCGGCGCCCGCGCCCGGGGGATGCGCACTACTTCGCCGCCGCCGTCGCTGTTTCCGCCGCCGCCGGGGCGTTCTTCACGTACTTATTGAACCAGTTCACCATCTCCCACAGCGTGTGCTCCACCGACTCGCGCGCGGTGTAGCCGTGCGCCTCATAGGGCAGGGTGACGTAGCGCACGTTGCCGCCGTTGCCCTTGATGGCCTGGTAGAGGCGCTCACTCTGGATGGGGAACGTCCCCGAATTGTCGTCCGCCTCGCCGTGGATGAGCAGGATGGGCGACTTGATCTTGTCGGCGTAGCGGAACGGAGAAATGTTCATGTACATCTCCGGCGCCTCCCAGAAGGTGCGCCGCTCGCTCTGGAAGCCGAACGGGGTCAGCGTGCGGTTGTAGGCGCCGCTGCGCGCCACGCCCGCGCGGAACAGGTCGGAGTGCGCCAGCAGGTTGGCGGTCATGAACGCGCCATAGCTGTGCCCGCCCACTCCCACGCGGTTGCGGTCGGTCACGCCGATCTCGACCGCTTTGTCGATCGCAGCTTTCGCGTCAGCCACAACCTGATCGACGTAGGTGTCGTTCATCGTGCGCGCGTCGCCGATTACCGGCATGGCCGTGTTGTCCAGGATGGCGTAGCCCTGCGTGAGCAGGAACAGGTGCGAATAGCCGGTCGGGATGGTGAAGCGATACTGCGAGCCCGAGAGCTGCCCGGCCGTATCGGCATCGCTGAATTCCAGCGGATACGCCCACACAATCGTGGGCAGCCGCTCGCCCTGCTTGTAGCCCGCCGGCAGGTAGAGGGTGAAGTTCAGGTCCACGCCGTCGGCCCGCTTGTAAGTGACGAACTTTTTGGTGACGCCCTTGAACTGCGGCGCCGGGTCGGGGAAATGGGTCAGCGCCTTGCGCTCGCTGGAGCCCGCCGTACGGACGTAGTAGTTCGGCGGATCGCCGGGTGTCTCAAAGCGCGTGAGGAAGCGAGTGCCATCGTCGGAGAGCAGCGAGGTCACTTCTTCAAAGGTCTGGTCAGCGGCCTGGAAAAGACGTTCGGCCTTTTTCGCCTCCAGGTCGTAGCGGTCGAGGAACGGGAAGTCGCCGTTGCGCGAGGCGCCATCGCCGCGCAGGAAAATGCTGCTTCCCTGCTGCCACAGGACCAGGTGCCCGCTCGGCAGCATGCGCGTGACCGGCGCTCCCGCGTCTTTGTAGCGCTCGCGAATATTGCGGGCGAAAAGCACCTGTGGCGCTTCGCCGGGCTTGTCGGCGTTGAGCATGAGCGTGCGCAGCCAGCGCTTGTCGCGGTCGTAATCGCTCACCAGCAGCAGTCCGTTGTTGCCCCAGAGGTATCCACCGGTGGAGCGCGCCCCAACGCCGCCCACCCCGGCCGCGCGCGGAACAAAGCGCTTCTCCAGCTTCGCCAGTTCGACGGCCGGTGTGGTGAACGGGGCCGCCTGCATCATCAGGCGATCGCGGAAGTCAGCCTTCTTGCGCGGATCGCCGCCGTCAAGCGCTTCTGCCCAGACCAGCGTGGCCGGAGCATTCGAACGCCACGCCCAGCTCCTCGGCCCGGTAACGACGCCCTCGATGGGCACGCCCTCTTCCGACGGCACTTCGGCCACGGTGTGCTCGAGCTTGCCCGTCCTGTCCCAGACTTCGACCGTGCGCGGGAACTCGCCGACCGTCACCAGGTACGAGTAGGGATGGTGGATCCTCGCCACGAGAATGTGCTTTCCGTCGGGCGACGGCGAAATTGTGCCGAACACCGCCGGCTTACCTACCGGCGTGGCGCGGCCGCTGGCCACGTCCACCATCGCCAGCTGCGCGGTGGCGTAGTAGTCGAACAGCGCCACATCGTGCGGATTTTTCAGCAGGTCTTCGTAGGTGGCCACCGGCGCAGGCTTGCCGTAGCTTTCCTGTACGTTCGGGCCATCGGGAACGTCGGCGGCCTTCGGCGCCGCCCCGCGGCCGGCCGGCACGGTCGTCACCAGCAGCGACTTGCTGCCCGGCATCCACTCCACCGGATCGCGTCCGCCAAAGCCGCTCGCGAAGATGGCGCTCACCGTCACGCCCGGCACTTTGTGCGCGGTCGCGCTGCCGACATCGCCGACCCAGAGCTCGATGCCGTTCGCGGTGGTGTTGGTGAAGGAAAACTTCTTCCCGTCAGGCGAGTACCTTGGCACGCTGACCAGCGCATTCGACGGTAGAGCGACCTTCTGCTCCTTGCCGCCGGCAATCGTCACGATGCGCAGGCCGATGTTGTGCTGGATGCGGTGTGCGCCGTTCGTCGCGGGATTGATGCGCAGCCCGGCGAGCCGCAGCATGGGCGCCGCCAGGTCACTGATGGGCGGATTGCGGAGCCAGTCCACCAGGATCACGGTGTCGCGCGTAGGGCTCACCACCAGTTCCGGCGTGGGCGACGCTTCCACCATGGCCGGAATCGGGTCGGGCGGCCGCTGATACTTGAACGGCGCGTGCGCCGCCACTGCGGGCGTGTCGGCAGCGAAGGCGGCTAGGGACGCGAACAGCAACAGAAAGAGCAGGACGAGTGTTGAACGGGTGCGCATGGATCTCCTCACATCAGCGGGCTGGCGAAGCGAAAGTTTCGCTCAGAGCTGATGAATTGACAAGCCGGGTACGGGCCGCTGGGCAGCGCTTTCCGGCGTGGCCGCCGGTGACAACAACCCCGAAGCCAAACGAAAGTTCCGGGGCTAGGCGCTTTGCGAAGCGATCTCTGGGCTGCGCCGGGAGTCGAAGACCTTTTCGGCGCCCGAACAGGCCTTGCCGGGTCCGGCGCCGCGCGGTCGTGCGTGTTCGTGGCCTAAGTCCCTTTTCGGCGTCGTTTGCTATCTGGATGCGGCGCCGCCCGTCCCAGCGCACAGTTGCCCGCTACCCTCGCGGCACGGTAGCTTCGTACCGCATCCTCTTATATGAGCACCCTGAGACACGGTCGCGGACACGACACCGCGCTCGTCAAGATTCCGCGCAACTACTGCTTTGGCTGCGGCCAGGACAATCCCGACGGCATGCGCCTGCGCTTCCACTATGACGAGAAGCGACACCGCTTCGTGGGCCGCTTCCGCCTGCCGCGCCGCTACCAGGGCCCTCCCGGCCACGCCCACGGCGGCATCATCGCCACGCTCCTCGACGAAGCCATGGGCAAGGTCAACAAATTGCGCTCCGTCATCGCGCTCACCCGCAACATGCGCGTGGAGTATCTGAAACCCGTGCCGCTGGGCAAGCCGATCATCGTGGAAGGCTACGAACGCAGCGTCCGCGGACGGCGCCACCTGAACGCCGCGCACATCCTCAATGAACAGGGCGACGTGCTGGCGCGCAGCACCGGCGTGTTCATTGCGATCGATCCAGGACAGTTCATGGCTTTTCAACGCCGAGGACGCTGAGCCCCCCGAAAAACCCAGCGGAGAGCAAGCGATGTTCGAGCGCTACGCCGGGAAAGCCCGGCGCGTGATCTTGGGCGCCGGGCACCTGCACTCCGCCTCTGCGGTGAGAGAGGTTTAAGCTAAAATAAAGTGTTCCCGCCCAGCCACTGCTCACATCAGTAGGCCAAAGCGGGAGCGTGCCTGCGCACACGCGTTCGGGGGAGGGTTCTATGGCGGACAACAACGGCAACAAAAGCTTCAATCCCGGCGACACCGGGTTGCGCCTGAAGACCGGCCTGGCCGAGATGCTGAAGGGCGGCGTCATCATGGATGTCACCAACGCCGAGCAGGCTTCCATCGCCGAGAAGGCTGGCGCCGTCGCCGTCATGGCGCTGGAGCGCGTGCCGGCGCAGATCCGCGCCGAGGGCGGCGTGGCCCGCATGGCCTCGCCGAAAAAAATCCGCGAGATCATGGACGCCGTCTCCATTCCCGTCATGGCCAAGTGCCGCATCGGCCACTTCGCCGAGGCGCAGGTTCTCCAGGAACTCGGGGTTGATTACATTGACGAGTCCGAGGTCCTCACCCCCGCCGACGAGGCGCATCACGTGGACAAACACGCCTTCAAGGTCCCGTTCGTGTGCGGCGCGCGCAATCTGGGCGAGGCCCTGCGGCGCATCGCCGAGGGCGCAGCCATGATCCGCACCAAAGGCGAGGCCGGCACGGGCGACGTGGTCCACGCCGTCAAACACATGCGCTCGATCGTGCAGGAGATGAAGATCCTCACCGTGCTCGGTGAGGAAGAACTCTACGCCAAGGCCAAGGAACACCAGGCCCCTTACGAGCTGGTGCGCATCGTCGCCCGCGACGGCAAGCTGCCGGTGCCGAACTTCTCAGCCGGCGGCATTGCGACGCCCGCAGACGCGTCGCTGGTTATGCAACTCGGCGCCGAGGCCGTGTTCGTCGGCTCCGGCATTTTCATGGCGGATTCGGTCAATTTCTGCCCGCCCGATGAAGCCTATCGCCGCGCCAGGGCCATCGTGCTGGCGACGACGCACTATCAAGACCCTAAAGTATTACTTGAAGTGTCGCGGGACGTGCCCAGCTCGATGAAGGGCCTCGCCGTCGGCGCCATGAGCGAGGCCGACATGTTGCAAACGCGAGGCTGGTAAGCGGCTGAAGAAAATTCCTACCGCGGATTGACGCGGACAAGCGCGTATCACGGTTCGCTTTGGATCGGCGTTCATCCGCGCCGGTCCGCGGTAAGGTTTTGTTCCCATGACGGTTGGTGTTCTCGCACTGCAAGGCGACTTCGACGCGCATCGCCGCCGGCTCGAGCAGCTCGGGGCCCAGGTCGTCCTGGTGCGCAAGGCGGAACAACTCGACAACCTCGACGCTCTCATCATCCCCGGCGGAGAATCGTCCACATTCCTGAAGCTTCTCGGTGCGGAATTTGAGCGCAGGCTGCGCGATTTCGTGCGCTCGAAACCGACGTTCGGCACATGCGCCGGCGCAATTCTGCTCGCGCGTGAGGTGACCGGGCCCGAACAGCAGAGCCTGGGCGCGCTCGACATCGGCGTGCGGCGCAACGCCTACGGCCGCCAGGTCGACAGCGCCATCCACACCGCCGAAACTTCCCTGCCCGGCGGCCCGCTCGAAGCCGTCTTCATCCGCGCTCCCAAGATCGAGCGCGTTGGGAAAGAGGTGGAAGTCCTCGCGCGCGAAGGCAACGATCCGGTTCTCGTCCGCCAGGGCAAGGTCATGGCGGCCACGTTTCATCCCGAGCTGAGCGCAGACACGCGGGTGCACGCAGAGTTCCTGAAGCTGGTTCGCTGATTGACCGGCTGCGTGAGAAAATCCCGAGCGGAAGCGAAGGACCTATACCGCGGCCCGTGCCGCTCCCGGCGGGCCCTCACGAAAGTGTGGCATCCTGGGCGAAGTCCCGGTCCCGCGAAGCGGGAAAGGGCGAGTCGAAGGATTCCCGCCTTGACCCGAGCTGCGCGGGTCCGGATATGGCTCTTTCGCTGCGCTCGGGATGTAAGAACAAAAAGCAGAGCTGTAGGACCAAGCACAATCCCCTCTTGCAGCCCGTCGCAGCGCGTGTGCTATTCTTCCCGGCTCGCTAAAATTTGTGATTTCTGTGCAGGCGAGCGCGTGGTTCACTTCAGAACGCACGAGGCCGGAACAAAATGGGGCTGGCACTGCTGTTCGTTGTCTGGCTCATCACGCTGGCAAGCTCATATTTCTTCGTAGCGAAAACCTGGTGGATGCCGGCGGGCGCCTCCGCCTATGCGGCGCCGATTGACGCGCAGATCCACGTCACCTACATCGCCATGGGCGTGGTGTTTTTGGCGGCGCAACTCGCTCTCGGGTTGTTCTGCTGGAAGTACCGCGACCGCGAGCGCGCCAGGGTGGAATACAGCCATGGCAACCTGCGCATGGAAGTCACCTGGACGGTGCTCACCGCCATCCTCTTTATTGGCCTGAACCTGATGGGTTCGCGCGTGTGGGCGGAGCAGCGCTTTCAGGGCCCGAAGCCGGGCGCCATGCAGGTGGAGATCACCGGTCTGCAGTTCGCATGGTATTTCCGCTATCCCGGGCCCGACGGCAAGTTCGCGCGCACCAGGCCCGAGCTGATCGATCCTTCGGCCGGCCCTGAAGCGGCCGTCGGCGTGGACACCGACGACCCCGCCGGCAAAGACGACGTGGTCACCAGTACGCTGGTTCTGCCGGTGAACCGCGAGATCGACGCTACGCTGCACGCCGAAGACGTGATCCACGATTTCTTCGTGCCCGAGCTGCGCTTCAAGCAGGACGCCGTGCCCGGCCTCAACATTCACGTCCACTTCACGCCGACCAGGATCGGCGAATACGAAGTGGCCTGCGCCGAGCTCTGCGGGCTAGGCCACTACAAGATGCGCGCCAAGCTGCGCGTGGTAAGCGAAGAAGACTTCTCGAAATGGCAGGCCGAGCGCCTGGCGGAGAAACAAGCCCAATGACCGAGACCCATGCAGCCCATCACCCGCCGCAGGGATTCGTTCGCAAGTACATCTTCAGCCTCGACCACAAGGTGATCGGCATCCAGTATTACTTCCTCGCCCTGGTCGCCGTCTTCACCGGGATGTTTCTCAGCCTGCTGATGCGCATCCACCTGGTCTGGCCTGACGTGAACCTGCCCATCTTCGGCCACATCATGCCGGAGACCTACCTCACGCTGCTGACCATGCACGGCACCATCATGGTGTTCTTCGTGCTGACCACCGCGCCGCAGTCGGGCTTCGGCAACTACTTCCTGCCGATCCAGATCGGCGCCGAAGATATGGCCTTCCCCGTCCTGAACATGCTCTCGTTCTGGACGACCTTTGTTTCGTTCGTGGTGATGCTGGCGGCGTTCTTCGTGCAGGGCGGCGCGCCGCTTTCCGGCTGGACGTTCTATCCGCCGCTCAGCGCCATCCCGCAGGCCGGCCCCGGGCAGGGACTCGGTGCGGACCTGTGGATCGCCAGCATCGCCATCTTCTGCGTTGCGTCGCTGATGGGCGCGCTCAACTTCATCACCACCACGCTCGATCTGCGGGCCCGCGGCATGAGCATGTGGCGGCTGCCGCTCACCTGCTGGACCTGGTTCGTCACCGCCATCCTCGGCCTGCTCGCCTTCGGCGTCCTCCTGGCCGGCGGCATCCTGCTGCTCATGGACCGCAACCTCGGCACCAGCTTCTTCGTGCCCGGCGGCCTCGTCGTCAGCGGCGTGCAGATCAAACACCAGGGCGGCTCGCCTCTGCTGTGGCAGCACCTGTTCTGGTTCTTCGGACACCCCGAGGTCTACATCGCCATCCTGCCCGGCATGGGCGTGGCCTCGCAGCTGCTCTCCACCTTCGCGCGCAAACCGATCTTCGGATACCGCGCCATGGTGTACGCCATCATCGGCATTGGCCTGCTGGGCTTCATGGTGTGGGGCCACCACATGTTCATGAGCGGCATGAGCCCGTACTCGGCGTTCACGTTCAGCCTCATGACCATGGCGATCGGCGTTCCCTCCGCCATCAAGACGTTCAACTGGCTTGGCACGCTCTACCGCAGCCGCATCCGCTTCGCCGTCCCCATGCTGTTCGCGCTCGGCTTCGTTTCGCTGTTCGTGACCGGTGGACTCAGCGGCCCGTTCCTGGCGCAGCCCTCGATCGACAACTACCTGCACGATACCTACTTCGTTGTTGCGCACTTCCACCTGATCATGGGCGTGGCCGCCATCTTCGGCATCTTCGCCGGAACGTATTACTGGTTCCCCAAAATGTTCGGCCGCATGATGAACGACACGCTGGGCAAGGTCCACTTCTGGATATCGTTCATCGGCACCTACGCCATCTTCATGCCGATGCATTACCTCGGCATGGCGGGACATCCGCGGCGCTACTCACAACTCATCTTTGATTATTTGCAGCCGCTCAAACCGGTGCAGGGATTCATCACGATCGCGGCCATCATCACCATTGCCGGCCAGTTCGTGTTCCTCATCAACCTGTTCTGGAGCATGTTCAAGGGCGCGAAGGCGAGCGAGAACCCCTGGGAGGCGACGACGCTGGAGTGGACCGTTCCGTCGCCGCCGCCCTTCGACAACTTTGCCGGCAAGGCCCCGGTCGTGCACCACGGCCCGTACGAATACAGCGTGCCCGGCGCGACGAAAGACTTCATCATGCAGACCGACCCGGCCACGGTGCACGCGGCAGGCGATTGAGGTTTTGCAGAGACGTAGCTTGCTGCGTCTCGCTGTGACGACCGCATCCAACGTTATGGCGACCATGAACCCGACACTCACGCTCGACAAGCGGCACGGAGGGCGTCCGCCCGATCTGCCGCCGCACGGCGGTGGCGACGATGGAAACGACGCCGCCGGCGACGCGCCCGGCTATTACGAGCGCCTGCGCCGCTATCGGCTGGGTGTCGCCATCGGGCTCGCCTCGGTTGTCATGCTCTTCGTGGCGCTTACCAGCGCCTACATCGTGCGCCAGGGCCTCAGCTCATGGGACGACCACGCCGGCCAATACGTTGTTGACTGGCGCCCAATCCCGCTGCCCACCGCGTTGCTGGCAATCAACACGCTGGTGCTCCTGGCCTCCAGCTTCACGCTGGAGAAGTCGCGGCGCAGCCTGAACCGCTACGCCGCCACCGTGGGACTGCACGTCCCCGGCGTCGCCGAGGAGCCGGAACGTTCGTTTCCGTGGATGGGGATCACGCTCGTGCTCGGCTTCGCCTTCCTTGCCGGACAGGTCACGGCGTGGCACGAACTGCGTCGCGCCGGCGTGTTCCTGGCCACCAACCCCAGCGGCTCGTTCTTTTATGTGCTGACCGGCGCCCACGCGGCGCACCTTATGGGAGGCCTGCTGGCGCTGCTCTACGCCGCCTGCATGCCCCTGCTGCATAAGCCGCTCGACAGCCGTCGCCTGGCGGTTGACGCCACCGGCTGGTACTGGCACTTCATGGGATTGCTGTGGATTTACATTTTTGCGCTGCTCCACTTCTCGCGTTGACGAGGATGAACAAGGGATGAGCACTGCCGCTGAGCAAGTCGTTAGCTACCACGGCGAGGTGTACGAGCCGTCGCTGTTCCGCACTTACTCGAAGAAGATAGGGATGTGGCTCTTCCTGCTCTCCGACTCCCTCACTTTCGGGGCGCTGCTCTTCGCCTACAGTTACGGGCGCATCTCGGTTCCGCACTGGCCCACGCCTTTCCACGGGGAAAGCATTGCGCGCGCCAGCATCATGACCTTCTTCCTGCTCACCAGCTCCCTGACCATGGTGCTGGGAGTCGCCGCCGCCAATCGCGGCGACCGGAAGTGGACCACCGGGTGGCTGCTGGCCACCATGCTCTGCGGCGCCGGCTTCGTCGTGCTGCACGGCATGGAGTGGCACGGCCTCATCCATGAAGGCTTGCGGATCTCCGGCTTCACCGCGCCCCCGCACGTGCAGACCACCGGCGAGTTCGCCGACATTACCAAGTCTGCCCCGCAGTTTGCCGGCACCTTCTTCACCCTGACCGGCATGCACATGCTGCACGTGACCATCGGCGTCGTTTATCTGGGCGTGGTCGCGCTGCGCAAGAAGTTCCTGCCCATCCTGGCCATTCTGTGGCTCGTCGCCTGGCTGGGGACGCCTGCCTGGAGCCCGTTCCACTACGGCGCGCACGTGCTGCTGGTCTCGCTCGTCGTCTGCGCCTTGGTCCTGTTCCTGAAGCCCAAGGACTACACCGCGCACGACGTGGAAGTCAGCGGCTTGTATTGGCACTTCGTGGACCTGGTGTGGATGTTCATCTTTCCGCTGGTCTACCTGATGTCGACCAAGATTCTTTAGGAGAAACGATGGCGCACGCTGAAGCAGTCACCGGGAGTCACAGCAATAAGCAGTTCTATGTTGTGTGGGCGGCGCTGCTGGTGCTCACCGCCATCGAGGTCTGGCTGGCTTACAACCAGTTCTTCACCCCGATCCACATGCTGGAGATCCTGCTGGCGCTCTCCATCGTGAAAGCAGGGTTGATCATCGCCTACTTCATGCACCTGAAATATGAGTACGGCCCCATGAAGATCGTGCTCATGTCGGCGCTCGTGGCTTGTCTGGTGCTGATGTTCACCTTCTTCCCCGACGCACTGCGTATACTGGAACTGGGCACGTCCACTCGATGAAACGCCTGCTCGCCACCACCGCCCTGCTCCTCATGCTCAGCGCCCCCGCCGCGCTGGGACAGGGCTGCTCCATGTGCATCACCTCCGCCGCCGGCGCCGGCGCCAAGGGACAGCGCGCCATCAGCCGCGGCGTTATCTTCCTGCTGCTGCCCCCGGTCGGCATGATGGCCGTGCTGGTCGGCGTGGCCCTGAAGTACAAGTCGAGGAATGAGGCGCGGGAAGCGCGGCGCGACTCTGCAGAAGGCGCCTCGCCACAATAATTCCCAGACTCATCCTGAGCGAAGCACACGATGGGCTTTGCTCATCGTGTGCGCAGTCGAAGGGTCCCTATGGCGCCCGTACATTTCAGGTGAGCTAGCGGTCCTTCGACTCACGCTACGCGCTCGCGTCAGGATGACAAAATCGAAGACCTCAGGCAGCATCTCTACATGACCACCGTCCTCCTCCTTACGCTCTCCAACATCTTCATGACCTTTGCCTGGTATGGACACCTCAAGCACCGCAGCGCCCCGCTGTTCGAGGTGATCGTGATCAGCTGGGGCATTGCCTTCTTCGAGTATTGCTTTCAGGTCCCCGCCAACCGCATCGGCTCCTACGAATTCACCACCGCCCAATTGAAGACCATCCAGGAAGCCATCACCCTGACCGTCTTCGCCTTCTTCTCGGTTTTTTATTTGAAGGAACAGTTTCGCTGGAACTATCTGGTGGGTTTCGCGATGATTGTGGGGGCGGTATTTGTGATCTTCAAGAAGTGGTAAGAACAGTCATCCTGAGCGGAGCACGAGATGACCTGCGCTCATCTCGTGCGGAGTCGAAGGATCCCTACTGCCACCGCTGCACTCCCGGTGGAGTACAAACTGTAGATCTAGAGGCGTAGGCAGTGAGCACTGTTCTGAGGATCGTCACGGGGGTGCTGATCTGCTCTCTGGGCGGCGTCGGAGCATTCGCAGTGGTTGACCTCGCCCTGGCCTCGACAGTTGTGCTCCTCATTGAGCTGGCCGCGGCGCTTGCCGCGATGATTGGCGCGGGAATCGGCTGTGAGCGCTTCGCCACCCGCACGCCGCCTCAAGGTCAACCACCGCCCTCATCTCCGCTATAATCAAAAGATTCCACGGCCCTGCCGCACCCCGCCGTAGGCGCGCTTTTGCCTGCAGGACGCGGCACGCCTGACGGTCCCCCTGGTGATGTCGAACGAGAGCATTGTCGTCCGTGGCGCGCGCGTCCACAACCTCAAGAACATTGACTTTGAGATTCCGCATAACACCCTGACGGTGGTGACCGGCGTCTCCGGCTCGGGCAAGTCTTCCCTCGCTTTCGACACGGTCTACGCCGAAGGCCAGCGCCGCTACGTCGAATCGCTCTCCGCCTATGCCCGCCAGTTCCTCGAACGCATCGAGAAGCCGGACGTCGAGCTGATAGACGGCATCGCCCCCGCGGTTGCCATCCGGCAGAAGAACTCCACGCGCAACCCGCGCTCCACCGTCGCCACCGCGACCGAAATCTACGACTACCTGCGCCTGCTGTTCGCGCGCGTCGGCCAGACGTTCTGTTCGCAATGCGGCGCCGAAGTCCGCCGCGACACGGTAGACGACGTCGCCGCCGCCGTCCTGTCTCTGGCGGAAGGAACGCGCCTGAACGTGCTCTTCCCGCTCTCGGCCGCGCAGCGCGCCGGCGACGCCGACAAGAAGCCGCGCGCGAAGAAGTCGAAGACCGCCGCGCCCGAGCCGGTCTCCGACGCGCTGAAAGAGCGCCTCTTCGAGCTGCGCAAACGCGGCTTCAACCGCCTGTTCCAGAACGGCCAGGTCTTCGAGTTCTCCACGCCCGAGTCCCTGCTCGATGTCGACTTCTCTCAGCCGGTGTTTGTTCTTATCGACCGCATCGCCGTCGCGCCGGGCGACGCCGCAGGCCGCTCGCGCCTGGTGGACGCGGTTGAAATCGGCTACCGCGAGGCCGGCGAGATCGTCATCGAAACCGCCCCGCGCGAGGGCGAAGGCGCGCCGCAGCGGCGGCGCTTCGCGCATCGCTTCGAATGCAAGCAGTGCCACCTGCGTTACGAAGAGCCCGAGCCGCGCCTGTTCTCGTTCAACAATCCGTACGGCGCCTGCCCGCGCTGCCAGGGCTTCGGCAACACGATCGATTTCGACCCGAACCTCGTCATCCCTGACAAGTCGCGCACGTTGAACGAGGGCGCCGTCGAGCCCTTCACCAAGCCCAAGTACCGCGTGCTCGCCGCCGAACTGAAGCGCTTCGCCAAGGCGAACGACATCCCCCTCGACGTTCCCTGGGCGGACCTGACACGCGCGCAGCAGGAGATGGTCTTCGAGGGCGACCGCAAGTATCCCGGCATCCGCGGCTTTTTCGCGCACCTGGAGCGCAAGAAGTACAGGCTGCACGTGCGCGTCTTTCTCAGCCGCTATCGCGGATACTCGGTCTGCTCCGACTGCCGCGGCTCGCGCCTGCGCTCGGAGGCGCGGCAGGTGAAGATTGCCGGCAAGAATATCTGCGAAGTCTGCGCCATGACGGTGGACGAGGCCGCGCTCTTCTTTGAAGACGTGCGTCTCACGCCCGCACAAGCCGAAATCGCCGACAAGCTGCTGGAGGAAATCCGCGACCGGCTGCGCTTCCTCAACGACGTCGGTCTCGAGTACCTCACGCTCGACCGGCTCGCTTCCACGCTCTCCGGCGGCGAGGCGCAGCGCATCCAGCTCGCCACCTCGCTCGGCTCGCGCCTGGTGGGCACGCTCTACGTGCTCGACGAGCCCTCCATCGGCCTGCACAGCCGCGACACCGCCCGCCTCATCAAGATCCTGCACGACCTGCGCGACCTGGGAAACACGATCCTGGTCGTGGAGCACGACGCCGAGATCATGAAGGCGTCGGACCGCATCCTCGACCTTGGCCCCGGCGCCGGCGAGCATGGCGGAAAAGTGATCGCCACCGGCACCTACGACGAAATCCGCGGCGCGCACAACTCGCTCACCGGACGCTACCTCGGCGGCGATCTGAAGATTCAGCTTCCGCCCGCGCGCCGCAAGCCCGGCCCGCGCCAGCTCAAGGTGATCGGCGCGCGCGCCCACAATCTGAAGCGGATCGACATCACCATCCCGCTCGGCATGATCGTCGCCGTTACCGGCGTGTCGGGCTCGGGAAAATCCAGCCTCGTTCACGACGTGCTGTACGCCGCGCTCGCCGCCGAGAAGAAGGAGCCCGGCGCCGTCGCCGCACCCGACGGCTGCCTCGACCGCATCGAGGGTAGCGCGCTCATCGACGACGTGGTCCTCGTCGACCAGTCGCCGATCGGGCGCACGCCGCGCTCCAACCCGGTCACCTACATCAAGGCGTTCGACGCCATCCGCGAGCTCTTCGCCTCGCAGCCCGAAGCGCAAAAGCGGGGCTTCACCGCCGGCCATTTCTCCTTCAACATCCCCGGCGGACGCTGCGAGGCTTGCCAGGGTGACGGCGCCGTCACGGTAGAGATGCAGTTTCTCGCCGACGTGGAACTCATCTGCGAGGAGTGCAAGGGCACGCGCTACAAGGCCGACGTGCTCGACGTCCGCTACAAGGGCAAGAACATCTTCGACGTGCTCAACCTCACCGTGAAAGAGGCGATGCAATTCTTCGCCGGCGCGCCCAAAATCAACGACAAGCTGCGCGTGCTCGACGAAGTCGGCCTCGGCTACCTGCGGCTGGGCCAGTCGGCCACCACGCTCTCCGGCGGCGAGGCCCAGCGCATGAAGCTGGCCGCGCACCTCCAGCCCACGCGCGACGCCCTGCGTCCGGTGGATCCCGAAGAGGCCAAACAGCGTCCGCGCAGGCTCTACATCTTCGACGAGCCTACTACCGGCCTCCACTTCGACGACGTTTCCAAGCTCCTCGCCGCCTTCCGCCGCCTGATCGATGCCGGCGGCAGCATCGTCGTGATCGAGCATAACCTCGACGTCATCAAGACGGCCGATTGGGTGATTGACCTTGGTCCTGAAGGAGGCGACCGTGGCGGGCGCCTGGTCGCGACCGGCCCTCCCGAAGCCGTGGCAAAGAACCCGCGCTCATACACCGGAAAGTGGCTGGCGCGCATCTTAGGTAAGAACGGCAGCTCACGAACTCACGACGGCCCGGCTCAGGCCCCTGACCGCGGAAATGACCGCGGGAACAACCGCGGCAAGCCTGTCCAGGCCGGCTCACGGCCGGCGCCGGCATCGGTGTCGGCCGACCGCGATCGTGACGCCAACTCGCATGCCAACGCACGCAAGTAAGATTACCCGTGCTCGTCGTAGAGACGTGGCTTGCTGCGTCTTTCTTCTCGCCGCGCTGGCATTGCTTACGCCATCGGCCGACGCCGTCCCGCAAAGCGCCGCCAAGCAATCGTCCGGTTCTCAAGGCTCGAGCACGCGCCGCAAGGTGCGCGTCGAAGAGCCCGCGCCGGCCGCGGTCAGCGCGGTGGACAAGGCCGAAGAAGCCATCGCGCGCAAGGACTACGCCGCCGCCGAGCCGCTGCTTCGCTCCGCCACCGCCGAAGACCCCAAGGACTACCGCGCCTGGTTCGACTTGGGATTCGTTCTCAGCGCCACCGGCCGGCGCGACCTGGCCATCTCAGCCTATCGCAACTCGATTGGCGCCAAGGCCGATGTCTTTGAGTCAAACCTGAATCTCGGCGTGCTGCTCGGAGACGCCGGCGATCCGGATGCGGAAACCTACCTGCGCGCCGCCACGACGCTGCGTCCCACTCGCAATGCCGACGAAGGCCACAAGCGCGCCTGGCTCGCGCTGGGGCACGCTCTCGAAGCGCAGAATGTGCCGGCGAAAACCACGCAGGCCGTCGAGGCATACCGTGCCGCGGCCCAGCTCGCGCCCAGGGATCCGGAACCGCGCATCGCCGCCGGCATCGCGCTGGAGCGCTCGCGCCAGTGGCTTCCGGCCGAAGCCGAGTACAAGCAGGCGCTGGAACTCGACCCTGCGAACTCGGAGGCGCTTGCCGGCCTGGTCAACGTTTATTCGCAGACCAAGCGCTTTCCCGAGGCCGAGGCCATGCTGCGCCGCTACCTGGAGCAGCAGCCCGCCAACACCACCGCCCGGGTTCAACTCGGTCGCGTGCTCGCGGCGCAAGGCCGCTCTTCGGAAGCTGCCGGCGAATTGGAAGCGGGACTCAAGGCTGCGCCCGACGATCCTGTCGCCCTTCGCGAGCTGGCCGGCATCTACGTGAGCGCCAGGCAGTACGGCAAGGCGGAACAAGCCTATCGCGCCCTGGTAAAGCGCTTCCCCTCCGACGGCGACCTGCACGCGGCTCTGGGCAACGCCATCATGCAGCAAAAGCGCTTCGCCGAAGCGCAGCAGGAACTGCTCACCGCGGTCAGCCTGAAGCCCAACGACCCTGGGGCGCTCGTCAACCTGGCCCTCACCGGTTCGGAGACGAAGGACTACCAGCTGTGCATCCGCGCGCTCGACGCTCGCGCCCGCACCGTCCCCGACGGCCCCGGCACCTTTTTCCTGCGCGCCACCTGCTACGATCATCTGCGCGCCTACAAGCAGGCGGCGCAGTATTATCACCAGTTCCTCGACGTATCGAAGGGCGAGAACCCCGACCAGGAGTTCCAGGCGCGGCACCGCCTCATCGCCATCGAGCCGAAGAAATGATGCGACGGCCGGCACAAATTCTGTTCCTCACCCTCGCCACATTGCTCGGCGGCGCCACGCTGCTGCGCGCGGCTGACCAGGCTGAGTCCGTCGAAAAACTCAAGCAGCGCGCCGAAGCGGCCACCGGTGGGACCCGCGCGCGCTTGTTTGTGGAAGTCGCGCGCCTGGAGATCGAAGAAGCGAACCAGCACTTTACCGACGGCGACGTGGACAAGGCCCACGCCCGCGTGAAAGACGCCGTCACCGACGCCGAAAAGGGCGCCGACGCCGCGCGAATCAGCGGCAAGCGCTTGAAGGACACCGAAATCGATTTGCGGAAGCTCCAGCGCCGCACCGAAGACATTCGCCGCAGCCTCGCCCTCGAAGACCGCCCCGCGCTGCAGTCCATGGTGGAACGCCTCGAGGCGCTGCGCCAGCAATTGCTCGACAAGATGTTCGGCCACGACAACAAAAACAAGTCCAAGGCTGCGCCGCCGTCATGAACCGCCATCAACTCTCCATCGCCGCGGTCCTATTGCTCGCGCTCGTCCCCGCCCAGGCGCAAGTGCGCCGCCACGATCCCCTCACCGCCAAAGAGGTCGAGGACCTGCGCGAGGTGGCGCAGGACCCCGCGCAGCGTCTGAAGCTCTATGCCAGGTACGCCCTGGCCCGCATGACGGCCATCGACCAGGTGCGCGCCGACTCCAAGCTCGCCACCGCCGAGCGCGCCAAGCAGCTCCACGACCTCATCGAAGACCTGGGTACCATCGTCGACGAAATGGACGACAACGTGGAGGACTACGACAAGCGCAAGGCCGACTTGCGCCGCCCGCTCAAAGACGTGATCGAGGCCGACACCGCCCTCCAGATCAAGCTGCGCGCGCTGAAGGAAGCAGCCGATACCACGCTTGCCAAAGAGGCGCCCGATTTCCGCTTTGCGCTCGAAAACACCGTCGAAAGCGTGAACCAGAGCGCTCAGGCAGCCCGCGAAACGTTGGAAGCCCAGAACGTGGCCTTCGCCAAAGCAAAGGCCGACGAAAAAGCCAAGGCAAAAGAAGCGAAGGACAAACGGAATCACTGAGGACGACGGTCCGTTCACGGACTGTCATCCCGGGGAGCAACGCCTCTTAGGATCTGTTTTCCCTATAGGCGCTGCCGCTACCGGCGCCGTTCAGCACGCCGCAGGCACAACGCCTCCGCGTGTCCTTCGCATGGACCGCCTTGGGCCCTTTCACGGCCGTGCTACTCTTTTTCCAGTGGCCCCGAAATTGGTCCGGATTTTTGAGGAGTGCTACCGCGAGTTGCGGCCGCGCGTCGCTGTGCCCGCGTTCCACGTCGAGTTTTTCCGCTTTGCCAACGTCAACAACACCATCCGCCTGCGCGACGGGCAGGTCCGCGCGCGCATCTCCGACTTACTGGAAGGCGCGCCGCAGCCGGTCCTCCGCGCAATCGCTCACATCCTCGTGGCCAAGCTCTATCGCAAACCGATCGAGCCGCAACACGCGGCCCGTTATCGCAAATACCTCGGCAGCCGCGCCATGTCACAGAAAGCGCACCTGGTGCGCCAGATCCGCGGGCGCAAACTCATCACCACGCCCCGCGGACACGTCTGGGACCTGGAAGCCATCTTCGACGAGCTGAACCAGCGCCACTTCTACGGCCTGCTCGCCCGCCCGCTCATGACCTGGAGCCAGGACCGCGCTCGCAACTCGCTCGGCCACTACGATCCGGCGCACAACGCCATCGTCGTGAGCCGCATCTTCGATCACCCGCGCGTCCCGCGCTACGCGGTCGAGTACATCGTCTTCCACGAGATGCTGCACCTCAAGCACCCGGTCCGCCTGCGTGGCAGCCGGCGCTGCGTGCATCCGCCGGCGTTTCAGGCCGAGGAGCGCACCTTCCCGCGTTTGGAGGAAGCGAAACAGTTCCTGAAGGCTCTGTGAGGGCGGGGAAATTCACGCGGCAATCGTCGCCGCCTCATCCACGCCGCCGGGCCGCGCTACTTGCGCCGCCGTCGCATTCACCTCGAACAGCGGTACCGAGTGCGTGGCCAGTCGCACCTTGAACGGCTGCTCGCCGGTCATCAGGTCTGCGTCGAGGCCTTCCGCCAGCGACGTCCGCGCCGCTTCAAATACCAGGGCCGATCCGGGCGACATCCGCGCCCACGCAAGGTCGAACCAGGTCGTATAGAAGCGGCGAACGCAGCCGTCGCGAAACGCCACCAGCGCCGCCACCAGCTGCGTTCCCGCGGCCAGAAAGAACACGTCACACGGGCTCACGCGCGCCGCCGCTAACAGAAACTCGATGGTGCGCGGATCGCAAAACGCGCTTTCGCGCTGGCCGCCGAACTGCGCTGCCTTCTGCTCCCAGATCGCGCGCAACAGCGCCTGCGCGTTTCCATCGGCACGCCTCAGCTCCGCGCCGGCCGCTCGCAACCGCCGCAGCGCCCGCGCCAGCCGCGCATGCTGTCGCGCAAACCGCTCCGCGCTGGTCCTCTCTCTGCTGATCCCCGGCGCGCCGCTCCAGGCGCGAAGCATCGCCGCATCCCAGTGTGACGGGCGGCCCCGGACCGCACGGAAGCGCAACGGCAGTTTCAGACTTGCCAGTTCGCTCCACGCCGCCCGCAGCGCAGCGCCATCGCCGGTGGCGATTACGTCGCGATAATCGAACAGTCCGCCGCCAAGCAGCGTGAGGCAATTCCCGCGGACTGCCGCCGGAATCAGCGCCGCGCCCGAGCCGCGCTCCGCGAAGACCACGTGCGGCGCCTCGCCCAGAATCCGCGCTGCCAGCAGGTTCCACTCGAAGCGCTGGAAGAGGGTCGCCCCGCGCGCGCCTTGCATCGCTTCCCACGGCGCCCGCAGTTGCTCCATCTCCTGCGCCGATCTGGCCACAACAATGCGCAAGCCTCTCCTCCGCCTTCGAGGTTAGACGCGAGCGCAAATTCCGCGGATGTGCGGGGACTGACTTGACCGTGAACGGTGAACTGAAGACTGTGGGCTTACTCGGTAAAAAACCGCGCCATCTGGCGGAACTTGGCGTAGCGGTTGTTGAGGAGCGTTTCGACGGGAATGCCCTTCAGCGCGTCCAGTTCCCGCTGCAGCGCCTGATCGAGCATCGCCGCGGCGGCATCGTGGTCGGCGTGTGCGCCGCCTTCGGGCTCGGGGATAACGCCGTCCACGCAGCCCAGTTCCGTCAGATCAGAGGCCGTGATGCGCAGCGCCTCTGCCGCGAGGTCCTTCTTGGCGGGATCGCGCCACATGATGGACGCGCAGCCCTCGGGAGAGATGACCGAGTAAATCGAGTTCTCCATCATCAGGACGCGATCGGCCACGGCGACGCCGAGCGCGCCGCCCGATCCGCCTTCGCCGGTGATGACCGCAACGATAGGAACTTGCAGCCGCGCCATCTCGCGCAGGTTGCGCGCAATCGCCTCGGCCTGGCCGCGCTCTTCGGCGCCGATCCCGGGATACGCGCCCGGCGTATCGATCAGCGTGATCACCGGCCGGCCGTACTTCTCCGCCAGCCGCATCACCCGCAGCGCCTTGCGGTAGCCCTCCGGGTTCGCCTCCCCGAAATTGCGATACAGCCGCTGCTTGGTGTCGCGGCCCTTCTGGTGGCCGATCAGCATCACGTCCTGCCCATGGAAGCGGGCCATGCCCGTCACCAGCGCGTGATCGTCGCCAAAAGCGCGGTCGCCGTGGATCTCGCTCCAGTCGGAGAAGATGCGCTCCACGTAATCGAGCGTGTAAGGGCGCTGCGGATGCCGCGCCAGTTCGGTGATGCGCCAGGCGTGCAGGTGCGCGTAGATCTGCTGGCGCAGAGCGTTCACCTGCTCGTGCAGCCGCGCCAGCTGCCGCCGCGCGTCCTGGTTCTGTCCGGCGGCCTGCTCGAGCTGCTCGATCTGCTTTTCGATCCGTTCCAGCTCGCCTTGCGCCTTGCTCGCCAAATTCACTTCCCTTTCACCGCCGTTGGTTGCGGTTTGCCACAGAGATTCGGCACGCAGCCGGAGCAGCTGCACCATGAAGCGCACCCCCGACGCGATCGCCGCCTGCGACGAAGGGTCACGGGACTCGCGTGCGCGCTTCGTGGAAACAGAGGTCAAACGGCACCTTGCGGTGGTGCGGGTCAGTCAATGACGCGGACGCTGCCGCGTCCGCACAGCTCTTCCACGCGGCTGATGAATGCGCGGTCAGCCTGCACATTATATCCGGCGGGCTCCATCACCACCATGAAGTCGCCGGGGCGCTCCACGTCGAACAACACTCGGGCCTCGCCGCGCCGCTCGGCGCACAGCGAGTGCAGCGCGTCCACCGTGCTCGACGTGGCGCTCTCCAGCCCGACGCGGATGCGCAGTGACTTGGGTAGCTTCGGCTTTGCCTCCTCCAGCGGCGTAACGTCGCTGATGAGGAGCTTGGTGTTCGCGCCCTCTTCCGCCCGGACCGCCGCGCGGACCAGCACCGGGACCTCGAGCTTGAGGCGCTCCTGCAGCCGCTTGAACGACTCGGAGAAGCACAGGAAGTCCACCGATCCCGACATGTCCTCCAGCGTCCCTTGCGCGTACAGCTCGCCGCGCTTGGACTTGAGCACGCGCACGCCGCTCATCATCCCGGCGGCGACGATTTCGTCCCTGCCGGTCGAAGACTTCATCGCCGCGATGGCTTCCGTGCTGAGCGCGTTGAAGTCGAGCAGCTTCTCGCGATACTTCTCCAGCGGGTGCCCGGTGATGAAGAAGCCGAGAATCTCCTTCTCCGCCGCCAGCCGCTGGTGCTCGTCCCAATCGGGAATGTTCGGCAGCGCTTCGTTGGCCGCCGCGGCAGGCGCTGCGTCGTCGCTGAACACGCCGAAAAGCCCGTGCTGCCCCGCTTCCTTGTCGCGCTGCGTCTTCTGCGCGCGCTCCATGGCTTTGTCGAGCACGGCCATGAGCTGCGAGCGCCGCCCCAGCGAATCCATCGCGCCACTCTTGATCAGCGACTCCAGCACGCGCTTGTTCAGCAGCCGCAGGTCAACCTTCTCGCAGAATTCGTAAATGGACCTGAATCGGCCCACTTGCTTGCGCGCGGCCACGACCGAATCAATCGCGTTGCGCCCAACATTCTTCACCGCCGCCAGGCCAAAGCGGATGCTCTCGCCATGCGGCGTGAAGTTGGCGTCGCTCACGTTGATGTCCGGCGGTTCCACCGCAATCCCCATCTCGCGGCACTCGTTGATGTACTTCACCACGTCGTCGGTGCCTCCCGTTACCGAGGTCAGCAACGCCGCCATGAACTCCACCGGATAGTGCGTCTTCAAATACGCCGTCTGGTAGGCCAGCAGCGCGTAGGCCGCCGAGTGCGACTTGGCGAAGCCGTACCCGGCGAACTGCTCCATCAGGTCGAAAATGCGCTCCATCTTTCGCTGCGGATACCCGCGCGCCACGCCTCCCTTCACAAAGCGCTCGCGCTGCGCCCCCATCTCCGAGGCGATTTTCTTGCCCATCGCGCGGCGCAGCAGATCGGCCTCGCCCAGCGAGTAGCCGGCCAACGTGTTGGCGATCTGCAGCACCTGCTCCTGGTAGACGATCACGCCCAGCGTCTCCCGCAGGATCGCTTCCAGCTCCGGCAGCTCGTACTCCACTTTCTTGCGCCCGTGTTTGCGGTCGATGAAGTCATCGATCATGCCGCCCTGGATCGGCCCGGGCCGGTAGAGCGCGTTCAGCGCCGTCAGGTCTTCGACCGCGTCCGGCTTGTAGCGCTTCAGCACATCGCGCATGCCGTGCGACTCGAACTGGAAGACGCCGCTGGTCAGCCCCTTGTGGAACACGTTCTCATACGTCGCCCGGTCGTCCAGTGGCAGCGTTCTCAGGTCGAGCTGCTCGCCGCGCGTCTGCGCGATCAGCTTTACCGCGTCGTCGAGAATCGTGAGCGTGGTGAGCCCGAGAAAGTCCATCTTCAGCAGGCCGAGCTTCTCCACCGCCTTCATGTCGAAGGCGGTCACGATTTCGTCGTTCTTGGTCTTGTGCAGCGGGACCAGCTCGGTGAGCGGCTGCGGCGCAATCACCACGCCGGCTGCGTGCACCCCCGAGTTGCGCACCATTCCCTCCAGCTTCATCGCCGTATCGATCAGCTCGCGAATGCGGTTGTCGTTCTCATACGCGGTTTGCAGCGAAGGCGAGGTCTCCAGCGCCTCCTTCAGCGTGATGTTGAGCTGGTTCGGGACCATCTTGGCAATCTGGTCCAGGTCGCTGTAGGGCACTTCCATGGCGCGGCCCACGTCTTTGATCGCCGCCTTGGCTCCCATCGTGCCGAACGTGATGATCTGCGCCACGTTCTCGCGCCCATACTTCTGAGTGACGTAATCAATCACCTCGCCGCGCCGGTTCATGCAGAAGTCCATGTCGATGTCCGGCATGGTCACGCGTTCCAGATTCAGGAAGCGTTCGAACAGCAGCTCGTTCTCCAGCGGATCGATGTCGGTGATCGAGAGCGCATAGGTCACCAGCGATCCCGCCGCCGAGCCGCGGCCCGGCCCCACCGGTATGCCCCGCTCCTTTGCAAACCGGACAAAGTCCCACACAATCAGCAGATACCCGGAAAACTTCACCTGCTGGATGATGGCGATCTCGCGCGCCAGCCGCTGCTCGTATTCGGCCAGGCCATGTTTCAGCTTGCCCGCGGCGCTCTGCCTCCGGAGCGACTCCATGCGCCGCGCAAAGCCCTCGCGCGTCACGTGCTCGAAGTAGCTGTCGAGCGTGTACCCGGGCGGGACCTCGAAGGGCGGGAACGGGTTTGAGACCTTGTCGAGCTTCAGGCTGCACCGCTCGGCGATGTCGAGCGTGCGCGCCAGTACTTGCGGCGCGTCTTTGAAGACGCGCGCCATCTCGCCGCCGCTCTTCACGAAAAACTGGTTGCCCTGGAACTTGAGCCGGTTGGCATCGTGCAGGGACTTGCCCGTCTGCACGCAGATCAGCACGTCGTGCGCGTGCGCGTCTTCCTCGCCGATGTAGTGGCTGTCGTTGGTCGCCACCAGGGGAATGCCGGTTTCCTTCTCCAGCTGAAACAGGCCCGGATGGATGCGGTGCTCCGCCTCCAGCCCCTGGTCCTGGATTTCCAGGAAGAAATTGTCTTTGCCGAACAGCTCGCGATAGAACCCGGCGGCCTCGCGCGCGGCATCGTACTTTTCCTCCGTCAACCGCTCGGCTACCTCACCCTTCAGGCATCCCGAAAGCCCGATCAGCCCCTTGGCATGCTCGGCCAGGAACGCCTTGCTGACCCGCGGCTTGTAGTAGAAGCCGTTGAGCGACGCCTCCGACGTGATCTTGATCAGGTTGCGGTATCCCTCTTCGTCCTGCGCCAGCACGAGCAGGTGGTTGTAGGTGTCCCCTTCAGGCGGTGTGCGCTCGATGTGGTGATCGGCTTTCTTGCAGATGTACAGCTCGCACCCCACGATGGGCTTGATCCCGCGCGCCTTGGCGGCGTTGTAGAAGTTCACCGCGGCGAAGATGTTGCCGTGATCTGTGACGGCAACCGCCGGCATTCCCAGCTCGGCCACGCGGTCCACCAGCCGGTCCACGTCACAGGCGCCGTCCAGCAGCGAGTAATCCGTATGCAGATGCAGGTGAACGAACTGGGACATGGGTGTAGTTCCATTCTAACGGGACGAACGAAGGTTTGCGGCTGTGGAAAAGGGGCCTGCCGGGAGAGTCGTCGTGTTGCAGAATCCCAGCCCTACCACAATTGATCCAGCAACTCAGGCCCACGTCAGAATCCATGCCTCGCCTGCGCTATTCACTTCACTGGCTCCTTGTCGTCGCGCTCTGCCTTTCTTCCGCGCAAGCGCTGGGTGCACATCGGACATCGTGGGCCTCTCCACCATAGCGTCACTTGGCGTTGCCGTGGGCGACTTCAACAACGACGGCAAGCTCGATTTGGCAGTTAGCGTCCACGACGTCATCTTTTCGCTTCGCGGGGACTGCGCTCATGCTGGTCGCTATCGCGCTCGTGCTGCCGCTCGTCGCCTGCGGCGGCGGAGGCGGCTCTACGCCTTCGTCTCCTTCGCCGCATACCGCGAGCGGGACATCGCAGGTCACCGTCAACGCGCACTCCGGCACGCTCGCGCACATTTCACCGTCACGCTGACGGTTACAGATTGAATTTCAGGACTTGATTTCGAAGCGAAGCCGCTTCCTTACAGCAGCGTCGCCGCATGTCTGCGGAAGCATCCCGGCTCCTACTGCACCCTCACCATCTGTCCCACGCTCGGGACGCCCTTGGAGTTGATCACAAAGAGCATGTAGTAGCCTGCCGGCGCGATATTGCCATTCGGCGGCCCCAACACGATATTCCCCACGAATGAAAGCTCTACCAGCCTCTGACTCATGTCAAAGGAATGCGTCACGGCGCCGGTGCGAATGATGACCACTTTGCTCACATCCGATGCGGTGATCGAGAACGCTCTCCCATAATTAATGACCGGCGGCACGCCGGATACCTGCGGACGCGTCGCCAGCGTGCCGTTTGCATTGAACAGGTACGGCGGCCGATAAATTTCCATGTGCGGCTCGAAAACGCCTTGTTTCGGGTTTCCGCCGCTCAGGACGACGGTGCCGTTCGGCAGCAAGAGCGCCGTGCTGTGGTACAGGTGGGGATAGGCAGTCGTAGCCACCGTCGTGAATTTGTTCGTCACCGGGTCGTAGATCTCGGCTCCCAGGCTCGCGCTCGTTTCGTCTTCGTCGTTTGCGCTTCCCCCTACCGCCAGGATTTTGCCATCCGGCAGCAGCACGGCGTTCATTTCCACCCGCGGAACAGACATGGGGGGGCCATTGACCCACACGGGATTCGCCTGGCTCATGTCGAGGAACTCGGTTGTGTTCGTCGCCGCGGGAGTGTCGCCCATGCCGCCCAGCGCCATGATCACGGGCTTGTAGTCGTTGGCCGCCGTCAGCGGCAGCATCACCGCCGAGCCATAGGTGCGGTAATGCCCGACTCGCATGTTTGCGACAAAACGCCAATTCGGGGCCGCATTGCCGTCGTATACCCAGGCCTCCGGTTCCGGTCCGGCATGGAGAAGGCGCCCGTCCGGCAAAAGGAACATGCGCGGATAAAGCGCCGGAGCGCCCGGCACGGGCACTGTGTTGTCGGTGAACCTGATCTCGCGGCAATCGGTGACCACGCCGGCGTTGGAACAGGTGGGCACAATCGGCGTGTAGATTCTGTTCCGGTAGATTTCGATGAGGGCGTTGTCGAAACCGTGTTCGTCCTGCCCTCCGTACACGAAAACGCTGCCGTCTGCCAGCGAGGTTGTCGTCGGATACCAGCGGCCCGCCTGCATCAGCGGAAGCAGGGTAAAGCGGTTGGTTGCCGGATCGAAAAGAGCGGACTGGCGCTCGCCACCGAATTTTTCGTCATTCGCGCTCGCAGCGTTGGGAGGCACCTTATGTCCTGGCGTGTTCTCTGCCGCTACCGTCATGGCCCCGCCCGGCGCCGGATGCGCGTGCGCCCCCGTTGCTCCAAGGATCGCCACGCCGCCGCCGCCCGCCGCATAAGTCGCGGTTCCGCTGTTGATCAGGATCTGACCGTCCGCCAGGGCCGTCGCTCCGTTGCAGAACATGTCGAACGGGACTTTCATGGTGTTAAACGTCAGGGTGGCAGGCGACCAAACTGTGGCCGAGCCAAAGTCCGTTGGACAACCCTCCTGGCCCGGAGGGCAATTTCCCGTGCCCGCGATGTAAAGCACGTCTCCGGTGTTCAGCAGGACTGCATGGATCGGATTGATGGGCATGGGCTCGGGCAGCGTTGTCCACTCCCCTAACGTCGCAAAGCGAAACCTCTGAAAACGCGGACTGGCAGATGCTGCTTCACGATTGCCATCGCCGCGACTGCCACCGCCGGCGCCGCATCCGGCGAGCATGATGACAATCAGCGCTAGAAGCTTTTTCATTCTCAGAAAAATCCGGGCCCCGAAGTTCATGCCGGGCCGTTTGCCACGGCGATAGTAACCGCTGACGTTGAGAGCTGTAATTATTAATGAAGGCTCCCTGACGGCGTCCACTGCAATCAACACAGCGGGGACGGCAGCGATCGTGATTGCGTCAAGAGGGAAAAAGCGTCAAGGGGAAGAAAGGCTGACGGAAACTTTTCGCCGGGCTACCGCTGTGCGGCGCTGCGCTCGCTCTGGCCGGCCACCACGTTGGCCGAGACCGGCGCGCTGGGATCGAACTTTTGCAGCAGCTCCACGCCCTGGGCCAGCGTCAGTCCGGGGGCCACCCGGCGGAAGTCGCTGGCGGTTTCGCGCGTGTCGAAGCGCAGCGACTTGAACAGCAGCGCGCGGCCGCTCATGTCGATGGTGAGGCCTGTTGTCTCCCAGTGCTCCGGCTCGATGCGCGACTGCTCCACCACGAACTTGCCGCCCTTATAGAGCCGTCCCAGGATCCCCCAGCCGAAGTCCACGTCGCGGAACAGGTGCGCTTCCAGCCGGAGCAGGCGATGCGACGCCAGGTCGATGTACATCTGCCCTTCCATGCCTTCGTAGACCTTCAGCTCGCGCGTCTCGGGATTGAAGTTGGGATTCGGTTTGAACTTCAGCTTTACGCTCTCGCCGTACTTGCCGGGCTCGACCCCGTCGTATTCATACAGGAAGGCATCGGGCAACGCCCGCACCATGCGCGTCACCCGGTTTTCGTCTTCCTTCTGCTTGCGCTGTCGGTCGCGCTGCACGTTGGGATCGCTGAGCAATCGCTGCAAGCGCTTCTGTTCGGCCTTCTGTACGTCGGGCGCCAGCGGCTGGTCATTCAGCTGGATCAGCCGCGCCACGGTGCCGTCGTTGGTCTCGACGTACTCCTTGGTTTCCGTCTTCTCGGGCGTCTGCTTGCGGCCGCGATACATGAAGCGGCTGTTGCGATCGTTCTGCTTCGCTTCCTTGTTCACCGCTTCGCGCACCAGGTCGTTGGCGGAAGCGGGAAGCCCGGGCGCCGGAGGCTGCTGCGCCCAAACACACCCGGCCAGCAACGCCGCGCACAGCGTCACGTGCCACCACCGGATGGACCTTTCCCTCGCCATGCGCTTCAGACCTTTAAGCAATTAGACGACACGCCAGCCGCTCCCGTTGCATTTCAGCTGGAGCGCGTACCGCTCTAATAAGCAGCGTCTTGCTCCATTCTAGTTGGAACGGAAAAGCGCCCCGGTTTTGCCATGACGCCGCTGACCGGGCGCACCGGAAAAAGAACAGACCGGCCGAGGCCGGTCTGGAAGAGGTGAAGACGAGGAAGAGAGAAGGGGCCGGCTCGGAGCAGAAAAGGCAGTCCCATTGGCATCAGGCTGCACGGCAAGAGAAACCGCTGTTCCCCTGGTTTTCGGTCCCGCCTGCTGCTGCAGCCGATCCGCTGCGAGCCGGCCGGCCTCAGAGCTTGCATCCGCGGGGCCAAACCCGCTTACGATCGAACCCGCGCTTTCCCCTGCGCAAGGCGTGTTTTCAGGGGGTTGCAGCCAATGTTTCCCCCTCCGCATGCGCACGGTAAAGGTATTTACCATTCGGTAACCATGGGCCTGCCACCCATGAGCACCGCGCTGCCGTGTCTCTCCCGCCTGCCACGGCAGAGTGCGAGCTGCTCTGCTGGTCACGGCCGGGAAAAAGAGGGCCCGCTTTGGTGGCGGGTTTTGCGACAGCCAGGGTGCGCCAGAGCTACTTCTGCGGCGCCGGATTCGATGGCGCCGGCGCTGGCGTGGCCGGCTTGCTCTGCGTGGGAGCGGCCTTGGTTCCCTCAAACACCGAACCCGACGTGCGGCGCGACGCCATGATCGAAAGCGTGATCGAAGTCAGCATGAAGATGACGGCCGACCACGTGGTGGCCTTGCTCAGCAGCGTGGCCGTGCCCCGCGGGCCGAAGGCGGTCTGGCTGCCCATGCCGCCGAAGGCGGCGGCAATGTCGGCGCTCTTGCCGCTTTGCAGCAGCACCACCACGATCAGGAAAATGCAAACGATGATGTGAACGGTCGTAATCGCAATCAACAGCATGAATTTTCGGTTGAGCGCGCCCCCGCGCCGGACCTTTCGTTGGAATATCGTGCCGGGAATTCAGTCGGATGGTGCGGAAGGCGGGACTTGAACCCGCATGCCTTTCGGCGCCACCCCCTCAAGATGGTGTGTCTGCCAATTCCACCACTTCCGCACTTGAGACCCGCCGCCCAACACCGCGGCGCAGGCACCTTCACACTCCGCAGCTCTTCAAGAGGCAGCTGCGATTATAACAAACCGCCGCGCGCCCTCACCGGGCCGCCGCTGCCCCGCAGCTGTTGCCGGCGGCGCAAGGCGGGCCTTCCTGAGGTGAGGGTCGCGTCAGCCCTGCACAACGATCTGGAGTGCAGCTCGCTCGAACAGGTCATTACCGCTTCGCTGCTGGGTGATGTCACGCGGCTTGTGTAAATAGCTTGAGGGTGCGGGTTTTCCATTCCAGGGTAAATCTCTGGAAAATGGAGTAGATGATTCGGTCCACGCTTTTGACGTTCACAAAGCACACC
>Ga0070741_10001395_pt1 | contig 74210 bp, 69 predicted proteins | sample Coa_R1_4_FD_66440 | JGI IMG/M metagenome (GOLD analysis project Ga0070741, IMG submission 66440) | Surface soil microbial communities from Centralia Pennsylvania, which are recovering from an underground coalmine fire - Coalmine... | ecosystem: Environmental > Terrestrial > Soil > Unclassified ...
CCCGTGAAGATGCTGAGCACCGTGTGGTCGGCGAACATGTTGGCGTAAAGACGGATGCCGAGCGAGAAGGGCCGGAATAGATTGTCCGCCAGCTCGATCGGCAGCATCAGGGGCGCAAGGAAAAGCACCGGCCCCAGAAAACTCTTCAGATAGCCGAGACCTCGGGCCTGGAAACCCTTGAAGATGTAATAGCCGAAGCACACCGTGCCCAGGCCGAAGGTCAAATCCGAATCACCTGTCGGCGGCTCCATCCCCGGTATCAGCCCGAAGAAATTCGCGAACAGGATGAACATGAAGATGCAGCCGAAGAACGGAACGAGGCTGCGCCAGTGATGGTCGTCGGTAACCTCGCGCACGAAGCCGTCCAGCCACTCGACCATCACCTCGGCAATCGAGCGGAGGCTTACCCGCTCATCGGGAACCACGGGATCGGCCGCGCGGGCGAGCCCTGCTCGCGCGAGCAGCCCGAAGACGATCAGGATTCCCATCACGATCCAGGTACCGACGATGACTTCGGGAATCTTTCCGCCGCCGATAAGCTCGAGGAAATTTACTGATTTTGGCAAGTGGCCTCTCCGCTCGCGTCGCGCGGACGCGTCAATGCGCCGCGTCCCAGCGAGGCACGTCCGGTTTCAATAATTATGGCGGCCATTTGAGTCAAGACTCCGAACCCGAAGCCCAGCCCGTCGATATGCGCGCGGGTGAAGACCAGGTACACGAGTCCCACGACGATGAACAGCTTGAACGGCATCGCGAGCATCCCTAGCTTCGCACCTGCCGATGAGCCACCCGAGGCTACCGCCAGCGCCATCCTTCCGAGCGCGGCGAGGATGAAGAGGTTGGCGATAACCACGGCACCGCCCAGCACGCATCCGAGCGCCGCCTGCGATGAAACAAAAAACCCCAGGATTGCGGAGGTGATTGCAACCAGAATCGCGTTGGTGCGCTGGATGGCGCCTATAGAAGGAAGATTCCAGGAGAGCTTCATTTCATCGCGCGCTGCGCCGCCTGCACCTCGCGAAACAGGCGGTAGAAGCCAAGAAATGTGCCGGACAGGAACATCACCAACGTGAACCACGGGTCCGTCTTGAGATACTCATCGATGTAATGACCTACAATGGAGCCCACGACGATTGGACTTGCGAACTCCAACCCGATTCCCGCATAACGGGCCATCTTCGCGCCGGCCGCCATGATTTATCACGCCTGGCGGCTAGCGTAGTCCGGCATCCGGAGGCGAGTCGAGTGGCCGCGAACGTCAGGATTTCGAGGCTGTGGTGAGCGAATCGCGCGCGGCCGAGATCGTGAAATCGAGGTCGGCATCGCTGTGCGCGAGCGAGATGAACATCGCCTCGAACTGCGAGGGCGGAACGTTGACGTTGCGCTCGATAAGCGCGTGGAAGAAGCGTGAGAATTTTCCTGTGTCGGAGCGGCGTGCCTCATCAGCGTTGCACACGCGCTCCACACCGAAAAATAAAGTTAGCATCGAGCCGACACGATTGATGCATCCCGCCACATCACTCTCCGCAATCACGCGCGAAAGACCAGCTTCAAGCCGAGCGCCCGCGGCTTCGAGCCGTTCATAAGTGCCGGGGCGTTTGAGAACTTTCAGCGTCTCGAGACCTGCGCGCACGGAAAGCGGGTTACCTGAAAGTGTTCCCGCCTGATAGACGGGACCTTCAGGCGCAAGCAGATCGAGATATTTTGCCTTGCCTGCCACCGCGCCCACCGGCATCCCGCCGCCGATTATCTTTCCAAGCATGACGATGTCGGGATCGAGTCCCATCGCTTCGCTCGCGGCGCCGAAGCGAAGCCGAAAGCCCGAAATCACCTCGTCGCAGATGAACAGCGCGCCGTTGCGATGAGCGAGATCGGCGAGCGATTTGAGGAAGCCCGGCTGCGGAGGAACCACTCCCATGTTCGCGGCGACGGGTTCGATTATCACCGCGGCGATTCGATCGCGGTTCTTATTGAACAACTCATCAACACTGGAGAGATCGTTGTACCGCGCAACCATCGTGAGCGCCGCGACTTCCGCGGGCACGCCCGCGCTGTCGGGGACCCCGAGCGTCATGCCTCCAGAGCCTGCGCGAACGAGCAGCGAATCGCTGTGCCCGTGATAGCATCCGTCGAATTTCACAATCGCGGGCCGTGATGTCGCGGCACGTGCGATGCGAAGCGCGGTCATTCCGGCTTCGGTGCCTGAAGTGACCAAACGGACCCTCTCGGCGCATTTGATCGCCGCCGAGATCGTTTCGGCCAGCTCGACTTCCAATCGCGTTGGGGCGCCATAGCCGAAGCCGTGCCTAGCCTGTTCTGCGACGGCGGCGGTTACTTCGGGATGCGCATGGCCGAGGATTGCGGGGCCGTAGGAGCCAACGAAATCGACGTAGCGGTTCCCGTCCGCATCGAAAACGAAAGCGCCTTCCGCGCGTTCGATGAAGAGTGGGGAGCCGCCGACGCTCTTCCAGGCGCGCACGGGAGAATTGACGGCGCCAGGGATGGCGCGTCGGGCGCGGGCGAAGAGGTCATTCGACTTTTTGCTTGCGGTCATCGTCACGTCCGCCGTCTTTCTCGCTAACATCACTCGTGTGTTCATTCAAACTCTTCGGCGCGGCGGCAATTTTCGCGTCGAGTTGCTAGCGCTGTTTGATCTTTTTGCGATGGCTTCCAGAGCGGACGAGCGCGCACGATATCGCGGGGCAGCGATTTCGCCTGGCGGTTTGAGCGCGCGTTCCGATCGCAAACTCGCCGGAGATTTCCTTTTCAATTCGCGCTCGTAGCGGATTCCGCACGCGCGTGCTTGAGTGTGTTGGGAAAAGAGTTTATCAACTTGCCTTGGCCGCAAACGTCCGCGCACATCACGGATCGTTTTCTGACGCGAACAAATTCGCGAGCGGCAAAAACGTCATGGCCCGAAAAGCGCGCGCACTCCGCCGTCGCTGTTCCAAAGAAAATCAAGGCCATAGGATCCAAGCCCGAGTGAGTTTGGTTGATAGTCTGCGGGCTTGGCGTGCGCATTTGCTTTTCGGACCGAAGGAAAATCGGCTTATCCACAGATGTGGATAAGCTTGTGTGTAATTCGATCGAACGATCGTAACGCGTTGGGGGCCGGATCGTGGTGGGCGATCCGGTCTTGTCGGGAGGGGATCGTATGAACGGCTTGTGGCAAAGAGCCGCCGACCGTCTGCGTGAAGAGCTCGGCCCTGTCGGATTTGAAACTTGGATCGGACCGCTTAACTATCTCGGTGTTCAAGGTCGCACGGTCACCGTCGAAGCACCGAATCGATTCTTTCGCGATTGGGTGAACGAACGCTACCTCGGGATGCTCAAGAAGGCGCTGTCGTCCGAGGCCGGAGAAAACCTCGAAGTGCGCCTGACTCTGGCTGAGAACGGCCATTCCGCGCCGCCTGCGCGCCAGACCAACGGCAAGCCCGTGGCGCTCGCGCCGGCCCCGGCACAGGCGAACGGCGGACCTCGCCACGACCGCCATCCGCAGCTCAATCCGCGCTACACGTTCGCGGAGTTCGTGGTCGGATCGGCAAATCAGTTCGCGCACGCGGCCGCGCTTGCGGTGGCAAACCAGCCCGGCGAGAAGTACAACCCGCTTTTCATCTACGGCGGGGTTGGCCTGGGCAAGACGCACCTCGTTACCGCGATCGGGCATCACATCTACGGGGGCGGCGACAGACCGCGCAAGGTTCTGTTCATGCCCGCCGAGATCTTCATGAACGAACTCATCAGCTCGCTCAGGCGGGACAAGATGAACGAGTTCCGCGACAAGTTCAGGCGGGTCGATGCCCTGATTCTTGACGACGTGCAGTTCCTTGCGGGCCGAGAGCGCACGCAGGAGGAGTTTTTTCACACCTTCAACTCGCTCCACGGCGACCGGCATCAGATAGTCCTTACGTCGGACAAGGTGCCGCGCGAGATTCCGGAGTTGGAGGAGCGGCTGCGAAACCGTTTCGAATCGGGATTGATCGCCGATATTGCGCCTCCGGACCTGGAGACCAGGGTCGCGATCGTACAGAAGAAGGCCGCCCTGGAGAATCTGAGGCTCGCACCGGACGTCGCGCTTTACATCGCGCAGAACGTTCAATCGAACGTCCGCGAGCTCGAAGGATGCCTCACGCGGCTGGCCGCCCTCGCATCGCTCAACAAATCGGCGATCACGGTTGAGTTTGCACGCCATGCGCTTCACGATCTGATCAGGAACCACGAGGCCAAGCCCGACGTGGAAATGATCCAGAAAACGGTCGCGGATTTCTTCCATATCCGGCTCGCCGACCTGAAGTCGAAAAAGCGCACCCAGCACATCGCGTTCTGCCGGCAGGTGGCGATGTATCTGTGCCGCAAACTGACTTCCAGCTCCTTCCCGGTCATCGGCGAGGCCTTCGGCCGCGACCATTCCACCGTCATCCACGCTTACAACCTGATCCAGCGCAGGGTGACGAACGACTCGGCGTTCAGGATGTCGATCGAGAAGATCGAGCGCGAGCTTAAGATAATCCGGGCGAATGCGGCATGATGTGGAAAAGGGTGTTGAGAGTCTGGGCACAAGTGATCTGATATATGTGTCTGAAGGAGAGCAGGGGGTTGCAAGGGGATTGTGGGTGCGTCCGATGAACAGATTATGCGACACGATTTTTCCCGTGATTTCGAACCCTTAGCCAGATCTTCCACAAATTGACAGGAGCTACTGGTTCTTCCGATTCTTCTGATCAGATCAAAGAAACTCATTAGGAATAGAACGGCGGATATTTCATGGGACTCGTCATCGAACGCGCATCACTGCTGACCGCCCTGAGCCTCGTTCAGGGAATCGTCGAGCGGCGGACCACCGTGCCCATCCTCGGACACGTCCTAATCGAACCCCAGGGAAACAGTCTCAACCTCAGCGCCACCGATCTCGAGGTCGGAATCAGGACGCAGATTCCATGCAAGTCCGGCAAGGACAAGAACCTTACCCTCAACGCCAGAAAGCTGTTCGAGATTGTCCGCGAGGCCGAGGGAGATGAAGTAAAGCTCGATTCCCTGGATGGAGACTGGGTCGAGCTGCGATGCGGCCGCGCGAAGTTCAAGATGATGGGGCTAGATCCGCGGAGTTTTCCGGCGATGCCCGACGCGGCGCGTCCCGAATCAGGCCCCGCAAAAAAGGTCAAGGCCGAACTCAACATCCCAGCATCGGTCCTTGCCACCATGATCGACAAGACCATTTTCTCGGTAAGCCCGGATGAGGCACGCTATAACCTGAGCGGTGTGCTGGTCGAATCCGCCGGAGCGAACAAGGTGCGGATGGTTGCCACTGACGGGCATCGGCTTTCGATGATCCAACGCGACGCGCCGGGGTTCAAAATCGAATCCGGCGTGATAATTCCCAGAAAGGGATTGCAGGAACTAAGAAAACTCCTCGAACAGACGGGAGAGGAAGAAACCAGCCTCAGCATCGACGGGCAGCTTGCCTACCTCAAGCGCGGCGGCACCGAGGTTTCGATGCGGCTTGTGGAAGGAGAGTTTCCCGACTACCAGGGAGTGCTTCCCAAGACTTCGCGCCATCAGGTGAGAATCGGGCGAGACGAGCTGCTTGCGGCAATCAAACGGGCCTCGATTTTCTCGAACGAGCGCTATCACGGAATAAAGTTCTCGCTTTCGCCCGGGGTTCTTACGGTCTCTTCGACCAGTCCGGACATGGGAGAAGCCAGCGAAGCGCTCGATGTGAACTTCAAGGGCGAGGAGTTTTCGATCGGATTCAACGGCAACTACCTGCGCGACGTCCTCGCCGTAATTCCGGCGGAAGGCGAGGTCGATCTGGGGCTTTCCGACGACACGAGCCCGGGCGTGATAAGGACGCCGGCGGATTCGGAGTACACCTACGTCGTGATGCCGATGCGGCTTTGATGCTGCGCGCGCGCTAAGCGGTTACTTGGACGAGCCGCACGATCAGTTCCGTAGCGGTTATCAGGATCAGGTTCATCGCGCTGTGCGCGGCGAGCGATGTCTCGATTCCGCGACTCCAGTAGGTCCAGGCGAGCACGATCCCGATGTAAGTGCGAGGGTCGAGGAAGACCTGCTGGTACATCGGCCTCCACCACGAGACGCTCTGACCTCCGATGATGTGAAACAGGCCAAAAGCAATTCCCGAGGCCGCGATCGCGACCCATTTTATTGAGCGCGAATGGGATGGGTCGTCGGATCGCACTGCCTTGCCGGCGAGCCATGCGACGACGGAGACAAACAGCAAGCGGAACTCTATTTCCTCGCGAATCGGCGCGCCAATGAAAAGCTCTCCAATCCATCGCCATCCCCGCATCTGCCGCATCACGTCCATCGCCCGCATATGACGCGACATACGGATCGGTTCGACGCCGTGCGATGGTCCCATCCCGTACATCATTAGCTGCGGCACGGTCATCGCGACCGAGATGAGCGCGCAGAGCGCCCCGATTCTGATTCCGCGCCGGACGATCGCTCGTATCGAACCGCCATCGGGATGACCTTCTGCGGTCGGCATCGGCGCGAGCTTTGACTTTCGCGCGGCCCAGATTCCCAGTGCGCCCTCGCAGAACAGTATCGCGAGGTTGATTGCCGAGACGGCGGCAAAGAACAGGAGCTCGTTGCTTCCACTCGGCCGCAGTCGAAGGGGCATCCGTCGTGCCAGGACCGTGACGGTGACGCGATAGAGCGGCAGACTGCAGAGCGCCGAAACCAGGAGAAGGATTGCGAGGACAACAAGTTCGCGGGACGAAGGTGAATCCTTGGGCGGCGGTGGGGGTTCTATCTTCGGCGCGGTTTCCGCCGGCAGCGCAACCTCATCCATCTATGACCTGTCGGGAGGTTCAGGCCGGATCCGCACCAGAACGACTTTGTTGCGGATCTGGTCTTCGGCTTCCCATGGGAATGATTGCTCGCCGACGATCACTTCATAGGGTGCGCCGATGGCGGCGAGATCCTTGCGGCGCGCAATAACCCATCCGATTCCTTGATTGGCGATCGCCTCTGAGAGTTCGCGGGGGCGATCGAATTGAGGAAGCGGATGACCGGGGTCGAGATAGAAGAACCCCTCCTGGGTGCGGAAGAAGGCGAGGTGGCTCAAATCTCCCCCCAGAAACTTGCGAATCTCGAAGGCGAGCGGCTTTTCTCCACGATAGGCGTCCGCCGCCGGCATCGCGAATATATATATGTAAGCCATCGCAACATACGCGATCACTCCCATCGAAAGCGCCACGCGCCCGGGCTCGTATCGGCGGACGGCGTGGATTACGCCGGCGACGCAGAGGAGCCATCCGATGACGAAAACCGTCGGATCCGGCAGCGGCGGCAAGGTCGCCCACCTGCCAGGAAGGATCCATCGCGCGGGAACCACCGCCAAAATGCCAAAAACCGCGACGATCGCGACCGCGCCGTAGGCGAGATTGAGCAGGCGGCGCGCCCATGGCGAGCGAACCTCTCCGCCCATCAGCAATCGCGCGATGATCATCGAGGCGGCGGGAAGAATGGGCAGCAGGTAATAACTCCGCCGCGATCCCGAAAGCGTGAAAAAAACGAAAGTCGCCCAGAAATATACGAGCGTGAAGCGGTCGCTGCGCTCCGGCTCATCGCCGCGCGCCCGGCGCCCATGAATCTCGATCAGGGCCGCTGGAAGCAGGGCGGCCCACGGCGCCGCCAGCGCGAAGATCACGTAGGTGTAGAGATAGATTGGACCGCGATGGTCGAAAGGATGGAAGAAGCGGACGACGTTCTCCCGCCACACCATCTGGAGCCCCTTCTCCGAGCCCTCGGCATGGCTCGAGACCATGAAGGGCGCGTAGTAGATGGCAATTCCAGCGGCGATCGCGATAATCGACCGCCAATTGAAAAGCCATCGGTTGCGCTCGATTATCCATCGCAGGCGATGGGCGAGATTGCCGTGAAGAAGATTTTCGCCAAGGGTTTTCCACCCGTCGGCGAGCATGCAGTAAACGCCAATCGTCAGAAGGGGCAAGGCGAATCCGAGCAGGCCCTTGGTCAGGGAGGTTACGGCCATGATCACCCACAGCCCCACGACCCACCATCCGTTTTGCCGCTTCTCATTGACCAGGAACAACAGCAGTGCGGCCAGTTCTCCCGTCAGGGTCTCCACGTCCGCGGAAGCATGACGCGAGAAGAAAACGAAGCTGAACGAGGTGGCCAGAACGGCTCCGGAGAGCAGCGACGTACGGTAGTCGTACAGACGCCTTGCAAGCAGCATCACGAGGGCGACGGCGGCGAGTCCGGCGACCGCGCAAGGAATCCGCGCCGCCGCCTCATTCATCGAGCCCGTCAGATAGGTTGACCAGACCACGAGCCAGTACGAGCCGAGCGGCTTGTCGTAATAAACGCGGCCGTTGATGGTGGGCCAGAAGTAGTTGTGAGTCGCGATCATCTCCCGGGCGATCTCGGCCCATCGAAATTCAGACGACCACAGCGCACGAGTCCCCAGGCGGGCAAGGAACAGGATCGCCGCGAGGATCATCACGAAGGCGAACCCGATCCTCCATCGCGACGTGGCGTCGGTTGCGAGGCCCCGGGACGATTCCTGTTGCGTGGCAGGCGAAGCAGCGGAACTCATTGCGTCAAAATTCTATCCGTCGGGATTGAGCCTCCGCCATACCATCGGATTCCGCGTGGTAAGCGCGGGCCGTGCGTGCTAGCGTCGAAGATGCGGCGAATCGCCCGCACCCGAAAGAGCAACGTCCGATCATACGGCCTTCCGCCACTTGGGTTACAGATGAACGACCATCGAAATCCCGACCATTCGTCCGGTCGCAAGCCGAATCGTCTTGTCAACGAACAGAGCCCCTATCTCCGCCAGCACGCCTACAACCCCGTTGACTGGTACCCGTGGGGAGAGGAGGCGCTCAAGCGTGCGCGCGAGGAGAACAAACCGATCCTGCTATCGATCGGCTATTCCGCCTGCCATTGGTGCCACGTGATGGAGCGGGAGTCGTTCGAGAACGAAACTATCGCGCGGCTGATGAACGAGAATTTCGTGCCGATCAAAGTCGATCGCGAGGAACGGCCGGACCTCGACCAGATCTACATGGACGCGGTGCAGCTAATCACGGGTCGCGGGGGATGGCCTCTTACGATGTTTCTGACGCCCGACGGCCGGCCCTTTTTCGGCGGAACCTACTGGCCCCCTGAAGATCGGCACGGGATGCCTGGTTTTGGGCGTATTCTGACCGCAGTCGCGAACGCGTATCAGAGCGGAGCGCGCGAGGTGTCCCACAATGTCGAGAAGCTGACCGAGGCGCTTGGCGCGCTCTCCAGCTACGAACCCGCTGCCGGAGAGATCCGACGCGATCTGGCGGTGGCGGCGGCGCGCTCCCTGGCCGGCGCCTACGACAGCATCAACGGCGGAATCGGCGGCGCTCCTAAGTTCCCTAACACCTTCGTGTTCTCGCTCTTTCTTCGCGTGTTCGCCGGCGAGGGCGACGAGGCGATGGGAGAGATGGTGCGGCATACGCTCAAAAAAATGGCGCGCGGAGGGATCTACGACCAGATCGGCGGCGGATTCCATCGCTACAGCGTCGATGAGCGATGGATGGTGCCGCACTTCGAGAAGATGCTCTATGACAACGCGCTGCTCGCGCGCTTGTATGCGGATGCGGGCCGCGCCCTGAACGAGGCCGAGTTCCTCGCAACCTCGCGCGAAATCCTCGACTATGTGCTGCGCGAGATGACCAGCCCCGAGGGCGGGTTCTACTCCAGCCAGGATGCCGACAGCGAGGGCGAGGAAGGCAAGTTCTTCCTGTGGACGTTGCGCGAGGTCGAGCGCATCGTGGGTCCCGACCTCGCCCCGATCGCCGAACGCTATTTCGACATCACCGAAGAGGGGAATTTCGAGCAGCGCAACATCCTCCATCGCACCATCGAGCCCTCCGACGCCTCGCGGATGTTCGGCAAGACCGAGGATGAAATCGAAAGCGCGATCGCGGCGATCCGGGCGAAGTTGCTTGCCGCCCGCGACCAGCGGGTGCATCCCGGCCGCGACGAGAAAATCCTGACGGCATGGAACGCGATGATGATCTCGGCTTTCGCCGAGGGCTACCGCGCCCATCACGAGCCGCGCTATCTGGAGGCGGCGCGGCGCGCAGCCGAGTTCATCCTGCGCGCGATGTGGGACGGGCGGGCGCTCAAACGCTCGTACAAGGAGGGAGTCGCGCGCTTCAACGCCTACCTCGAAGACTACGCCCTGCTCGCCGGCGCGATGCTCGACATGTATCAGGCATCGCTCGATTCAACCTGGCTTGAGCGGGCGCGGATGCTGGCCGACGTGATTCTCGATCGCTTCCTCGATCGGCAAAAAGGCGGCTTCTACTTCACCTCGGACGATCACGAGGTGCTCATCACCCGCAGCAAGGCGGCATTCGACGGCTCGACGCCTTCGGGCAACAGCGCGGCGGTGATGGCGCTTCTCAGGATCGGGGAATACACGGGCGAGGATCGTTATCGTATGGAGGCCGAGCGGACGCTCAAGCTTTTCCGCGAATTTATCGAAAAACAGCCGTTCGGGTTCTCCCACATGCTGGAAGCCGTCGATCTGTACCATCGCGGGCCCACGGAGGTCGTGATGGCGGGCGAGCGAAACTCGGCGGAGTTCAGGGAATGGATGGACCGGCTCGGGCTGCTGTACGTTCCGAACCTCGCGCTGTTCGCCGCCGATTCAGGCGGATCGATAGAAAAGCTTCCCGAGCAGGCGCGCGGCAAAACCCAGCGCGACGGGCGGCTTACGGCATACGTGTGCCGCGATCGGACCTGCAGCGCGCCGATCACTGACTTCAAGGAACTGGCGCGAGAACTCGAATCCTGAAGATCGCGGACGAGCCATGGCGAGCGCGGCGGTTCATGAAATCGCGGGGCAACTCCCGCTGAAGCCCTTCTTCGAGCCTATCGTGGTGAATCGACGCGGGCGGAGCATTCCCGGCCCGCTTCGCATCACCCTGTTCAACGCGCTCGGCGCGGTGCGGCTCGATGGAATTGCGGCCTGCCTCGCGCGTCCGCCGCTCGATCGAAGCTCGATAATCCTGCTGTGCGAATCGGACTGGGGCACGGCGCGCTCGGGCAATCTCCAGACCGCTGCGGAGCTGGCCGCGCGGCTCGAGATGAGCTTTGCCTACGTGCCCGAGTTCGGCATTCCGACCCCGGGCGGCGGGCACAAGTCGTTTCTGGGCAATGCAATTCTGTCCACCGCCCCGTTGGAAGAGGTGAGCGCGGTGGCGATGCCGCTGCCGTTGCCGGAGATGGCGAGCCCGGTGCTGCGCTATCGCGTGGGGTTGCCCGCCGGGCTCGTGGCCAGAGCGCGCTTCGGCGCAACCGATCTCGCGGTCGGGGTGGTGCATCTGTCGAGTCACTGCGATCCGGGTTCGCGGGATCAGCAGATGGCGGCCTATATGGCGGCGTTTCCGGTCGGTGGGCCGGCGATCGTCGGAGGCGACCTCAACACGACCACGACGGAACTCACGACCGGGCGCGCGTTCTTGAGGACGTGCGCCACGATGATGGTGAATCCGGGGCGGTTTCGCGCGCCGATTTCCTACGAGCCGCTTTTCGAGCGTATCGCCGCGGCGGGGCTCAGGATTGACGGAGTGAATGCGATTGGCAGGCCGACCTTCACTTTTACGCGGCTGATTCCGCCGATCTTCCGGCCCAAACTTGACTGGATAGCCGTGCGCGAGGTGGAACCGGTGGATGGGACGGCGGCCGTGATCCCCGCGCGCCGCACGTTTTTTTCACGGCGGGTGTCCGACCACGACTTCGTGACGGCTGAAGTTCGCCTCTGAAATCCGGGCGCGGGCGGCGATGGGGGAGTTTTGCCGCCGCGTCGAGTTCGCCTACAATCTCGCGCGCTCGGAGGTCGTGTCGCGATGAGATCCTTCAACGGCTTGGGGCTCCATCTGGGCAATCTTTCGCGCCTCTCGGATGCGGAATCGCGCTCGATAAGTCCGGAGAATCCGACCGGCGAAAAAGGAAAGGGTGCGATGGCGATGCCCGATCCGAAGACCAGCCCGGCCCGCAGCCTGGGGCAGGGATGGAAGGTGTCGCCGTATATCGTGATCGAGCCGGGAGCGACGGCGACGCTCGCCGATATCACGGGCCAGGGGGCGATCCAGCAGATCTGGATGACGCCGACCGGCGCCTGGCGCAGCTCGATCCTGCGCTTTTACTGGGACGATCAGGAGCGCCCCTCGGTGGAATGCCCGGTCGGAGACTTCTTTGCCTGCGGATGGAACCGGTATGCGCAGGTCTCGTCTCTGGCGGTATGCGTCAATCCGGGGAGCGCGTTCAACTGCTACTGGGAGATGCCGTTTCGCAGGCGCGCGCGGATCACGATGACGAATATCGGGGAGTCCGCGATGATCCTCTACTACCAGATCAACTACACCTTGACCGAGGTGCCCGAGGATGCCGCCTACTTTCACGCGCAGTTCCGCAGGGTGAATCCCCTGCCCTACAAGCAGGTGTACACGATCCTCGACGGAGTGAGCGGCAGCGGACACTACGTCGGCACGTATCTGGCCTGGAGCGTGAAGAGCAACGGATGGTGGGGCGAAGGCGAGATCAAGTTCTACATCGACGGCGACGCCGACTTCCCCACCATCTGCGGCACCGGCACCGAGGATTATTTCTGCGGCTCGTACAACTTCGATGTGGGCAAGGAGAACGGAGGGTACCGCGAATTCACGACGCCGTACTCGGGGCTCGCGCAGGTGATCAGGCCCGACGGACTCTACCTGTCGCAGATGCGGTTCGGGATGTACCGGTGGCATATTCCGGACCCGGTGCGCTTCAAGCGCGATCTGCGCGTGACGATACAGGCGCTTGGATGGCGCGGAGACCCGCGCCGCGGGGCCGAGTTCAAGCCCCTGCAGGACGATATCGCATCGGTCGCCTACTGGTATCAGACGCTGCCGTCGCCGCCGTTTCCGCCGCTGCCCTCGGCGATCGACCTGAGAATCGACTGAGCGCGGCGCCAAACAGGATCGCAAAGACGAGGTAAGCCATGCCATTGATCACGCCGGAAACCGTAAAGCGCGTTCTCAAGGATACTTACGGCTATGAAATCGGCGACGAGGCCGCGCAGCCGGTGGCGAACACGGCGGGGGCGATGCTGTCGCTGGCGGAGCAGCTCGGGTCGCTTGGGCTCGACGAAATGGAGCCGCCCTTCGGATTCGCCAATCTGATGGCGGAGGCGATGAGACGGCAGGCGAAGAAGTAGAGAGGAGCGCGACGATGGCCCCCACACGCGACGAACTGTTGTCCTTCGATGTGGCCGCGCTGGGCCCGAAGCTCCGCGCCCGCGAGATTTCGCCGGTAGAGCTTGCCGAGGCGTACCTCGATCAAATCGAGCGCACCGACCATAAGCTCAAGGCGTACATCACGGTGACGGCGGACGCGGCGCGCAAGGCCGCCCGCAAGGCGGAGCAGGAGATCGGGGCCGGCAAATGGTGCGGTCCGTTCCACGGTATCCCGGTTGCGCTCAAGGATCTTTGCTACACGAAGGGAATCGCGACGACGGGCGGCTCGAAGATACTGGCCGACTTCAAGCCCGCTCACGACTGCACGGTATGGACCCGGCTTCAGCGCGCGGGCGCGGTGCTGCTCGGCAAGCTCAATCTGCACGAGTTCGCCTACGGGATCACGTCATCGAATCCGCATTGGGGTTTCGTGAGGAATCCGTACGACCTCGAGCGGATTCCGGGAGGATCGAGCGGCGGATCGGCGGCGGCGATCGTCGCGCGCTCGGCCGCCGCCACGATCGGCACCGACACCGGCGGTTCGATTCGGATTCCTGCGGCGCTCTGCGGATGCGTCGGGCTCAAACCGACCTGGAGCAGGGTGAGCCGCCACGGAGTGCTGCCGCTCGCCTATACGATGGATCACGTCGGGCCAATCACGCGGAGCGTGCGGGACGCGGCGCTGATGCTCAACGTGATCGCGGGCCACGATCGCAACGATTCCACCTCCAGCAGCGAACGCGCCGCGGACTACACGAAGGATATGGATGCGGGGATCGCGGGGATGAAAGTCGGGATCGTGCGGGAGCTGACCAACGATCTTTCTCCGGACGTGCAAAAGTCCTTCGAAGCGGCCGCGGCCCGGCTTGGAGAGCTGGGCGCGCAGGTGGATGAAGTCACGATTCCGTCGCTGCCGCTTTCGGGAATAATCAACGGGATCATCACGTGGGCCGAGGCCACGGAGATTCATCAGCGATGGATGGCGACTCGGGCGCAGGACTATGGCGACGACGTAAGGCGGCTTTTGGAGGTCGGCATGATGATCCCCGCGGGCGCCTACGTGCGCGCCCAGCGCGCCCGGGCGCGGGTGCTGGCCGACGTGATGAACGCGCTCGGGGACCGCGAGGCGCTGATCGTGCCGGGGTCCGGAATTCCGGCTCCAAGGATAGGCTCCACCCGCCGGCTTGATGCGGACAGCGGAGCGGTCGACCTGATAAGCGGGATCCTGCGCTTTACGTCGCCGTTCGACGTGACCGGGCAGCCGGCGATCTCCGTGCCGACGGGGCTTTCCGGCGAGGGCTTGCCGACGGCGATGCAGATCGTGGGGCGTCCGTTTGCGGAGGCGACGATCCTGAGAATCGCGCAAGCGTATGAACAGGCGCGCGGCACCCTGCCCGCCCCGCCATCAATCGACGCCTAGAATAATCTCCCCGTACCGCGCTCGCGTGCCTTCGCGAACGCACTGCACTTCCGTGCGCGGTGAAAAACGGCCGCGAGGCGACGGCGCGCCAGTTACCTTGCGCGTAATCGACGGCGGTCGCGGGACCCGCTACTGATTCGGCATCTTCGACGGGAGGCATCAACATGACTCGGCGTGATGTTCTGAAATCGGTGGCGGTTGCGATCGCGGGCGCCGGGCTCGCCGGCGCGAGCAGTGAGACAGTGTCTGCAGGCGCCACCGGCACGGGCGGCGCCAGGCGGATGCCGCGCGCGCCGTATGTCGAGACGGCCGATGGCACGACGCTCTACTACAAGGATTGGGGCGGAGGGCGGCCGGTGGTGTTTGTGGCGGCCTGGGCCCTCAACTCCGACATGTGGCAGTACCAGATGGCGCCGATGGCGGCGCGCGGGCTCAGGTGCGTGGCGTATGATCGGCGCGGACACGGGCGTTCGAGCCAGCCCGGCGATGGCTACGACTACGACACGCTGGCCGACGACCTTGCGGCCGTCATCGACCATCTCGATCTGAACAACGCGGTTCTTGTAGGGCATTCGATGGCCGGAGGCGAAGTCGTGCGCTACCTGACCCGACACGGCTCAGCCCGCGTAAGCCGCATTGTGCTGATCGCGCCGACGACGCCGTACATGCTCAAGACGGCGGACAATCCGAACGGTGTTCCCGAGGAATTCATCAATCAAACGCGCGCGCAGTGGAGCATCGACTTCCCCAGGTGGCTGCGCGACAACGCGCGGCCGTTTTTCGTGCCGGAGACTTCGCCTGCCATGATGGATTGGGTGTTCGGCCTGATGATGCAGACCTCGCTCAAAGCGGCGCTGGATTGCAACTACGCGATGGTCCATACCGATTTTCGGCCGGAGTTGCCGAAAATCACGGTCCCGACCCTGATTATCCAGGGAGACAAGGATGTCTCGGCGCCGCTGGAGATGACCGGGCGGCCGACGGCGGAGATGATTGCGGGGAGCCAACTGAAGGTGTATCAGGGGGCTCCGCACGGATTGATGTTCACGCACATCGCGCGGCTTAACGCGGACCTGATCGAGTTTGCCAAAGGGTAGCCGCGCCGCGTTCGGCGCAGCTTGTTCCCTTTCATCGAGACCGGGTGCGGCTGGGAGCGCGGACGCTCAAGGTACGGCTAGACGATGCGCTTTTGGCCGTGCTTGAAGCCGCCCTGCTCGCCGATCGCTTCCTTGCGCTCGCGCTTGCGGCTGCGGATTTCGCCGCGCTCGCGGCGCGAGGCGCCGCCGGCGGGGACGATTTCGATCGATCGCAGAAAGCCGTCGCCCGACGATCGCGTGGTCAGCATCGGATCGTCCTTGAGCGCGAGGTGGACGACGCGGCGATCGCGCGGCGGCATCGGATCGAGCATGACGGGGCGATGGTCGCGCTTGGCGCGCTCGCCCATCTGCAGCGCCATCCGGTGCAACTGCTGGCGGCGGCGTGCGCGGTAGGATTCGGTTTCGAGCACCACCGGGGCGGCATCGCGAATCTTGCGCGCCACGATTCGATTCACCAGGTACTCGAGGGCATCGAGCGTCTGCCCGTGACGTCCGATAAGGATTCCCGATCCGTCGCCTTTGATCTCCAGTTCGACGGATTCGGGGTCGGAATCGGCGCGGACGATCTCGGCCTTCTCTCCCATCAGCTCGAGCATCCTGCCCAGGATACCCGATGCCTCGTGCGCGAGTTCCTCGAGGTCGGCGGTCCTGCGCTCCGACGGGGGAGCCTCTTCGGCGTCGGATGATTCCGCATCGGCGGATTCGGGTTCATAGGCGCGTGGAGCGTCACCGCTCATTTCCGCGCGCGCGGAGGGAGGGGGCGGCTCGGGTGCGGGGCGCGATACCGGAGGTGCGGGCGGCGGCGACATCACTCCCGAAGTCGCAGCCACCGCCGGCCTTCGGGTGACGCGCACGCGGGCCTGGCGCGCGCCGAGACCCAGCACGCCGGCGCGCGGCGTGGCAAGCACTTCGATCACCACGTCGTCTTCCTGTGCGCCGAGCTGCTCGAGAGCCTGCCTGATGGCATCGTCTACGGTTGGAGCGGAAACTTCGATTGGTTCGTTGGTGCTCATGCGGTAACGGGGCTGTTCCTGAATTCGCGGTTAAGAAAAACCTGTTGGATAACTCCCAGCACATTCGATGCGAAGTAGTAAAGCGAAAGGCCGGCGGGAAAATTCACAAACATCACCGTGAAGATGATCGGCGTCAGCATCATCATCCGCTGCTGATTCGGGTCCGGCGAACTCGGCATCATCCACTGCTGCAGAAAGGTGCTCGCCCCCATCGCCAGCACCAGGATCGGGATGCCATGGCATTGCATCAGCGGAAGCTGCGGCATCCAGGACACCGGCAGGCAATCGGGAGCCGACAGGTCCTTTATCCACCAGATAAAAGGGGCATGGCGCAACTCGACCGAGTTGAGCAGAGCCTCGTAGAGTCCGATGAAGATGGGGAACTGGAGCAAAAGCGGCAGGCATCCTCCGACCGGATTAACGTGATTGCGCTTGTAAAGATCGACCATCTCGCGCTGGAGCCGCTCCTGGTCGTCCTTGAAGCGCTCGCGCAGCCGCTCCATCTGCGGCTGCAGCCGCTGCATCTTCATCATCGAGCGCTGGCTGCGGATCGAAATCGGGAAGAACAGGACGCGAAGCGCGATGGTGAGCAGGATGATGTCCCATCCGTAGTTCGGGGCGATCTGATGGAACATCTTGAGGGCGCGCAGAAAGATGATCGCGAGAATGCCGGTCCAGCCGAAATTTATCGACTTGTTCAGCGTCGGATTGACCGCCTCGAGCGCCTCGAGCAGCTTGGGACCCATGTACATCCGCGTGCTGACCGCGCTTGCGGCGGGGAACAGGATCCGTGCAATCGCCTGATCCCCGGAAAACGCCATCGTGAGCGTTCCCACGGACGGGCTCGACGGCAGGTAGGCCGTCAGAAAGTAGCGATCTCCAAACCCGGCGTAGGTGATGGCGCCGGTGACCGGGGCAACCCCCTTGCGCAGCGCCTTCTCCGCCTCGTTCATCAGCTTGCCCGCAACGTCGGCCTGCAGCTCCGGGATGTCGTAGTAGCCCTGGTGCGCGCTGAGCGGCTGGCTTAGGGCCAATCCGATCGCGGTGTTCGGCGGTCCGCCGCTCACCGACAAATCGGCGCTGAAAGCATAGGAGTCGCCGTGAAAATTGAGGGTTTTGACGATGGTGGTTCCGTCGGCGGCGCGCGCCTCCAGCGTCACCCGCGCGCCTTCATCGGCCGCGATTCGAACCTGTTCCGGACTGCTCGTCGTGTACTCGAGCGCCGAGTCATTCAGCATCTGGTCCCCGCGCGCGAGCACGGCGCCGAGCGGCAGCACGAAATCGCCCGTCTGCGGAATCATCTCGTACAGGCCGCTGTCGGGCGATGCGGTCTCGCGGTAGCGCTTGAGCAGAAAGCTCTTGATCCTTCCGCCGTGCGTCGTGATCCGGGCGATGTATTGATCGGTCTCGATCGTCAGCATCCGCTCGGGTCCGGGCGCAGCCGCCGGCGCAAGTGTGCCTGCGGCGCCCGCGCCCGCGGGGACCGCTTCGGCGGGAGCGGTTGCAGTGGCGGCGGACGGCGACGCGCTCGCGGTCGATTTCACTTCCGCGCTCCCTGCGCTTTGGGGCGAGGGAGGAGGGCTGATGCGCTTGAGGACCAGCTCCTGGTACAGAAGCATCAGTCCGATCGACAGGATGATTGCTAACCAAAGGCGGCTGGTATCCAAGGAGAACCTTCCCGAGCAGTTACTTTCCCGCCACCGGATCGTAGCCGTGGCCGCCAAGCGGATGGCATCGCGCAAGCCGCCGAAGCGCCATCGCCACGCCACGGATCAGGCCGTGAGCACGAATCGCGTCCGCGGCATAGCGCGAGCACGAAGGTTCGAACCGGCAGGCCGGCCCGAACATCACCATCAGCAGCGGCGACAGCGCGATTCGATACACGGACAGGAGCGCGACAACCAACCTCGCCGGCGCATCGGCGGCGCCGCGGGCGGCCGCTTGTGCGAGATCCGAAAGCCGCGAGGGTTGAGCAGGGTCCTTTTCGTCGGATGAAGAGGCGTGCTCCGGGATGGAGATCCGGGCCTGGGCGGTTTGAGAAATCATGATTTCGCTTTGAGCTTGCTCATCAGGTTCAAGGTAGCAGCCGCAAGCTCGTCATTGATAGCCGGGGTGTCCAAATCGCCGGCGCCCGCAAGCGCGATCACCACGATCGAGACTCCCTGTGGAATCCGATCGCGCAGCCCCAGCCGAAAGCATTCGCGGATGCGGCGTTTGAGACGGTTTCTGATCACTGCCGTGCCGATGCGTCGGGATACGGTGGTTCCAAGCCGCCGTTCGGATCCGTCGCCGAGACGGCCCGCATAGAGAACGAAATGCCTGCTTTGCATCCTCGCGCCGCTGCGCTGAAGACGCAGGAACTCGGCGCTGCGATGCAGGCGGTCGTCGGCGGTCAGGCTCCGCGGCGAGCGGCGCCTGTCTAGCCCGGCTGCTTGGGCGGAATCGAAACGCTCAGGCGTTTTCGTCCCTTTGCGCGCCGGCGTTTGAGGACTTTGCGTCCTCCCGGCGTCGCCATTCTTGCCATGAAGCCGTGGGTCCGTTTGCGTCGGCGATTGTGAGGCTGGTAGGTCCTTTTCATCAGCGGCCAATTTTATCCGTGCCCGAGCCGGGGCCCGGGGAGTTGGGTTCTGGAAAAAGCGCGATTTTACGCCAGAATTCTCTCAGAGATAGCTCGAAGCCGCAATCGAACCATACCACCGCCCGCGGGGCAAGCTCTCCCGTCCCGCTCCCACACCGCTTGTTCCGAATCGGGGACCCGCGATGGTAGGTTCCGGAGCCAATGTACCCGACCGACACTATCGTCGCCCCCGCCACCGCCGCCGGCACCGGCGCGGTCGCGATCGTCAGGCTGTCCGGCCCGAAGGCGATTGAGATCCTGAAGAAGCTGTGGCGTCCGGCCGCCACAGGGAAAATCACGCCGAGGCGGGTTCACGTGGGCGAGGTGATCGATCCGGATACTGGAGCCGGCCTTGACCGCGCTATCGCGTTTTTCATGACCGCGCCTCGAACCCTGACCGGAGAGGATGTCGCCGAGCTCCAGGTTCACGGCGGTCCCTACCTTGTCCGGCGCGTCGTGAGCCTGGCTGTTCGCTATGGGGCTAGGATAGCGGAGCGGGGGGAATTCACCCGCCGCGCCTTTCTCAATGGACGGATGGATCTCACGGAGGCGGAGGCGGTCGCCGATCTGGTCGAAGCGCGCGGAGAAGCCGCGCTCAGGCAGGCGCTCGCGCATCTTTCGGGAGCGCTCGCGCATAAAGTCCGGGGCCTTCGCGACCAGGTGATCGCCGTCCGCGCCCATCTGGAAGCCGAAATAGACTTCTCCGACGAGGATATAGCATTGCCGTCGCGCCGCCAGATCGCTGCCGAGATCGAGCGGGTGATTGGTGATGTGGCCGTTCTGCATGACAGCTTCGCCCGCGGTCGCATCGCGCGCGAAGGCGCACGAGCCGCGATTATCGGCAAACCCAACGCGGGCAAGTCGAGCCTGCTGAATCTTCTCATCGGCACCGACCGCGCGATCGTCACCGATATTCCGGGGACGACCCGCGACGTCATCGAGGACGCCATCCAGGCGGGCCCCTATCAGCTTACGATCCTCGACACCGCGGGGTTGCGCGAAGGACGCGACGAGGTCGAGCGAATCGGAATCGAGCGGACACGGCGATCGGCGGCCGAAGCCGATCTTCTGGTCGCGGTCTTCGACGCGTCTCGCCCGCTGGATTCCGACGATGCGATGATCATCGAACTCAGCCGCGATCGGGCCGGAATCGCGGTGATGAACAAGAGCGACCTTCCCCCGCGAATCGGGGCCGAAACGCTGCGCGAGGCTGGTATCACGATGCCGATCGCGGCGATTTCGGCGCTTAAGGGCGATGGTATCGAGGGCCTGCGCGAGGAACTTGCCCGCGCGGTCGAGGCGATGGCGGGTCCGGGGATGGAGACGGAGATCGCGATCTCCCGCGAGCGCCATCGCGATTCGCTGGCACGCGCGCTCGCCGCGCTCCAGGCCGCGCACGATTCGACACTTCGGTCGATGCCGCCCGAAATCGTGGCGGTGGATATCGCCGCAGCGGCCGATGCGCTCGCGGCGATCACCGGCGACGTCTCCAGCGAGGACGTCCTGGACCGGATCTTCAGCGAATTCTGTATCGGCAAGTAGGCATCGCCCGCTCCGGATATGCGCCTTTGATCGGCTGCTTCCCTGAGCGATAATCTCGCTTTCAGCCATGAAGTACGACGTGATCGTGGTCGGTGCCGGGCATGCCGGTATCGAGGCGTCGCTTGCGGCGGCTCGGATGGGCGCGAAGACGCTGATGCTTACGCTCAACCTCGACCATATCGGCCAGATGTCGTGCAATCCGGCTATCGGTGGAATCGGAAAAGGCCACCTGGTGCGCGAGATCGACGCGCTCGGCGGGGAGATGGGTCTTGCGATCGATGAGACCGGAATCCAGTTCCGCTTTCTCAATACCCGCAAAGGACCCGCGGTGCGCGCCCGCCGCGCGCAGGCCGACAAGGCGGCCTATCGCGCCCGCAGCAAGCGCATCCTCGAATCCCAGGAGAACCTCGCGATCCGTCAGGCCAGCGTCGAGCGACTCATCGTCGAAAACGGCCAGATTCGCGGCGTTGAAACCCAGATCGGAGAAATTTTCGAAGCCGAGACCGTAGTGCTCACGACCGGGACGTTTCTCAAGGGACTCGTCCATGTGGGGTTCAAAAACTATCCCGCTGGCCGTGCGGGGGACTTCGCCGCGATGGGTTTGAGCGAAGATTTAGCGAAACTAGGCTTCCGTATCGGGCGCCTCAAAACGGGAACCTGTCCCCGCCTCGACTCCCGGACGATCGATTACTCGGAGCTGGAAATTCAGTACGGCGACGATCCGCCGCCGGCATTTTCGTTTCGCACGGAACGGATAGAGCAGCCTCAGATACCCTGTTACCTGACCTACACCAACGCGCGCACTCACGAGATTATCCGGAGCGGAATCGATCGCTCTCCGATGTATTCCGGGGTGATAAAGAGCCGGGGTCCTCGGTACTGCCCTTCGGTCGAGGACAAGGTGATGCGCTTTCATGACAAGGAGCGCCATCAGATTTTCCTTGAGCCCGAGGGTCGCGACACGGTCGAGATATATCCGAATGGACTTTCGACCAGTTTGCCGCTGGACGTGCAGATCGCGATGGTGCGGTCGATCAAGGGACTCGAGCGGGCGGAGATAATGCGCCCGGGCTACGCTATCGAGTACGACTTTTCCGATCCGACCCAGCTTTATCCGACGCTCGAGACGAGACTTGTGCGCGGGCTGTTCTTCGCCGGCCAAATAAACGGGACCACGGGCTACGAAGAAGCTGGAGCGCAGGGGCTCGTGGCAGGAATCAACGCGGCGATGCGGGTTCGCGGGGAGCCACCGATGATCCTGCGGCGGGACCAGGCATATATAGGAGTGATGATCGACGACCTGGTGACGCGGGGAATAGGCGGGGAGCCATACAGGATGTTCACCTCGCGCGCGGAGTATCGGCTGATTTTGCGCGAGGACAATGCGGACCGCAGGCTATCGCCCATCGGCGAGCGGCTCGGCCTCCTCGATTCGCGGGCAAGCGAGCGGGTGCGGATGCGAACGGCGAACGTCCGGGCTGAGACGGAGCGGCTTTCTTCGGCACTCGTGCCGGCATCGGACATCGTCAATGCGATGCTCGCGCGGTTGGAATCGTCGCCGATAATGCATTCGACGCGCGCGATCGAGCTGTTGAAAAGGCCCGAGTTGTCGTATGGGCAGGTGCTGGAGATGGCGGGGCTTGCGCCGATGCTCACGGTCGACGAGGCGGCGCAGCTCGAAATCGACATCAAATACGACGGATACGTGCGGCGGCAGTCGGAAGCGATCGAACGGTTCAAGCGGCTGGAAGAAACGATGATTCCGGAGTGGGTGGACTTTCACGGGGTTCGCGGGCTTTCCACCGAAGTGCGCGAACGCCTGACGGCATCGCGGCCGAGGTCACTCGGGCAGGCGGCGCGGATGCCGGGGGTGACGCCGGCAGCGGTATCGATCCTGGCGGTGCACATCAAGGCCGGGCGGGAGCGCGCGGCTGCAAGCGACTAGTCGGCCCGGATCCGCCCACGTTTCACGTGAAACATCGTGACAGCAGCGCCCACGCGCCGAGTTCGATCGGCGTGATGGTGCGGCAAGTCGTCGAGCAGGCGACCAGTGTTGCACATCTTGCCCTGCCGGTTCGATTCCATCAGCGGATCGAACGATTCGCCTCGGAGCTCGCGCAATGGGGACCACGAACCAACCTGACGGCCCATCCGGAGGATCCCGCCGAAATCGCGTTCCACGTGATCGACAGCCTCGCTCCTCTATACGCGCCGGTCCCGGAGGATTGCAGACCTGCGGCGGCAAAGCGGGTTCTCGATCTGGGAAGCGGCGCAGGGTTTCCAGGGCTCGTTCTGGCTGCCGCCATCGAGGCGCCGTTCGTCCTCGTCGAGGCGCGGCGCAAGCGGGCGAGCTTTCTTAAGGTGGCGGCATCCGCGATGGCGCTCGACAACGTAGACATCCGATGCGAGAGAGTTTCGGAGGCGACGGTGGAAAGCGGCTTTGAGGTCGTGATGGCGCGGGCGGTGGGCGTCGCGGCTATCGAGACGATTTCGAAAGCGATGATTTCGCGCGGGGTTGCGATCCTATGGATCAATCCGGGACAGGAGATCGATTCCGCGCGAATCCGGCGGGCAGGACTTAAAGAGCATACGCGGGCGGAGTATCGGGTGAAGCGGGGAGGAGCGGAAGTTCAGCGGATGCTCCTCGTGTTCCGGAAGAATCCTTCCTGAGTTCAACCTGCGCTCGCGAATCGGAACAGTCTCTGCGGTTGTGAACAGACGGAGCGCTCGAGCTTTGCTTTGGATCGGCGCGCGCGGTTTAATATGCGCGTGCGTTTCACGTGAAACGCGGATGCGCCCCGCAAGCGGGCTGCATCGGGGAGCGGTGAGGCTGTGGGGCGGGTAATCGCAATCGCCAATCAAAAAGGGGGAGTCGGCAAGACCACCACGGCGGTCAATCTCGCCTTCGCGCTCGCGGAGGCGGGCCGCAGCGTGCTGCTCGTGGATCTCGACCCCCAGGGCAACGCCACCTCGGGGCTCACGACGGTGCGGGAGGACGGCGGAGAGGCGCCGCCGCCCGGAGTTGTCAGTAAGACAATCTATGATTCACTCGTAGTTAACACACCGCTCGACGAGGTGATCCGCGAGGTGCGCCCGGGGCTCTTCCTCGCCGCCTCGGGCGGCGACCTGGTCGGCGCGGAGATCGAGCTGGCCGTGATGGAGGGGCGGGAGCGGCGGCTCGGCTCGATGCTCGAGCCGGTGGCGCCCCGCTACTCCTACGTGCTCATCGACACCCCCCCGTCGCTCGGGATCCTGACCCTCAATGCCCTGGTCGCTGCCGACACCGTGCTGGTGCCGATGCAGTGCGAGTACTACGCGCTCGAGGGGCTCAGCTCGCTTCTTGCCACGATCCGCAAGGTGCGCAACGCGCTCCGCCCGTCGCTGGAGATCGAAGGGCTGGTGCTGACGATGTTCGATTCGCGCAACCGCCTTTCCCATGAAATCGCGGGCGAGGTGCGCCGCCATTTCCCCGACAAGGTCTTCTCCAGCGTGATCCCGCGCTCGGTCCGGATGTCGGAGAGTCCGAGCCACGGGCTTTCGGTTCTTGAATATGAAACCAAATCCGCGGGCGCGGAAAGATACCGCAGCCTCGCGATGGAGATAATGGAGCGGGACGGCAAGGCCGCTCCGCCGGAAACTTCCGCATAGGCGCCCCTTAGCGGGGATGAGGCGGAAGAGGAGGATGCTGGATGCTGAGGAAACCGTTGGGGCGGGGGCTTGATGCGCTGATCGAAAGCACGGTTGCCGAGCCGCACGCAGGCTCCGGGCAGATCACGATGGTGCGGCCGGAGGAGATCGCGCCCGGGCCGTTTCAGCCGCGCACCCGGTTCGATCCCGAGCGCCTCGCCGAGCTGGCGGCAGCGATCAAAAGCCAGGGCATCATCGAGCCGCTGATCGTGCGGTTTTCCGGCCGCGGCGGGCAGCACTATGAACTGATCGCGGGCGAGCGGCGGCTTCGCGCGGCGAAGCTCGCGGGACTCGACCGCGTCCCGGTCATCCTGCGCGAACTCGACGATCGGGGCGCGCTGGAGATGGCGCTGGTGGAAAACCTGGCGCGCGAGGACCTGAATCCGGTCGAGGAGGGGCGGGCGCTCGCGCGGCTTGCGCGCGAGTTCGGCCAGAGCCACGAGGAAATTGCCGCCCGAATCGGCAAAAGCCGCCCCTACGTGAGCAATGCGATCAGGCTCCTCGAACTGCCGCCCGCGGTCCTCGACATGATAGGCGAGGGGCGGCTTACCGCCGGGCAGGCGCGCCCGCTCCTTGCGCTGGGTTCCGCCGAAGCGCAACTGGCGGCGGCGCGAGGAATCGTGGAGCGGGGAATCACCGCACGGGGCGCCGAGCAGCTCGCATCGGAGCATCGCCGCGTCCGCGCCGCCGGCCCCGCGCGTCGCCCCGCGGCATCGGGCGATCCCAACGTGAACGCGCTTGCCGAAGGGCTTCAGCGCGCTCTCAAGCGCAAGGTTCGCATCGTGCGGCCGCGCGGAAAGAATCCGGGCCGAATCGAGATGGACTACTACGACGACAACGATCTAACGGCGCTTGCCGCGATGCTGATGAGCCCGGCGCGTGCGGCCGCGCACGCCTAGGCTTCCGCTGCGGGCGAAAGAGGCATCCGGCGATGGACCCGAAGAAGCGATGTCCGTGGGCGGGGGGCGGTGCGATGCTCGCCTATCACGACCGCGAATGGGGGGTGCCGCAGCACGACGACCGGGTGCTGTTCGAGTTCCTGATCCTGGAGGGGGCGCAGGCGGGGCTTAGCTGGAGCACGATCCTGGGCAAGCGCGACAACTATCGCGCGGCGTATCATCGCTTCGATCCCGCGCGGGTGGCGCGCTTCGGCGCGCGCGAGATCGCGGCATTGATGGCGAATCCGGGAATCGTCAGGAACCGGCTCAAAATCGAGGCGTCGATCGGGAATGCGAAGGCGTTTGGCGAGGTGCAGAAGGAGTTCGGCAGCTTCGATTCGTTTATCTGGCAGTTCGTCGGGGGGAAGCCGTTGCGCAACGGATGGCGCGATGCGCGGGAGGTGCCCGCCTCCACGCCGGAATCGGATGCGATGAGCCGGGAGCTTCGCCAGCGCGGCTTCCGCTTCGTGGGATCAACTATCTGTTATGCGTTCATGCAGGCGGTCGGGATGGTGAACGACCATCTCGTGACCTGCTTCCGGTATTCGCGGATTCGCTGAGGCTGGGCGCTTGAGGGGAAACCGCGCGTAGGTCTTTCCGCGCCGCAGCAGCACCAACTTGCGCCTGCCGTGCTCGCTGGTCAGCACCGGCGTGAGGTCGAGCGCTTCCTTCTCGTGCGCCTTCCATACCTTGAGCGGCACGATCACGTAGCCCGGGGGCGCATCGCCCAGCCGGTCGCGAATCGCGGGCGCGCTGCGATCGAGGTAGAAGAGCAGCGGCGCCAGTTCCTCATCGAAGCCGTAGGTGTAAAGGGGTTCGCCGCTGCCCACCACGCCGAGGATCTCCTCGGCGGCGGGCCGGTAGGACGAATCGGCGCATTCGCGAATCTCCCGATGGGGAAGATAGACGAGGTTGAAGATCGCGCATCCGGCGCACACCGCCACGTAGGTCCATCGCACGATCCTCCCGCGGCGGCGATCGGCGACCGTGAGCACGAGCCAGGCGATCAGGATTGCGCTCGGAGGCCACAGCGGCAGAAGGTAATTGCGCCGCTTGTAGGCGGCGAGATTGAAGAAAACGATCGAGACGATCCAGAAGATCGCAAAGAGCCGTGTCGCGTGTCCGGTCTTCTCCGCGTGCCCCGGCAAGGATCGGACGCGGTTCGGCCATAGCGCCGCCGCGACGGCGATTGGAACCAGAAGGCTTAACGGGGCGGAGTTCAGGAGCACGGGCTTTACGTAGTAGAGCGGCGACATCGTGCCGAGCGAGCCGAAAAAGCGGCCCACGTTTTCGCTTCCTATCTGGCGGTTGAGAAATCCGAAGCGGCCGCCCAGGTAGCAGGCGGCGTACCAGCTCGATGCGACGGCGGCGCCGATAAGAAGAGGCCCCGGCTCGAGCATCGCCAGGATCTGCCGAAAGCGGCGTTCATAGGCCATGAAGACAACCATCGCCGCGCCCGGCAAAATCGCTCCGACGGGTCCCTTGGACAGCACCGCGAGACCCATCGCGAGCGCGAGCGGGTAAAGCCGCATCCGCCGCCCGAGGGCATCCTGCGTCCCCGCATCCGCCCGCGCCGGCATCCACCATACGAATGCGAACAGCGATAGCGCCTCGAAGAAGCACAGGGTCATGTCCACGCGGCCGAAGCGGCCTTGGCTGATGTACTGATAGGAGGCGGCGAGGGCGAGTCCGGCAAAGACGGCGCCCTCTCCTCCCAGGAGCGCTCCCGCCGCCGCCATCGTGATGATCACTCCCGCGATCGCATAGAGGCCGGCGACCGCTCGGACGGATGCGGCCGTCACGCGATGGATTCCGAGCAGGGCGTCGACGGCGGCGGCGGTCCAGTGGAACAGCGGCGGCTTGTACATCGGCTGCTTCCCGTTCTCCAACGGGAACAGCAGCTCATCGTGCTCCACCATCTGCTGCACGAACACCGCCTCGACAGCTTCGTCGCCGCTGCAGATATCCGAGGCGCCGATCCGGAAGAACACGAGCAGGGCGACGAGCGCCGCGATTGCCGCGCACAGGGCGATGACGGCGCGCGTGGAGAGGGCGCCGGTCATATTCATCCACCAGCCCGCGCGGCCGACAGGACCTCGGCGGCATCGCCGTCGGCCGGGATTCCGATCACGTGACGGGCGTGCCACAGCGCATAGAAGAGGAGCCCCCATGCGGCCTGATGGCATTTCTCGGGCGATGCGAACACGCGCCGGACATCCTGCGCATCGAAGGCCTCGGCGATACCGGGTTCGGCGGCGACGAGCTCGGCGATGCTGTCCTTTCTTGCGGCGATCCATTCGCCGATCGGCGGGTTGAAGCCGAGTTTTTTCGCGTAGGGTTCGGCGGAAGGCACGTTGGCCGCCAGCCAGTCGCGCAGGATTCGCTTGCTCATCCGCGTCGTCGCTTTCATCCCGTCCGGAAGCCGCATCGCGAATTCCGCAACTACTGGGTCAAGGAAAGGCGTGCGCCCCTCGATTCCGTTGGCCATCAGGCATCGGTCGAGCTTGATGAGCAGATCGTTGGGGAGCCATTCGGCGCAATCGACGGCCTGGAGCTTCTGGATGAAGGTGCGCGGAGAGGAATCCTCGCGGCGTTCGACCTCGTCCAACCCGCGGCGCCATCCGTCGAACGCCGAGCGCATCGTGTCGAACGAATCGAACTCGCCGCGGGTGCGGGCGTGGCGGGTCATGGCGCCGCCGAGCCATCGCGCGCGCCGGTAGCGGCTGTAGCCGCAGAACATCTCGTCGCCGCCTTCGCCGCTCAGGACGACCTTGACGCTGTTTCGGGCGGCCTGGGCGAGCGCGAAGGTCGGCACGGTGGCCGCGTCGGTGGTCGGATCGTCGAGCGCATCGGCGATGCGCGCCGCATTGTTCCAGAAATAGTCCGCGGTCATCTCGACGATGTGATGGTCGGCGCCGACGGCGCGCGCGACCCGGCGCGCATCCGAGCTTTCGTCGGGCACGCCGCTGTCGGGAAAGGCTGCGGTCAGCGCCACGACCGGATTCGACGACATCCGCGCCATCAGGCCGACGAGGGTGGAGGAGTCGATGCCGCCGGAGAGGAAGAGGCCGTAGGGGACGTCGGAGCGCAGATGATGAGCGACGCTGTCGCGCATGATCTCGTCGAGCCGCGCCATCGCGCCCTGGTATCCGATCGGCCGCGGACCTCCGTTGGGGAGCGCCGAAACCCGCCGGCGCTCGACTATCCTGCCGCCCGAGACCACGAGGGTCTCGCCCGGCAGCACGCGGCGGATTGCCGAGAAGATGGTTGCGGCGCCGGTGGTGAACTTGAGCTGAAGGAGTTCGGAGCGCGCCTCGGGCCGAATCGAGCGGTCGGCGAGGCCTGACTGGATGAGGGCGCGCGGCTCGGAGGCGAACGCGAACCATCCCGGCGCTTCGACATAGTACAGGGGCTTTATTCCGAAGGGATCGCGGCTCAGAATCATCCGGGCCGCCGCGGGATCGTAAATCGCGATCGCGTACATCCCGCGCAGATCGTTCACATAGTCGAGCCCCTTGAGCCGATACAGATGGAGGGGCGACTCGCAATCGGAGCCGGTGCGAAAGCGCACATCCTTGAGCCGGGCGCGGATTTCGGGGTCGTTGTAGATCTCGCCGTTGGCGACCAGGACCGCGCCTCTATCGTCGTGGAGCGGCTGATCGCCGGTCTTCAGATCGATGATCGCCAGGCGCGTGTTGAGCATCCCGACCGGGCCGCACAAATAGCGGCCGGCGCCGTCGGGGCCACGATGGGCGAGCGCGGCCTGGAGATGATCCATCACCCGGGCATCCGCCGCCCGCCCGTTGGACATCATCACTCCCGCAATGCCGCACACGAGGTTATACCTGCCGCCCGCGCCCCTTTGCTTCGGGGTCAGTCCAATTCGTACCGGAAGATGCTGAGCCGTGCGATACGGGAGCGGTCGTAGCCCCGCCATTTGGAGGCCGGCACGTCGCGGGCGCTCACGCGGCGAAAGCCGAGCCGGCCGAAGAACCGCGCCGCTCGCTCCTCACTCGTGCAGGCAAAGACGTATCGGAGCATCCGGGCCCTCGCCTCAACCATGACTTCCTTGACCAGCTCGACGGCGACGCCTTCGCCCTGGAAGCGGGTCAGGGTGTAGAGCGCGGTGATCTCGCCGGCGCGCTCGCGGCGATATGGATCGGTTAGCAATGCGCATATTCCGGCGAGATGCTCGTCGCCGATACGGTAGCCGAAGCACGAAGGGAGCAGGCGCGCGATCTGTTCCGAGGTGCGCTCGAGCAGAAATCCTTCATCCTGGCCGCGCCGGATCAGCGCTTCGACCTCCTCGAAATCGTCGATCGAGATCGGGCGGACGTGTCCGTATTCGGTCTGGGTGAACAGGGTGCCGGCGCCGATGAAGCTGAACAGCTCCTCGTAGACGTCGCGCGGCGCCACTAGATTCACCGAGCCCACGCCGTTTCTGAGCGCGCGGGCGGCGGAACGCACGATCGTGCGGCGGGCGCGGGATCGGGTGGCGCGCAGCACCGGGGCGATCCGCTTGCTTTCAAGGAACGAGAGCCTCCTTCCCTGCCGATCGGTAAGCCCGTCCTGGCGGTCGAGGAAGATGAGCTTGAAGACGCGCAGGCGGCTTGCCAGTTCCTGCGCGAACACGACCAGATCCTCGGGATCGTCGTCGTTGGTCGATGCGACGACGATCGTGCCGGCGCGCAGGCCTTCCCAGATCTGCGCGATCGCGCCGTCGGGCGGATACGGCCGCGAGCGCAGGCCAAGCGATGGGTTGAAGACCGGCACGGGCCCGCTCGGCGCCATCCGCCCCATCCGCTTGCACAGCTTGGGCAGTGCGGTGGGCGAGACGATGACGATGCATCGGGTCTGGTTGCGCCTGAGCGCGCGCAGGGTCTGGACCAGGGAATTGAAGTCGCTGATCCTCGCACCCGCCGGCGGCACCATCGCAAACAGCAGGCTCTTTCCGTAAAACTCCTCGAGGTAGAAGCTCTTCTCGGAGAAGCTGGGCGCGCGCATCTCCTTCAGCGCGTTTTGAGGGCCTGCGTTCTCGCTCACGGCAGGGATTGGGGCGCATCATCGCGCCGGCGGCAAAGGATGCGGGGCAGGCGGACGATGGCCTGCGTCGTCGGGGCGGAAGCCGGGTTCCGCCGGATGCGCAGCCTCCCCAAGTCTCGCACCGTTTATTGCTTGATTGCGGCGGCTTCGGCGGTTGCCGCGAAGGACTCGGATGGGGTCCTGGAAGAGGCGATTTCGGACAGCGAAGTGTCGGAGAAGACCTCGAGCAGCACGCGCTGCCCCTTCTCCCACACCCTGTACATCCTGCATGTCGGCTGCAGGGCGCACGAACTGGAGCCGTCGGTGCAGACGTTGAGGGTGATGGGGCCTTCGACGGCCTCGATGATGTCGCGGAAAGTGATGTGGTCGGCGGGACGTGCGAGCTGGTAGCCGCCCCCGGGTCCGCGCCTGGCCTGCACGAGTCCCCTGCGCATCAGGTCGCGGATAACCTTTTCGAGGTAGTACTTGGGGATGTGCTCATGGCCGGCTATTTCGGTTCCGCGCGCGATGCCGCCGGGACGGTCGGCCATGTATATCATCGCCCGCAGCGCATACTCGATCTTGCGCGGTATCTGCATCAGGCTCATCGCTCGGCTCCTGCCGGCATCTGCCCGTGCGGGATGGGGAAGTCGTGTTTCACTATGATCCCGCGGCGGCGGCCGGAGAAAGGCCGCGCCCCGCCAGCATCTTCTCAACGTACTTCACGAGCATGTCGCTCTCGAAGTTGATCTTGTCGCCCGGTTTTTTGGAGCCGAGGGTCGTGACCTTGAGCGTATGGGGGATCACCTCGACCGAGAACTGACGCCCCCTGATTCCGAAGCAGGTCAGGCTGATTCCGTCCAGCGCAACCGATCCTTTCTCGATCAGGTAGCGGGCCTCGCCGGCCGGGGCTTCAAACGTAAAGAGCCGCGAGTCGCCTTCGGGCTTGATCGAAACCACCCTCGCGACCCCATCGACGTGCCCCGCGACGAGGTGGCCGTTGATAAGCTTGCCCAGCGTGAGGCATCGCTCGAGATTCACCGGATCGCCGGGTCTGAGATCGCCAAGCGTGGAACGCCGCAGGGTTTCGGCGGAGAGGTCGGCGGAGATTTTTCCGCGTCCCTTGGCGACGACCGTGACGCATACACCGTTGAAAGAGATGGAATCGCCGATGCGGATGCGGGAGACGGGGAGCGCGGTCTTGACGGTCAGGACGGCGCCTTTCGGTGCCGGTTTGACGCTGACGACAGCGCCGAGGTCCTCGATAATTCCCGTATACATTACGCCATCCACGCCTGACCGAAGCTCGCGAGCCGATGCTAAAAATCCAGAAAAATCATATCTTTTCTGTCGCCGGTCAGGCAACCGGGGTTGGAATCGAGACCGAACGGGTCATCCGGTGGCAAGCGGCGGCGGTGCCATCTAAGCTGAAAGATGATGGGATCGAATCGCGGAGACAACGATTTGGAAGCGGGTGAGGTCAAAGCTCTTCTCTTCGACTTTGGCGGAACGCTTGCGTTTCTCGACTACGAGCTGTTGGCGCGCGAGTTCAGCCGCCCGGGGCGGCGGCTCGATCCGCTCGCGCTGGAGTATGCGGAGTACGAGGGGCGCGCGTCTTTGGATCGCTTCCTGATGGGACCGCGGGCGGCCGACGTGAACGACGGCTACCGGGAATTCTTCTTCGGATGGATGCGGGCGGCGGGAATTCCGGACGAGGAGATTCCCGAGATGGGCGCGCGCTTCCAGGAAATCCATCGCGCCTCGACCTTGTGGCGGGTGGTCCGGCCGGGAACTTTCGAGACGCTCGAGCGGCTCAAGTCGCAGGGCTACAAGCTTGCGATCGTCTCGAACGCGGAGGGTCAGGTCGAGAACGACGCGCGGCGTTTCGGGCTTGCCCCGTACTTCGATGCCATCATCGATTCGCACGTGGTCGGGGTCGCGAAGCCGGACCCGCGAATCTTCCATATCGCGCTCGAGCGGCTCGGGGTGCGGCCGGGGGAGACGCGCTTTGCGGGTGACATCTATTCGATCGACATGGTCGGCGCGCGGGCGGCCGGAATCGAGGGCGCGCTGATCGACCAGCACGGCCGCTACCATTGGGTGGAGCATCGCAAGATCCGCCACGTCCGCGAACTGCATCCCGCTGATCGCTGATCCCGCATCGATAGGTAACTCCCAGTTGACGCAGGCCGCGGCGGCGCGCGCGGGGTTGCGCCGCGGCGCGCGCGGGGCGGATAATTCCCGGTCGATCATGGGCGCAATAAGGGATACATCCGAGAAGCTGCTCAACGGAGAAGTCACCACCCGCGAGCTTCATCCGCTCGCCTTCACCGGCGAATCCGAAGAGGTCGCCGACGGGGTGATGTTTTTTCGATGGTTTGCGAACGTGACGGCGGTCAGGACGCGCGAGGGCCTCGTGCTAATCGACACCGGCGCGTATTTCAACCAGGACGCGACGGTGGAGATGCTGCGGCGCTTCTCGCCCGATCGCGTCAACACCGTCATCTACACGCACGGGCACGTCGATCACGCCTGCGGAGCGCCCGCGATCCTGGCGGAGGCGCGGCGCAACAACGTGGCGCGCCCGCGCGTGGTGGGCCATCGCGCGGTGGCGGCGCGTTTCGACCGCTACAAGCGGACGATCGGCTATAACAACGCGATCAACACGCGGCAGTTCAGCCGACCTTCGTCATGGCCCGCGGAATACGTGTATCCCGACACCCTGTTTGACAACCAGTTGAACGTGGTCGCGGGCGACCACAAGTTCGAATGCCGCCATGCCCGCGGCGAAACCGACGACCATTGCTGGATCTACATCCCGCAGCGTAAGCTCCTGTGCACCGGCGATCTGATCATCTGGGCGGTGCCCAACGCGGGAAACCCGCAGAAGGCGCAGCGCTACGCGCGCGAATGGGCCGAGGCGCTGCGCGCGATGGCGAAGCTGGGGGCGGAGGTGCTCGTGCCCGGCCACGGCTACCCCGTGTTCGGCGCGCTCAAGGTCAAGCGGATGCTCAACGACACCGCGGATCTGCTTCAGGATCTCTACGACCAGACGGTGGCGATGATGAACGCGGGGGCCACGCTGGACGAGGTAATCCATTCGGTCAGGCCGCGGGCGGACTTGATGGAGAAGCCGTATCTTAAGCCGGTCTACGACGAACCCGAATTCATCGTGCGCAACATCTGGCGGCTGGAGGGAGGATGGTACGACGGGACGCCATCCAGCCTGCAGCCCGCGAGCGAAGCGGAGCGCGCGCGGGAGATAGCATTGCTCGCGGGCGGCACCGACCGTTTGGTGGCGCGGGCGCTCGAAAGGCTGGCCGCGGGCGAACTCGCCCTGGCCGCCCACCTGATCGACTGGGCGGTTGCGGCGGCGCCCGACGATCGCTCCGCGCACGAGGCGCGAATCCGGATCTACGACGCGCGCGCCAGGGCGGCGGATTCAACGATGGCGCACGGAATCTTCCGCTCGGCCGTCATGGAGTCGGCATCGCGACTCGGCATCGAACCGCCTCCCGACCCGCGAAGCTTCTAAGACGCCACAGACCGTTTCCGCTCCATAGTTCGCGAAGAGCGCGCCGCACCGGTGGTGTGCAGTATTGATTCCACGCGTGCGGGCTGTTAACTGAAGATATGGCGCTTCTGCATTTCAAGAACGCGCTTCAATTCTCGAACCGGTCGAAGACCCGCAGCCGAACTGCGGGTTTTTTTGCTTCAGGGAGGGACTCACGATGCCTCTTTCCGAGCTGCGTGAAGGTCTGACTTTCGACGACGTGCTGCTGCTGCCGCAGTTTTCCGACCTGCTGCCCACCAGTTGCGACGTCTCCACGATGCTCACGCCGCGGATTCGGCTGCAGATTCCGCTGGTCTCCAGCCCCATGGACACCGTCACCGAGTCCCGCACCGCCATCGCGATAGCCCAGATGGGCGGCATCGGCTTCATCCATCGCAACCTCTCGATCGAGCGCCAGGCTTCTGAAGTCGAGGCGGTCAAGAAATACGAGAGCGGGATGATCACCGATCCGGTGACGGTTGACCCTGACCAGAGGATCGGAGACGCGCTCGCGATAATGGAGCGGCATCAGATCTCCGGGCTGCCGGTGGTGGCGGACGGCCGCCTGGTCGGAATCCTGACAAGCCGCGACCTGCGGTTCGAGAGGCGGCTGGACAAGAGCGTGCGCGAGGTGATGACGAAGAATGTCATCACGGCGAATCCCTCGATCACGCTCGAGGCGGCAAAGGAAATCCTCCAGCGCCATCGCATCGAAAAGCTCCCGCTGGTCGATGACCATCACCGTCTGCGCGGGCTGATAACCGTCAAGGACATGGACAAAGCGACCCGCCATCCGCATTCCTGCAAGGACAGCCTCGGGCGTTTGAGGGTGGGCGGCGCGGTCGGCGTGGGTCCCGAGCGCGAGGAACGGGTCGCGGCGCTAAGGCGCGCCGGCGTGGACGTCATATGCGTCGATACGGCCCATGGTCATACGCGAAACGTGCTCGACGCGATCCGGGCCACGAGGCTCGAATGCCCCGACGTCGAGATCGTGGCCGGCAATATCGCGACCTCCGAGGCGGCCAAGGCGCTGATCGATGCGGGCGCGGATGCGCTGCGGGTCGGAATGGGTCCCGGATCGATCTGCACCACGCGGGTGGTGTCGGGGGTCGGCGTCCCGCAGATCACCGCGATCATGGACGTGGTGGCGATCGCGGAGCCGCGAGGAGTTCCCGTGATCGCCGACGGCGGGATCCGCTTCTCCGGCGACATCACCAAGGCGCTCGCCGCGGGCGCATCGGCCGTGATGATCGGATCGCTGTTCGCCGGGACCGAGGAAAGCCCGGGTGAGACGATCCTGTACCAGGGTCGCACCTACAAGCTTTATCGCGGGATGGGATCGCTGGGTGCGATGACCGAGCGGACGCGCGACCGCTACGGGCTCCAGGAGGCCGATGTCGGCAAGCACGTGCCCGAGGGCATCGAGGGACGCGTGCCGCATCGCGGCTCCCTCGCATCGAACATCGAGCAGCTCGTGGGCGGATTGCAGTCGGGAATGGGCTACGTGGGGGCGGCGAATCTGGCGGAGCTTCGCCGGCGCGCCCGCTTCATCCGGGTCAGCGATGCGGGCGTGCGCGAAGGCCACGTCCACGACGTCTTTATCACCAAGGAAGCTCCGAACTACCGCCAGGAGTCGTAAGCATCCCCATAGCTTCCGCCACGCGACGGCCTTCGGCGGCCGCCTCGCGGGCCTTCTCATGGCGCCCGATCGCGCAGTTCGTTCGAAGATGTGCGCGCGACGCTCGAACCGGCGCCACGGTCGTGTAAGATAAACTTCGCGATGGAACCGTCACGGAAGCTGCGCGTTGGGGTGCTCTTCGGGGGGCGCTCCAGCGAGCATGAGATCTCGCTTCGCTCGGCGCTCACGATAATGTCTGCGATGGACCGGGAGAGGTACGAGATCGTTCCCGTCGGTATTGACCACGACGGCAGATGGTACCTCGAGAGCGATGCGCTCAAGGTTCTGGCGGAGGCGACGCCGAACCTGGCGGCGCTCTCCGCAGGGGACACGCCCGTCACCCTGCTGCCTCATCCGGACAATCACTCCCTGGTGATCGCGCCGGACGCATCCGGGAGCAATCTTGGAGCGATCGCGCGAACCGGAGGCGTGGCGGCCGGCCCGATCGACGTGGTCTTTCCCGTCCTCCACGGTACGTACGGAGAGGATGGAACCGTGCAGGGACTGCTCGAGCTTGCGGGAATCCCGTATGTCGGAGCGGGGGTGATGGCCTCGGCGATCGGGATGGACAAGGACGTGCAGAAGCGGCTGATGCGCGCGGCGCGCATCCCCGTGGTCGACTATCACGCCATCGAACGCGCCGACTGGCGCGAGCATCCCGCACTGGCCCGCAGCCTGGCGCGCGATCTTGGCTATCCGGTGTTCGTCAAGCCCAACGCGATCGGCTCGTCCATCGGGGTCAGCAAGGTCAAGCGGGCGGCGGAGCTGGAGGCCGCGCTCGAGGACGCGTTTCAGTACGATCGCAAGGTGTTGATCGAAGCGGCGTGCGTGGGCCGCGAATTCGAGGTCGCCGTGCTCGGCAACGATTGTCCCGAGGCCACGGTTCCGGGAGAGGTGGTGGTCAAGGGCGGCCATGACTTCTACAGCTACGAATCGAAGTACATCGATCCCGAGGGTTCCGAGACGCGTATCCCGGCTCCTGTGCCCCGCGCGGTCGCCGCACGTGTGAGCGCGATGGCGGCGCGCGCATTCAAGGCGCTCTCGATGCGGGGGATGGCACGGGTGGATTTCCTTGCCAGCCGCGACCTCAAGCGCATCTACGTCAACGAGGTCAACACCATCCCGGGCTTCACCTCGATCAGCATGTATCCGAAGCTGTGGGAAGCGTCGGGACTTCCGCTTCCCAGGCTGATCGATCGATTGATCGAGCTGGCGCTCGAGGAGCATCGCGAGCGCCGTTCGCTCAAGACCAGTTACAATCCGATTCGCCGCGACCGCGCTTCGAGATCATGAAGAGGCTGCTCGTCGCGACCGGCAATCCCGCAAAACTCGCGGAGTATCGCCTTCTGCTTAAAGACTACGGGCTCGAGGTCATATCGCTTAGGGACGCGGGTCTGACGGAGAGCCCGACAGAGGACGGCGCCACGTTTGCCGAGAACGCGCTCAAGAAGGCGCGCTTTTATCACGCTCGCGCCCGAATCCCGACGATAGCCGACGACGGCGGACTCGAAATCGATGCGCTCGGAGGGGAGCCGGGCGTCAGGTCGCATCGATGGCTCGACGGGAGCGAGGCCGGCGACGAAGCGCTGGTGGCCGAAGTGATTCGGAGGATGGAATCGGTGGAGGATTCGCGGCGCAGCGCGCGGCTTCGCGCGGCGGCCGTCCTTATCCACGATCTCGACGGCGATGCTCGCGAATTCGTGGCGGAAGCGGCGATGGAAGGTGTCATCGCAAAACGCGCATATCCTCGGATTCGGCCGGGCTTTCCCTACCGCAGCGTGCTGTTTCTGCCCGATCGCGGATGCTACGTCGCGGAGCTAGGCGATGAGGAGGAGGCGCGCATCAGCCAGCGCCGCGCCGCGCTCTCCAAACTCGCTCCCGAACTTCGCCGCATCGCGGATTCATAGAGCGGCGCGGGCGATCGCCGCGACCGCGGCGCGAACCGCGGCCTCCATCGTGTCGATTGCCATGCTCGGCCGGTCGGGATGACGTGCGCTCTGGCGGGCATCGTAGGGCAGATGGATGAAGCCCACCGGAACGGCGAGCCTTCGGCGCGTCAGATGCAGGCTCGCATACATCAGGGCGTTGCACGCGTAGGCGCCCGCGCTGAGCGACACCTGCGCGGGAATTTCAAGTTTGCGCAACTCGCGAAGAATCCCTGCGACCGGAAGCCGCGTGAAGTAGGCCTCGGGTCCGCCCTCGATCACCGGCTTCAGCCCGGTGCCGAAGTCGGCGTCGGTCGAGCGCCGCTCGTCGGCGAGATTGATTGCGATTTTCTCGATCGATACGGCGGTGCGGCCGCCGGCCTCGCCGAGACCGAGGATCGCGCGCGGGCGATAGCGGACGATTGCGGCATTGACGCGGCGCACCGCCTTCGCGCATCCGACCGGAATCCGAACCGACTTGATGCGCATTCCCCCGATCTCCTCCGCATCGAGCCTGCGCGCGACTTCCCAGGAGGGGTTGATGCGCTCGCCCCCGAAGGGCTGGAAGCCGGTGAGGAGAAAGATGGGCGGCATCAGCTCTTGCGCACGGGATGCTCGATCGGGACGTCCTCTCGGTTGCCCCATTCGGCCCACGATCCCCAGTAGTTGCGCACGCGGGGGAAGCCGGCGAGCTTGAGAGCGATATAGGCATGGGCGGCGCGGTAGCCGCCCTGGCAATACGGCACGATCTCGGCATCGGGCCGCAGACCCAGCTCCTCGAACTCCATGCGCAACTGCCGCGCGGGTTTCAACTTCCCGTCGGGGCCGTTGCTCGCGGTCCAATCGCGATGGATCGCGCCGGGGATGGCACCCGCGCGGCGGGCGCGGACGCGCTCTCCGTAGTATTCCTCGTCGCTGCGGACATCGAAGATCTGGACCTCCGGGCGCCCGATGCGTTCGATCAGGAAGGAGCAGGAGGCGGCGATTTCCTCGCGCGGCTTCGCGATGAAGCGCGCGGGCCTGATCGCGGCGGGCGCGTCGGTGAGCTTTTCGCCCGCAATCGCGGCAAGGCCGCCGTCGAACATGCGGACCCTCCGATGCCCCATCCATTCGAGCAGCCATACCCCGCGCGCCGCCCGCATCCCGGATTCGTTCTCGTAGAACACCACCGTCTCTTTGCCGGTGATGCCGAGCTGGGAGAAGATCCATTCGAGCTGTCCGCGGAATTCCGCGGTGCCGCGTTCGTCGGTGTTGTAGTAGTGGAAGGGAAACGGATCGAAATGGCGCGCACCGCGGATATGTCCCTTCCAGTAGTCCTGCGGCGAGCGGGTGTCGATGAAGACGACGTCGGGGTCGCGTCGATGTTCACGGTACCATCGCGCGTCAACCAGCATTCTGGGTTGCGCATTCCTCTGCGCCATCGAAACCTCCCCCGCGGCAACCTCGCGCCGCTCATCCGGCGTCAATTCCGATCACATCGTCAATAGAGCCGAATCCGTCGCGCCTGAGCAAGGCGGCGAGCCCCGAGTTGATCGATCTTACCAGGCCGGGACCTTCGTAGATCAGGCCGGTGTAGAGTTCAACGAGGTTCGCCCCCGCGCGCAGATGGCCGTAAGCATCGGCGGCGTTCGCGATTCCGCCGACGCCGATGATCGGAAGAGAAGGGCCGACGCGGCGGCGGATCGATCGGATGGCGGCGCGGGCGCGCCCGAGCAGCGGATGGCCGCTCAGTCCGCCCTCATCGGTCGCGCCAACCCCGACTTCGGCCCGCGCAAGGGTGGTGTTGGTCGCGACGATTCCGGAGAACCCGAGCTCCACGATCGCATCGCAGACCGGACCCAGTTCGCCATCGGGGAGGTCCGGCGAGAGCTTGATTAGAATGGGTACAGCGGGTGCGGGCGCGGCTCCGAGCGCATCGCGAATTTCCCGCAACCTTCGCGGAGATTGAAACGCGCGCAGGCCGGGCGTGTTGGGAGAACTGAGGTTCACCACCAGGAAGTCCGCCAGCGGCGCGAGCCTGGCCACGAGCGCCGCGTAGTCATCCGGCACCTTTTCGGCGGGCGTGTTTTTGTTGGGTCCCAGGTTGATTCCCAATCGTATGCGAAGGCCGCGATAGCGCAGCTCCTCGATCCTGCGCCCCACCACGTCCATCCCCCTGCTCGGGAACCCCATCCGGTTGACGAGGGCGCGATGCTCCGGCAGGCGCCATACGCGCGGCCTCGGGTTCCCAGGTTGGGGTCGCGGGGTGACGGTTCCGAGTTCGACGAAGCCGAACCCCAGCGATTGCCATGCGCCCGCCGCGACCGCGTCCTTGTCCAACCCGGCGGCGAGTCCCACCGGTGTGGCGAACTCGATGCCGAGCGCGCGGGTTCGAAGCTCCCGCGGCGCGCGCGGCGGGTGGATGACCGGCCACGCCGAGAGCATCCCGAGCACAAGGCGATGCGCGGTTTCGGCCTCCAGCCGAAAGAGCATCGGTCTTACAGCCCTATAGAGGTAGGCGATCATCGCAGCGCGGCAGTCTCGGGGCGCACCCTCGAAGCGGCACTGTTGCAACCGGCGGGATGGGATTCAATCGGTCCGAGGTGTCTATAACAGGCGCGGCGCGCGGCTGCCTCCGGGGCGCGCGATGTCATAAGATGACGGGTGCGGAATTCGGGGAGGGCTGGAACCAGGCGTGGACAATCAGGCGCAGATGCAGGTCAAGCTTATCGACTACGCACACGAGCCGCTGGAGAAGCTCTATGCGGCGTTTCGCACCTGCTATTCCTCGGACAGTCCGATCGAGATATGGCGCAAGATCAAGAGCGAGAAGATCACGCACGAAAAAATCCGCGCCTTCATCGGCGAGCGCCTCAAGACCGGGCATGCCTCGCCGCTCGAGCAGGTGGTGTTCTGGTTCGGCATTTCGGGCGTGTCGCGATCGCTGTCGCATCAATTCGTCCGCCATCGCATCGGGATCAGCTTCGAGCAGCAAAGCCAGCGCTACGTGAAGTTCAAGGAGAGCCAGCTTGTGTACGTGATGCCGCAATCGTGGGAGCGGGCGAAGCTCGATGACGAATTCCGCGAGCATCTGGCGCGGACCTCGGAGCTGTATGAAAAGGCGCTTGAGGCGGGAATTCCGGCCGAGGATGCGCGGTTCGTGCTGCCCAACGCCGCGCCCACGAATTTCCACGTGATGGTGAATTTCGCGGAGATGCTCCATATCTGCGATCTGAGGCTTTGCGTGCGCGCGCAATGGGAGATCCGCCGGATGGTCGCGATGATGAGGGCGGAGATCAAGCGCGTCCTTCCCGAAATCGCCGTCTTTCTGCAACCCAAGTGCGGCGAGAACCGGATGGGCTATTGCGATGAATCGATCGAGGACTGGAAAAAATGCCCCCTCGGCAGAGTGAGGCCTCACAAGTCCGCCCTGTTCGAACTTTACGAGCGCTTCGGAAGCCGCAAGGCCGAGGCGCTCGGCGAGGCCGAGTTCAAGGCCGTCGAGGAAAAGGAACTTCTCTAACCGTGCGCGCACGCGCGCATCCGATCTCCCCGGCGCGATGGCACCACCGGATGGAGTGAACGGCCGGCTTGACGAGGCGATCGCGGCGTTCAACCGCGGCGACTATTTCGAGGCGGCCGAGCTGTTCGAGCAATCGGCGGGCGAGGTCGATGCCGAACTAAGGGACCTCGCGAGCGCGCTCAACCGGATCGCGGCCGCGATGCATCTGCGGTTCGAGCGCGGCACGCGTCAGGGAGCAATCAACCTTCTGTCGCAGGCGATGCTGGTGCTGGAGGAACTCCGGCCCGAACGCGGCGGCATCGACGTCGCCCGCCTTTTCGACGAGATCCACGCATTCACCGAGGAGATTCGATCATCGCCGCGCGACGAGCGAAAAGGCCTAAAGCATCGCGCGCGGATCTTTCTCGAACGAAGGCGGGCGCCCCGGATAAATCGGACGCGATGAGCGCGCGCGGGTGTTAGTGGCGATGGCCGGGCGTAGGGGGATGCGAGGTTTGGCATCCCACCCATATCTCTCCGCCCTCGAAATGCTCCTTCTTCCAGATCGGCACGATTTCCTTGAGGCGGTCAATTGCGAAACGGCACGCCTCGAAGGCCTCGCCCCGATGGGCTGCGGAGACGGAGATCGCGACAGAAGTCTCGCCGAGATCGACGACGCCGATGCGATGGGCGATCGCGATGCGCACGATAGGCCATCGAGTCCCCGCCTCGCGCGCGATCTTGCGCATCTCGGACAAGGCCATCGGCTCGTACGCCTCGTATTCGAGGCGGATGACGCGGCGGCCGGAGTTCTCGCGCCGGGTGGTGCCGGCGAACGTGACGATCGCGCCCGCGGCCGCGCTTCCGACTTCGCGCTCCAGCGCGGCGACATCGATTGGATCGCGTCCGATCGCGATCGGTCCCACCCACGGCGCATCGGCATCGCCGGATGAGCCGCCGCTTACCGGCGGAATAAACGCAACCTCGTCGTTGTCGGCCGGGCGGTAGTCCGCTTCGACGTATTCCTGGTTGACCGCGAATCCGACGGAATCGCGATGGCCGTCGAGCGCGGGGAACTCGCGCTTGAGCGCGTTCCAAATTTCGGCGACCGTCGTGCCTTCGGGAAACTCCCGCACCAGCTCCGAGGCGCGGGCCCGTTCACGCAGCGTTGCGAACAGCCTGAGGCGAAGTCGATTCATTGCGAAAGCAGGTAGGCGATGTGCCCGATCTCGGGAAGTATCAGCTTTTCCATCGCGAGTCGGCAGGCGGCGGTCGAACCGGGAAGCGCCGCGATGAACTTGCGATGGCGCACGCCCGCGATCGCCCGGCTCAGCATCGCCGCCGCTCCGATCTCCTGGAAGGAGAGCATCCGGAACAACTCGCCGAATCCCTCTATTTCGCGGTCGATGAGCGACCTGACCACGTCCGCGGTCACATCGCGCTGCGTAAGTCCGGTGCCGCCATTGACGATGACCGCATCGAGGTCGGGCAGATGGGTGATTATGGCGTGGGCGATTTTGCCGGGCGCGTCGGGGACGATCTCGTAGTAGGCGATGGTGTGTCCTGCCGCCTCGAACATCGCGCGAATCTGCGCGCCGCTCTTGTCGGTGTCGGCGGTGCGGGTGTCGCTCGCGGTTACAATTCCGACCCTCAGGTTGGAGCGGATCTGGTCCTTGTGGTGTTCGGCGGCCATCGCGAATTCAAGGATTACATCATCGCAGCTTCCATTATAAGCTCCGCCCGCAATGGGGAAGCGAGAGCGGAGGGGCTGCCGATGACGCTTCGGGGAGCGCTGAAACTCGCGATCGCCGCAGCGGCCGCCGCGGCATTGCTGATCGCGGGCAGGAGGCTGGGTGCGGAATTGTCGGCGGCGCTGGATGCGATCGCCGCTCTTGGACCGGCCGCGCCGCTCGGCTTCATCGCGGTTTACATCCTTGCCTGCGTGCTCTTCATCCCAGGCTCGATTCTGACGATCGGCGCCGGAGTCCTGTTCGGCGTGGTGTGGGGTTCGATCTACGCATCGATCGCCGCGACCGCCGGGGCGACGGCGGCGTTCGTCGTCGGGCGGTATGTCGCGCGCGATGCGGTCGCGCGGCGCATCGCGGGCAATCCGAAGTTTCGCTCGATCGACGATGCGGTGGCGCGCGAGGGATGGAGGATCGTCATCCTTACGCGGCTCTCGCCCGTCTTCCCTTTCAATCTTCTCAACTACGCCTACGGGCTCACGCGCGTGGGTCTTGCCGAGTACGTCGCCGCCTCGTGGATCGGGATGCTGCCGGGCACCGTGATGTACGTCTACATCGGGTCGCTCGGCGGCGATCTGGCCCGGGCCGCCGGCGGAGCGGCTCCGCCGGCGCGGATGGGATGGATTCTCAACGCGATCGCGTTCGCGGCCACGGCGGCGGTCGCGGTCTACGCCGCGCGCATCGGAGCCCGCGCGCTGAGGCAGCGAACCTGAACGATGGCATCGAACCCACTCACCGTCGCTCCCCTAGACCTCCACAACCAGGCCCTGCTCGAGAAGGTCCATCCGCCGGGATGGCGAAATCCGGTTCCGCGCGGGAGATACAATCTCGTGGTGCTGGGCGCCGGCACGGCGGGACTGGTGTGCGCCGTCGGAGCGGCCGGTCTCGGCGCCCAGGTCGCGATCGTCGAACGCGACCTGATGGGCGGGGATTGTCTCAACTTCGGATGCGTTCCGTCGAAGGCGCTCATCCGATCGGCGCGCGCCGCCGCCGATGCGCGCGATGCCGCCGCGCTCGGCGTCACCGCGCAATCGGTCAAAGTGGACTTTGCCGCCGTGATGGAGAGGATGCGGCGGCTCAGAGCCGAGCTTGCCGCCAACGACTCGGCGGAGCGCCTTCGCGGATTAGGCATCGATGTATTCATCGGAGCGGGGCGTTTTGCCGCGCCCGATGAGATCGAGGTCGAAGGACGGCGGCTCAGATTCCGCCGCGCCGTGATCGCGACCGGAGCGCGCGCCGCGATGCTTCCGATTCCGGGGCTTGCCGAGGCCGGATGCCTCACGAACGAGACCGTCTTCTCGATGACCGAATTGCCGCGCCGGATGGCGGTGATTGGCGCGGGGCCAATCGGATGCGAAATGGCGCAGGCGATGAGCAGGTTCGGGTCGGAAGTGACGCTGCTCGAAGTCGAGCCGCGAATCCTGATCCGCGAGGATCGCGATGCCGCCGAGCGCATCGAGCGTGCGCTCATCCGCGACGGGGTCTCTATCGTGACCGGCGCAAAAGTCCTGGAAGTGCGGCGGAGCGATCGGGAGAGGATCCTTCGCGTTGAGGCGGCGGGACGCTCGTCGGAAATCATCGCGGATGAAATCCTCATCGGGGTCGGCAGGGCTCCCGCGGTCGACGGACTCGGGCTCGAGGCCGCGGGTGTTGAGTACGACCGGGTCCGGGGGATCAAGGTGGATGACTGCCTGAGGACGACGAATCGGCGCATCTATGCCGCCGGCGATTGCGCATCGGGACTGAAGTTCACGCATCTGTCGGACGCGCACGCGCGGATTGTCCTGCGCAATGCGCTCTTCCTGGGGCGCTCGCGCGTGAGCGCGCTGACCATACCATGGTGCACCTACACCGATCCCGAGATCGCGCACGTGGGATTGAGCGAGGCGGAGGCCAGGGCGCGCGGAATCGCGGTGACCACCTTTATCCAGGAGATGAGCGAAGTCGATCGCGCGGTGCTCGACGGCGAGACCGAAGGCTTCCTCAAGGTGCACGTGCGCGCGGGAAGCGATCGTATCGTCGGGGCCACGATGGTGGCGGCGCGCGCGGGCGACATCATCTCGGAGCTGACCGCGGCGATCGAGGGCGGGATTGGCCTGGGAAGGCTCGCCGAGATCATCCATCCCTATCCCACGCAGGCGGAGGCAATCCGCAAGATCGCCGATCAATACAATCGAACCCGGCTGACCCCGTTTCTTGCGGGGGTTTTTCGGCGATGGTTTGAATGGACGCGATGACGGCGAGGGGATCTGCTACCTGATCACCTTTCGCGCGCGCAGATCAGCGATCTTCGCATCGTCGTAGCCGACCAAATCGCGCAAAATCTCATCGGCGTGCTCGCCCAGCATCGGCGCCGCCCGCTCGACTCGCGGGCGCATCGCGCCGAACTTCACCAGCGCTCCGGTCTGCCATACCCGGCCCCATTCGGAATGATGGAGTTCGGCGATGAGGTCGTTGGCGGCGACCTGGGGATCATCGAAGAGATCCTTGAAATGATTGACCGGCACCGCGGGGACGCCAGCCGCGGAGAGCGCCGCGAGCGCGCCCGGGCGATCGCGGGTGGCGAACGCCGCCTCCAGCGCGGCGGCAAGGACGCCGTCGTTGGTCTGCGCGGCGGCGGAAGGCCAATCGAGATCCGGCAGCGCCGGGAACGCCGCGCGCATCGCGCTCCATTGCTTCGCATCGGCCAGCGAGATGAAGAGCCATTCCCCGTCGGCGCATCGGTAGGCGCGTGACAGCGCGCTTCGTCCGCGATACTCGGCGTTGCCCCCCTCCATGTCTGGGCGACCGCGATAGAAGATGAATTCGCCCGCCTGCAGCGCCATCGCCGCCTGCAAAAGGGAGGTTTCGCAGAACTGGCCGCGGCCAGTGCGGCTGCGGGCATAGAGCGCGGTGATGCATCCGAGCGCCGAGAGCATCGCCGCGCCGTAGTCGCAGATCGCGCAGGTCAGGTAAACGGGATGGCCGTGCGGGCCGCCCTGCGCCGCCATCACACCCGACCTCGATTGCAGCAGAGGATCGAAACCCGGCTGGTCGTGTTCGGGGCCGTGATTTCCAAAGGCGTTGACGGACATGTAGATGATGCGCGGATTGATCGCGGCCATCCGCTCGTAGTCGAATCCGAATCGCCGCATCCTGCCGGGCCGCAGGTTTTCCACGATCACGTCCGCCTTGGCGACCAGTCGATGGATAATCTCGCGGCCTTCGTCGGTGGTCAGGTTGAGCGACAGGCCCTTCTTGCCCTGGTTCCATCCCAGAAAGCCGAAGCCGAAATGGCGGAAGGAATCGCCTTCGAGGCTTTCGATCTTGATAACCGTTGCACCGAGTTGCGCGAGAATCATCGGCCCATAGGAGCCGGCGATGTAGCTTGCGAAATCGAGCACGACGATCCCATCGAGCGGCCCCTTTTCGCAGTCGCCGCGATCCTGAGCCGATCGCGCAGCAGGATCGGTCCGCGCGGGCTCCGAGAGCCATCGCCGCGCGGTCCGTTCGTCGCCGCGCGCGGGCGCCGCACCCAGGATGCGGCCGGGGGTGTCGTTGAGGAAGAACGGCAACCCCATCTGCACCGTGGGGCCGAGCGTGGGGTCGTCGATTTCATGGCGCATCCCGAGCGCGCGTGTCTGCTCCCATTCGATGAATTCAGCGCGGCTCATGACGGGCGCGCACGGAACATCGTGTTCGCGCAGAATTCGCAGCCATTCCGCACGCGAGCGGGTGCGGATAATCGGCTCGATGATGTCCTTGAGGGACTGCCAGTGCTCGGCCGGAATTCCCCATGGGGCGTTCTCGAAGCGGGGATCGGCGACGAGGTCGGGCCTTTCGAGCGCAAGCGTGAACTTGCCCCAGAAGGTGGAGTTCCCGCATGCGACGAACAGGTACTGTCCGTCGCCCGCCTGAAAGAGGCGATAGCACGGGATCGGACCGAGAGGGTCCTGGGGCCCGTGGTATAGCGTCGTCATCTTTTCGTGCCGGATGATTCCGCCGGTCTGGAGTGAGAAGGCACCGGCGAGGATTGATACTTCGGCGGTCTCGCCGCGATCGGCGCGCGCATGGAGCGCGGCGACGGCCGCGCTCGCCGCCATCAACCCCGCCGAGTAGCTGGCGGCGGGAAAGACCAGCGAGACGGGGTCGCCGCTGCGCGCCCACTGGCTGCCGGTTATCCCGCCGTAGGCGGCGACAAGTTCATCGTTCGCATCGAGGTTCGCCAGGGGGCCGCGGCTGCCGAGCGGAGGCACGCTGACGACGATTGCGCGCGGGTTGATCGCGGCGATCGATGCGGCATCCAGATTCAGGGATTCGAGGCGGGCCGGGGTGAAGCCGGTTATGACCACGCTCGCCCATCGAAGCAGGTCCTTGAGCCGGGGATCCGGCGCCTGGATATCGAGGAAGAGCGACGCCTTGGAGCGATTAAGCACGTGAAAATGAGGCGTGCCGCGCCTGGGCGATCCGTCGGGCGGTTCGACCTTGACCGTGCGGGCGCCCTGTTCGGCGAGGATCCAAGCGGCGTATTCAGCGCCGAGGTTGGAACTGATTTCAACGACGTTGACATCTTCGAGAGCCGAGCCCATCTCGCCACCATCCCTGCTGATTGCGCGCTTCTGCGGGCGCATCGCGTCCAGGCGCCAATTGTCATCGAGCGCGGACGGCAAAATCAACCTGACGGTCACAAGCTCATAGCGGCGCGGACACGCGGACTGAAGCGGCCTTTGTCGAGGAGCGGTTTATCCACATCGGGCCGTGCCAAGAAGGGCGAATTTCAATCGAAGGAAATCGCGGATTAATCGGTTTGTAATCTTGCGCGCGTAGATTCTGCGCGCGCCGCGCAAAGGTGCGCGTGCGCACACACTTACCGATCCGAGGAGATGGAGAGAGAGTGATGAGAAAACGAATCGTTGTGGCTGGGCTTCTGGCGCTTGGCCTCGCGCTGGGAAGCTATGCGTCCAGCCGCGCCACGCTGTTGATCAACGGCGCGGGAGCGACCTTTCCGTATCCAATCTATTCCAAGTGGTTTGACGTTTATGCCAAGCAGAACCCCGATGTGAAATTCAACTACCAGTCGATCGGTTCGGGGGGCGGAATCCGGATGCTGACCAACCGAACGGTCGATATCGGAGCGAGCGACGCGCCGATGAGCGACGAGCAGCTCAAGGCGGCGCCCGGGAAAATCCTTCATTTCCCGTCGGTTCTGGGCGCGGTCGTGATTGCCTACAACCTGCCCGGTTTCAGCGGAACGCTGCGGCTTGACGGCCCCACCATCGCCGACATCTTCATGGGCAAGATCACCAAGTGGAACGACCCCAGGATCGCCGCTCTCAATGAAGGCGCCGGTCTTCCGGCGACCGATATCGTCGTGGCGCACCGCTCCGACGGCAGCGGCACCAGCTACATCTTCACCGACTACCTCTCGAAGGTAAGCCCCGACTGGAGCAAGAACGTGGGCCGCTCGACCGCGGTGAAATGGCCCGTGGGGCTGGGGGGCAAGGGCAACGAGGGAGTGACGGCGCTGGTCCAGCAGACCCCCGGATCGATCGGGTATATCGAGCTGATCTACGCGCTTACCAATCACATCCCGTTCGCCGAACTCAAGAACCACGACGGCAAATGGGTCAAGGCGAGCCTCGACGGTGTGACTGCGGCGGCGGCCGGGGTGGCATCGAACATGCCCTCGGATTTCCGGGTTTCGATCACGGATGCGCCCGGCGCGGACGCGTATCCGATCTCCTCGTTCACGTATCTGCTTGTCTACCAGCAGCAGAGCAGCCACGAGACCGGCCAGCAGGTGAAGCGGTTTTTGAACTGGGCGCTGCACGCGGGGCAGCAGTACGCGCCGCCGCTCAACTACGCCCCGCTCCCGCCGCAGGTCGTGGCGCTGGAGGCGCAGCAGCTCGACACGCTTCAGATTCCGGCGAAGTGACGGCCGGTCAGCGAACACAACGGAGGGCTACGAGGATGGCATTCAAGGGCAAAGGGAATTTCCTGCGGATGAGTATCGCCGGAGGAATCGTCGCGATGGCGCTGGCCGGCTGCTCGACGATGCAGTCGATGACCGGCGGCAAAGGCGGGGGCTTTCCGCCGCCCGGGGCGCCGATGGTCAACGGCAAACCTGCCGGCCCGCCGCCGGCGGTCGCGGATTGCGGGATGATTAGCAGCGGGTCGCCGACCAAGTACGTGTGCAACGGCAAGACCTACACCTCGTTCCAGCTCGCGAAGATGCGCCAGGACTACGAGGCTCAGCAGCAGTCCGGCAAGTAGCGACAAGGCGCCGGGTGGCGCCTCGAGTATCGATGGGAGGAGACTAGTGAAATTCAGGAGACTTGCGATTACGGCGATCCTGGGAGCGGCCGTGCTGGCGCTCGGATCGGCGGCGCCGGCGCGGGCGCAGAGCTCGCCGTCGACGCCGATGCTGAAACTGTACGTGGATCCGGTGACCGGGCAGGTGTTCACCCGTCCCGGCAAGGGCCGCTCGCTTCTTACCGAAGTGCCGGTCTCGACGCTCGACACGAGCGCGATCGAGCGCAAGGTCGAGCAGAAGACGCAGGCGCAACTTGACGCGAACAAGCAGCAGATCCAGCAGCTTGTGCAGCAGAATGCCCAGTTGCAGCAATCGAATCTCGACTTGCAGCGGCAGGTGGCGGAAATCAAACCCGCCTGGCGCTCCTATATCGAGAACTTCCAGAACAAGTTCAGGGTGGGAGCGCTGGTGTACGCGGACTACCGCCTGTACACGCACGCGGGCTTTCAGCCGCAGGAACTCGAAAACATCAACAACCCCGGACCGGGCGGAAACATCTTCAACTCCTTCGACATCACCCGGACCTACCTTAACTTCTACTTCTTTCCGACCGACGGCCTGACCTTCCGAATCACCCCCGACATTTACCGCGCGGTGGGCAACGGCACGACCCAGGTCATTTCGCCCAGCACCCAGTTTTCGAGCAATCTGGACGGAAGCCTCAATTTCCGCCTCAAGTACGCCTACGTGGAGTACAACAAACTGTTCGACTTCGTCCCGGCGTTGAAGGGCGACACGATCCAGGCGGGCGCTCTTCCCAACCCGTTCATACCCTGGGAGGAAGACCTGTTCGGATACCGGTACGTGACGCTGGTGCCGTGGAACTACGTATCGCTGTCGTCTTCGCAGCTCGGAGTTCAGATCGGAGGTCCGATCAAATTCAACGAGCTTCAGTACGTGGACTACGGGCTGGGCGTGTATGACAACGCGAAGTTCAGCCAGTACGAGCAGACCAACACGAAACAGTTCATGTCGCGGCTGAGCGTGTATCCGTTTGGAGCGAAGTGGCGTTTCGACGGTCTGGGGCTCACGTGGTTCTTCGACTACGGTTATGGGAACGTGGCGCCGAACTTCAACACGACGACCGCGCCGTTCTTCCAGGCTCCGGAGGCGCATATCATGCGGCAGGCGTTTCTGGCGCACTACACCGCGGAGAACTGGGGCGTGATCGCGGAATTCGACATCGGCCACAACGCGTTCAGCAGCTCGAACCTGTTCTCGGGTTCCGCGCCTTCGACGGCCGCTGGCAGCACCTACATCCCGTTCAACACGATGATGACGGGATTCCTGAACAACGGGCGCTCGGTGCAGCAGGGCTTCGACCTGATGGGCCATTATCACATCCCGCGCACTCCGTTCACGGTGTTCGGCCTGTGGATGCTGTGGCATCCGAATACCGAGGTTCAGGAGAATCCGGCTGACTTCCAGCGATGGGTGGTGGGAGTGCAGTGGCAGGTAAACGAGTACCTGCGGTTCGCGATCGACAGCCAGAACGTGAACTACTATCACTCGCAGCACAACGTATCGTCGGCATACGTGAACACTTTTGCACCCGTGTTTACGACGCCGACCACGGTGACCGACGCGGTGCCGTGGGATACGCACGCGATATTCCTGAACATGGAGTTCAACTACTAGAAGCGAACGACGGGCAACGCCGGCGCTGCGCGGAAAATTCCGCCCGGCGCCGGCGCCGAAAAAAGGAAGAAAACGCATGAAGCGATTGATTGCGGCCGGAGCGCTTGCCGGCGCGCTTGCGATGCTGGCGGCGGGATGCAGCAACCTGATTACCACGCCTTCCCAGGAAAGCCGCAGCGGGGCGGCTCAGTGGATCGGCAAGAACCGCGTGGATCTTGCCAATCAGATGGGACAGCCGAAGGAGGCCGTGCCGATGACCGACACCGGGGGCGAGATGCTCTTCTATTCCTACGAGGGGCATCACTACGTCTTCGAGACGGGACCCGACGGGTCGATCATCTCGGCGGTGCAGACGAGGTAGGAAGCGATTAGTTCGACAACCGATGCGAGTAGAAACGGCGCGGCCGGTCCGCGCCGTTTTCTTTTGCGCAGGGGTGGACATTTGGCCGCCAACTGTACGAACCTCCATCTCAAAGGTGCCGTCAAATGTCGAATGTGATCACGGAAATCGACGCCCCCGTCGCCATCATCCGGCTCAACCGGTCCGAAAAGCTCAACGCCTTTACCTTCGGGATGATCGAGGAGATTCGATCGGCCGTGGAGCGCGCCGCATCCGATCAGCAAGTCGTCGGCATCGTGCTGACCGGCACCGGCCGGGCGTTCAGCGCGGGGCTGGATGCGGGCGACCTGCAGCGCTCGACGCGCGAGGGTGCGCCAGAAAGCGGCGGGCGTTCCGAACACGAGCTGCCCGCGCTCTTCAGCTACCTGCTGCGCGTGCCGAAGCCTGTAGTCGCGGCGGTAAACGGCGTGGCCGCGGGAGGCGGCTTCGTGCTCGCGATGATGAGCGATTTGCGGTTCGCTTCCGAATCCGCCAGCTTCACCACCGTTTTCTCCCGCCGCGGCCTTATCGCAGAGCATGGAACGAGCTGGCTGCTGCCGCGGATGGTCGGGGTGAGCCGCGCCCTCGACTTGTTGTGGAGTTCACGGCGCATCGATGCCGCCGAGGCGCTGCGAATCGGCCTGGTCGACCGGGTGGCGGCGCCCGAGCGGCTGCTCGACGAGGCGCGCGACTACATTCGCGAGCTTGCCGCGAATGTCTCGCCGCGCTCGATCGCCGTGATCAAGTCGCAAGTCTACCGGCACCTTTCGGAAGCGATGGCCCCGGCGATTCACGATGCAGACCGGCTGATGAAGCAGGCGCTGGAGCATCCCGACGCCAAAGAAGGCGTCGCCTCGCTGCTGGAAAAGCGCCCGCCGCGGTTCGAACGATGGAATGGAGGAACGTATGAGCACCTCTAAGTATCAAACGATTCGCTACGAGAAATCTGGTCCGGTCGCCAGGCTCACGATGAACCGTCCGGATCGGATGAACGCGATGACGAATCGGATGTTGATCGAAACGCGGCGCGCGCTGGCCGCCGCTGCCGAGGACCGCGAGCTCCGCGTGCTGGTGCTTACCGGGGAAGGCGACCGGGGATTCTGTCCCGGAGCGGACCTCCAGATGGTGGCTTCGGGCGAGGGCGGCGAGGAGGATCGGCTCACCGCCGACGACTTCCAGGTGCCGGTGTTGCTGCACGAGATGCCGGCGGTGACGGTGGCGGCGATAAACGGCGCCTGCGCGGGCGCGGGACTCGGATGGGCCTGCGCGTGCGACCTGCGGTTTGCGGCGGAATCGGCGCGGTTTAACGTCGCGTTTCTCGATGTCGGCGTCGCCGGCGACATGGGCGGGCCGTGGACCCTGCCGCGAATCATCGGAGCTGCGCGGGCGCGCGAGCTTTATTTCTTCCCCGGCAAGTTCGACGCGGCCGAGGCGCTGCGAATCGGACTTGTCTCGCGCGTGTTTCCCGATGAGACGTTTCGGCGCGAGGTCGATGCGATCGTGGAGCGGCTCGCCGGGGCGGCGCCGATCGCGCTTCGCACGATGAAGTCGAACTTCGTCGAGGCGGAAAGGATGGACTTCTCCAGCTACATCGCCCTGGAAAGCGAGCGGCATCTGCCGATGTTCAACACGCACGACACCCGCGAAGCGTTCGCGGCCAGAGTCGAGAAACGCAAACCGCGTTTCATCGGAAGATAAACGCCGGACCAGTCGCCGGGCGCCGCGGTTCCAAACCCGCCCCGGCGCGCAGAGGAGGACCTGCCATGTGGATTCGACTTCGTCAGATAGCGCTCGTCGCGCGCGACCTCGACCAGGTGACCGAGGACCTTAGGGCAATACTCGGACTCGAGGTCGGATTTCGCGATCCGGGGGTCAAGGTGTTCGGCCTGCAAAACGCCCTCTTTCCCGTCGGCAGCCAGTTCATCGAGGTGGTCTCGCCGATCAAGGAGGGCACTGCAGGCGGCCGCTACCTCGAGCGGCGGGGCGGAGACGGCGGGTACATGGTGATCACGCAATGCGACGACCATGCGCCGCGCAAGAAACGGGTGGCCGAACTCAAGATTCGCAAGGTGCTCGAATCGGACGAGCCCGAATACAACATCATGCAGCTTCATCCGCGCGACACCGGCGGGTCGTTTCTCGAAATCGACTATCAGGCCGGGGACCTTTCGCCCGACGGGCCATGGATGCCGGCCGGGCGCGACTGGAAGAAGGCGGTGCGCACGCATATCGTCCGCGCAATTGCGGCCGCTGAAATCCAGAGTTCCGATCCCGCGGGACTGGCATCGCGATGGAGCGATATCGTGGAAATTCCCGTGACTCGCGACGAGAAGGGAAACCCCGCGCTCAATATGGAAAACGCCACGCTCAGGTTCGTCAGGGACGAGGATGGCCGGGGCGAGGGCCTCGGGGGTCTCGACCTCGTGGCGGCGGACCGGAAGGCGATGTACGAGAACGCGGAGAAGCGCGGCAAGCGGGTCTCGGACGATATCGTGATGATCTGCGGGATGCGGATGCGCGCCGTCTAGGAGCGCATCGCCGGATCGCCCGAAGTCCCGCGCCCCGCATCGGGGCGCGGGCTAGTATCTTCCGCCGAGCTTGGCGTGATCCCAGCTCGTGATCTTCTCCGGCACGACCTTCAAGACCACGCGCTTGGACACGATCTTCTCCGGAATCGGAGGTTCGGGGGCGGCGGATTCGCGGCCGCGAATCGCCTTCATCGCATCCTCGACGCTTTTCGGATCCTCGATGATCTCGCATCGGCCGCGAATCATCACGCCGCGCAGCTCCGAGTAATTTCTTCCCCGCTCCGCCATCACGGCGACCTTCGGATTGCGCCGGATATTCACGACCTTCTGCGCCTTGCCGTAGGAGGTCATGTAGATCGCGCCGTCGCGATATACGAAATTCATCGCCACGAGATGGGGAAAGCCGTCGCGGCCGATGGTGGCGAGGGCGACCTTGCGGCAATCGCGCAGGAACGCATCGCGTTCTTCCGAAGTCAGCTTGATTTCCTCGCGGCGATTCATCGCGGATGCTCTCCCTTGGCGTTTCTCAGGCGGTGGCGGTTTTGACGAATTCGCCGATTCGATCGATCGCCTGCTGTCCTTCGGGAAGGATCTTGGCGAAAACGTGCCACACGTGAATCATCTCCGGCCACACTTCCAGCGTCACGTTGACTCCCGCGGCGCGGGCGCGCTCGGCGATGCGGGTTGAATCGTCGAGCAGAATCTCCGCATCGCCGACGTGGATGAGCAGGGGAGGAAGGCCGCGGAGATCGGCATAAAGAGGCGAGATGAGCGGATGGCGGAGGTCGTTTGATCCCGCGTAATGCCGCGCCATCGGCATCAGCCCCTCCCGCCCCACCATCGGATCCGCCTTGGCGCGGGTGGTGAGAGATTCGCCGGTCGCGGCGAGATCGGTCCACGGAGAGATGGGTACGGCGGCGGCGGGGAGCGGCGTTTTGGAGTCACGCAGCGCGACCAGGGTGGAGAAGGTCAGTCCTCCGCCCGCGGAATCGCCCGCGACCACCATCCGCTCCGGACGGCATCCCTGACTCAGCATCCATCGATACGCCGAGGTCGCATCGTCAACCGCGGCGGGGAACGGATGCTCGGGGGCGAGGCGGTAGTTGATCGCGAGAACGCGGGCCTCCGCGGCGCGGCTGATGCGCGCGATCATCGCGCGATGCGTGTTGATCGAGCCCATCACGTAGCCGCCGCCGTGCAGGTAGAGGATCGCGCGGTCGGATGCCGCATTGGGCGCGATGATCCATTCTGCCGGCACTCCGGCGGCATCCACCGGATCGCACTTGATGTCGGGTGCGACGCGTTCGGCGACCTTCTCCATTCCCGCGCGCATCCTGTCGATCGGCGCGTTGGGATTGGACGGCTGGGAAGCGATGATTTCGAGGACCTTGGCGAGTTGCTGACTGGCCATCGCGACTGTCTCCTATGACGGGTTTTTCGATCGAAAAAGGACGAAGCGCAGAGTTTGTGTACAACGAAACGGGCGAATTTGCGAACACAAAACGGGAGCTTTGGTCAATGACTTTCGCCGAGCAAAGCTGCTAATCCTCTGTAATCTCTGCGAGGGAGGTAAGGCGCGATGCTTACCGAGCGGGAGCAGGACATTATCCGGCGCTGGAACGAGTTCTATCTCAAACCGCGACCTGGAACCATTCAGCAGCAGCGCCAGTGGCTCGCCGACTATTTCGAGGAGTTCAACGTGGATCAGCCCGCGGTGGGCGCGTATCACGAGGCGGTCCGACTTCGCGAGGGACTTGCCGCCGACATCGCGGTGCCGCGCGGAAATCCTCCCTTTGCGGTCGTCGTCTATATCCACGGCGGAGCGTGGACGCTCGGAAGCCCGGCGACCCATCGCAAGCTTGTCAAGCAGTTCGCCGAGGCGGGTTACCTGACGATCGCGCCCGACTACCGGCTGGCTCCTGAAAATCCCTTCCCTGCCGGGTTCGACGATTGCGTCTTTACGGCTCGATGGGCCGCTGAGAACGCGTCCCGGTACGGCGGCGATGCGGGAAGGATGGCGATGGGGGGCGACTCGGCGGGCGGCAATCTGACCGCCGCGGTCCTTCCCGCCCTCTCCGAGCGCGGACCCAGGTTCAGCGCCGCCATCCTGATATATGGAGCCTTCGACTTCGCCGGGCTGGTTCGGATGGCGCCGGAGGCGGCGGAACCGCTTGCGAAGGCGTACCTTGCCGGCAACTATCCCGCCCTTCTCGACGATCCGCGCGTGAGTCCGATACGGGCGATCAAGCCGGGAGCGATGCCGCCGAGTTTCATAATCGCAGGCGCTGCGGACGGAATAGTCGGTGAGTCTCGGACGATCGCGGAGGCGATGAACCGAGCAGGAATCGAAAACGAGCTGCACGTGCTCGCCGACATGCCGCACGGGTTCATGCAGATGAACGAACTTGGCGGATGCCGCGAAGGACACCGGCTGATGTTCGATTTCCTCGCACGCCGTCTCAAAGCGCACGGGAAGAATTAGCTGGAAAGGATGGAGCCGGGGAGTCCCCCCGAATCCCCGGCTTCCGGACTACGCGCGGCCGTGGCGGAGCAGTTTGCCCGGCGTCGCTCCCGTGCATCGCCCTTCAACGAAGGTCTCGACGCCGTTGACGATAATCGAGCGGTAGCCTACGGCGCGCTGAACACGGCGCCACTCTCCCCCAGGCAGGTCATTGGTGATCTCGCCGATCCAGTCAGGTTCCACATCCAGATGCTTGAGGTCATAGACGACCAAGTCGGCCCACGCGCCTTCGCGCAGGATTCCGCGGTCGCGGAAACCGGCCGCGTGAGCGGGCAGCGCCGAGAGGCGATAATGCGCCTCCTCGAGCGAGACGCGCTGCTCGTCGCGCACCAGCCATCTGAGGAAATCGGTGGTGAATGAGCCGCCGGTGAAGAACTTGGTATGGGCGCCGCCGTCGGAAACGCCCGGGAACGTGTACATCGAGCTGTTGATTATCTCCGCGTTGTACTCGGCGTTGAATTGCGGTTCGGGTTGCAGGAATTCCGCCTTGAGGTCGGTGGCCAGCGACAGATCGATCATGACATCGACGGGATGGCGGCCTTCCTCCTGGGCGATCTGGCCCAGCGATTTGCCGACGTACTTTTCGAGTTCGGGTTTGTTGTCCACCCACTGCACGATCAGCTTGACGAGCCGTCCGCCGATTCCAGGAGCATTACGGTCGAGCGCGCGCATCGAACGTTCGCTCTTGACGCCCTCTCGGATGGCGGGATCGCGCATCTTGCGCAGCTTGTCTTCCTTCGTGCCGGTAAGCATCTCGCGCCACGGCGGAGCCATGTCGTAGAGGTTCCAATGCTCGAGGGTGAAGGCGAAGCCGCTGCGGACCGTGCCGGCCTGCCCGAAAATCGGGAGTCCTTTGGCGCGCGCCTTGTGCAGCCAGTCGAGGCTCTTGCGATGGATATCGGGATTGCGGGTGCTTGCCGTGATTGCCTGGAAGAGGATGGGACGTTTTGCGGTGGCGGCGAGCTTCTCGACGAAGGCGAGATCCTCCTTGATATGGCCGGTCGCCTGGGTGATTTCGATAAAGCCTTCGTCGCGTTCGGCGAGCACGCGCGCGAGGTTGAGAATATCCTCGTCGCACATCGTGTCCGTCACCATCGGCGAGCCGTCGAAATCGGCCTGGGCGGAATGTTTGCCGAGGCGCTGGATCGAAAACCCGCACAGACCGGCATTCATGCCCTCGTCAAGCAGCCGGCGCATCGCGGCCCGCTCCTGTTCGGTGGCGGGCCGCGTCTTCGCGGCTTCGAGACCCATCACGTAGGTCATCAGCGATGCGGTCGGCATGTACTGGATGCAGTTGACGCCCTTGGGAGAGCGGTCGAGGGAGTCGAGATATTGCGGGATGGTTTCCCAATCCCATTTCATCCCGGCCTTCATCGACTCGAACGGGATCGCCTCGGTCCTCGTCATCGTGAGCATCGAGCGTTCGCGGAAATCCGGTTTGACGGGGGCAAAGCCGAAGCCGCAATTGCCGAGCACCACCGAGGTCACGCCGTGCCATCCGGAGATCGTGCACCACGGGTCCCATCGGATCTGTGCATCGTAGTGGGTGTGCAGATCGACGAAGCCCGGAGCGACGATGAGGCCGTCGGCCTCGATGACCTTTTTCGCGAAGCCGGGGGCGCGGCCGCCGATTTGCGCGATCTTGCCGTCCTTGATCCACACGTCGGCGCGAAAGCGCGGGACGCGAGTGCCGTCAACGACGGTTCCACCTTTGATTTGAATGTCGAGGTCGGCCATGGCTGTGTTCCCTCCTGCGACGGTAAGGACTCCCTGGCATCGAGCCGGCGAGTGTATCCGGGCTAATCCATCGGCCCAGAGCCGCTTATAACAAAAGTCCCGCCGGGCCGACAACGGCAGGCGGATTGCGCGCGAGGCCGTCTTGATGACGCCTCAGTCGGACACGAGGGGCGGCCAGCGGTCCGCCCATGGCCGGGCGGCCTCGAATGCCGCCGCCCGAAGCACCATCGTGTCTTCCAGGCGCCGCCCGATTATCTGGAGTCCGACCGGAAGTCCGTCGCGGGTCCATCCTGCGGGTACGGAGCATGCCGGCCGCGGTCTCCCCGGGATTTGCGGGGCGGATGGGTCTCGTGGAGCAGGGCGCGGATCATCCGCGCGACGACGCGGGCCGCTTTTTCGCACGAAAGCCCTTCGCGACGGCGCAGAAAATCCCAGGTCTCCCAGGAGGAGATCGCGCTCAGAGCGGATCGCGCTTCGGCCGCGGCCTGCGGCGGCATCGCCGCCAGTTCCCGGTTGAAGGCGCTGCATGCGAGATTGCGCGAGAACTGATGAGCCGCGCGCAGGATGCGCGCGAGCGCGGGCGAAGCGGGTTCGTGGCGCATCGCCGCGCGCCGCACCGGCGACAGACGCTCGAAGAAACGGCCGCGCGTCCGAGCGAACGCAACCACCCGGCGCTCGAACGGCAGCCTGGGGTCCACGGGTTTCACCAGTGGAAGCATTCGGCGAAGCTGAAGTTCCGCGGCCGTCGTGAACAGCGCCTCGAGATCTGAGAAATGGTGAAACACGAGGCGCTCGGAGACCCCGGCGCGCGCGGCGACCTGAGCGGCGGTCGGCTCTCCGTCTCCTTGCCCGAGCAGGTCGAGGTATGCGGTTGCGACGGCGACACGGGCGCGCTCGCCGCGGGCGGTTCTGCCGTCAACCCGCGGGGTCGCGCGGCGCGTGGAGGGGCGGAGGCGGCGCGCCGGGCTGCTTTGGGAGCCTTGCGCTAACGCGGACATCGGCATATTATTGCAGTTCAACTGACAATTGTGTCAACCTCTCCGTTCCGCGGTCTCGACTCCGGACACTTCGAACCCGACCGCAGACAGAAAAGGGGATCAGATGAAGAACACCGGCTTGAGCGAATTTGCGGTCGCGTCCGCCCTCGTCGTCGGCATCGCCGCGTTGCTTCAAGGATGCCCCAGCGCGACCATCACTTCGGAACAAACCGCCGCGCCCCTCAACACGGTCCAGCAGCGCCCGGATCGAATCGTCATCTATGACTTCGACGTGTCGGCCGACAACGTGACGCAGAACGACGGTCCGTTGCAGAAAGCCTATCGGGCGGTTTCCGGAAACCAGGAGCAAGACGAGGAGAAGCGGCTGGAAATCGGTCGCGAGGCGGCGAAGGACCTCTCCGAGGATCTGGTCAAGCAGCTAAATGAGATGGGGTTCGAGGCGGTGCGGCTGCCGCGCGGCACTCCGGTGTCGGGCAACGTGATGATAATCGACGGGCGGTTCCTCAATGCCGACGAAGGCAACCGGGCGCGCCGCCTCATCATCGGATTCGGCGCCGGCCAGTCGAGCCTCGACACGCAGGTCACGGTATCGCAGGCGCAGCCTTCGGGGGCTCCAGCGCAGATTCTCGCCTTCACCACCCACAGCGACAGCGGCAAGATGCCGGGCGCCGCTCTGACGATGGGAGCGGGAGCGGCCGCGCAAGGCGCATCCGCCGCCTCGGCCGGCACCGCGGTGATGAGCGCGGGCAAGGTGTACAGCTCGATGCTGGGGACGCTCGCGGGCAAGACATCCAGTCAGATCACCGCCTACCTGTCGCGATACTTCGCGAGCAAGGGATGGATACAGGCCGACCAGGCGCGCAACGCATCCGTTGCCGAATGACGGCATAGCCCGCTACAGCATGCTCAACGATTCGGCGGTGGCGCGCTGAACGGCGGCCTTTGCGGCGGCGTATCCATAGAGCGAATTGACGTACTCCGACGAATCCTCGGTGAACCGCCGCTGCGCGTCATCAAGTTCCACGACCGAACTCAGGCCCTGGCGGTAGCGTTCCTCCGCAAGCCGGAGTTCTTCGCGCGATGCGTTCAGTGTCTGCTCGGCTTTTTTGATCACCGCGATCGAGGCCTGCCAGTTGAGGAAGGTGGTCTGGACCTCCTCGATGACGCGTTGGCGCATGTCGGCGATCGCGAATTGCGCGGCGCGCTGGCGGGCCTTCGCCTCGGCGACCTGCTCTTCGGTCATGAAGCCGTTGAAGAGGGGCCATGTGATGACGAGGCCCGCGAAATAGTTGTTGGCGGCCGGAAGTCCGTTCGACATCGCGACGTACCCCGCGCGCGCGCTCGCGGTCGGGAAGTAGTCGCTTTTGGCCTGCACGATTTGCGCGCCCGCCGCGCGCGCCTCGCTGACGAGCGCATTCAGATCGGGCCTCAGTTTGAGGGCGGTGGCCTGCAGATGCTCGAGCGATGCGGTGACGGGCTCGTAGGTGAGGGCGCCGGTGACTCGATATGGAGGAGCCTCTCCGGCCAGTCCCATCGCCGCATCCAAGGCGACCTTGGCATCCGCGACGCCGTTGTTGGCCCGCACCATGTTCATCTCGGCGCGTGAGAGGTCTGCCTGGGTCACGGAAACGTCGAGCTGGGGCCTTAGGTCCGCCTGCGCCATCACCTGCGCCTGGTGAAGATGGGCGCGGCGCTGCTCTATCGCCTGGCGGTACACATCGACGATTTGCTGGGCGGCGAGCAGCGCGTAGTAGCGCTGCGCGACCTCGAAGATGAGGTCGAGTTCGGTGAGTTTCAGGCGCGCTTCCGCCGCATCGCGGTTGGCTTTCTGTTCGTTGACGAAGCCGCGGACCTTTCCGAAATCGAACAGGAACTGCTGAATCGAGACGCCGGTCGCCCAGTTGTTGTGGGAGCTGAACGATTGCGAGAAGTCGCCGTTGGACAGGTCGTGGTTCTGTCCCGTGATTCGCGGGAACATGCTTTCGTTGAAAAAGGTCGTGTTGCCGATGCCGTTGGTGGTCGATCGCAGGTATTCGCCGATGCCGTAGGCCTGGGGGAGAAGGTACGATCGGGCCTGGCCCACGCGCGCACGCGCCATCCCGACCTCGGCTTCGGACTCAAGCCGGCGCGGATGCAGTCTGAGGGCGATTTCGGTGGCCTGCTTGAGTGTGAGTTCGGAATTGGGCGCGATTGGGTTCTCGGCGGCGCCGGCCCCTATGCTCGCGCAGCACCACAGGGCAGCCGCGGCGATCGCCGCGGTCGCGGAATGCAATGATCTGTACATGGCAGTCGTTGGCTCCAGTTCAGTCGGCGCGCGCCGTTGAGCGGGCGGTTTGTTCGAGCGGCGATTCATCCAGAGGCCTAACCGCCTCTCCTTCCATCAGTCCGGAGTTCCGGTTGCTGACCACGGTTTCGTTGCCGCTCAGGCCCGAAGTGATTTCGACGTTTGTTCCATCGCTGATTCCGGTGGTCACCGCGACCTTCCTGAGGCGGCCGCCATCCACCGTATAGAGCCATGCGCCGGGCTGTCCGATGTCGTAAACGGCGCCGCGCGGCACCTCGATCGCATTGGGATGCTGCTGAAGCACCAGGGTCACGTCCGCGTACATCCGCGGATAGAGCCTGTGATCGGGGTTTTCGATGTCGAGTTCCGTGAGCATCGTGCGCGTCGCAAGGTCGAGCGACGATGCGAAGCGGGTGACGGTGGCGGGAAAGGTCCTGCCGGGAAACGCGCGCAGCCTGATCGTGGCCGGCTGGCCGACCTTTACGAACGCGGCTTCCCGTTCGGGCACGTAGATGTAAACGCGCAGCTTGTCGATGCGCGCCTCGCTCAACACCGGTCCTCCGCCGGTCAGATGGCCCCCGGCGCCTTCAAGCGCGCCCGGACTCACCATCACTCCCGTGCCCGAGACGCCGATATCGCCGCCGCCGGCGCGAATCAAGGCGCCCGGATCGGCGAAGCGCCCCGTGATCACGCCATCGAACGGCGCGACGATGGAGGTATAGCCGACGAGGGTATCGAGTTCGCCAACGGCGGCCTTCGCCTCCATGTATTTCGAGTAGGCGATATCCACCTCTTCCCTGGCGACGAGCTTGGGGTCGGTGGTCCGCACTCGGTTGAGCCGCTCCCACGTGAGCTTGTCGATTTGCAGCCGCGCGCGGGCGCGTTCGAGATTCTGGAGCAGCTCGGGAACTTCGAGCGTGGCAAGGACCTGACCCTGCTTGACCCAATCGCCCTTGTCCACCAGCACCTTCTGCAGATAGCCGGTGACCTTGGAGTGGAGAGCCGCTTCATAGAAGCCGACGAGGTCGCCGGGCAGGGTGATGGACTGTACGGCGGCGCGCCGCTGCGCCCGAACCACGGCGACGGTGCGAACCTTGTCGGCGGCGGGAGCCGGCGCATTGCGGCCGCATCCGGCCGCGGCGATGACGAGCACGAAGGCTATGACGGCATATGAGCGGCTCAATGCTTGCCCCTCCACGAGTAGAAGAGTTCATAAACCGCAGGGACGAGGAACAGGGTGAACGCGGTTGACACCACCAGTCCGCCGACCGCGGCGCGCGCGAGCGGGGCCGAGGCCTCGGAGCCCGCGCCGAGTTCGAGCGCGATCGGCGTCAGTCCGGCGACCGTCGCCAGCGCGGTCATCAGGATCGGCCGCATCCTGATTCTCGCGGACTCCACCACCGCCCGGCGCAACTGCTGGCCGCCCCGCCTGCGCTGATTGGCGAAGTCCACCAAAAGAATCGAGTTCGACACCACGATTCCCACCATCACGATGATCCCCATGAAGGATTCGATGTTGAGAGTGGTGTTCGTGAGCCACAAGGTCCATATGACGCCGATCAGTCCCATCGGCACCGCGAACATGATGATGAAGGGATCGAGAAAGGAAGCGAACTGCGCGACCATCACCAGATACAAGAGCAGCACTGCCATCCCCAGCCCCAGCCCGAAGCTCGAGAACGACCGCTCCATCGCCGCCACCGCGCCTCGATAGTCGATCCGCACGTCGCGGGGCAGTTCGATCCGGGTCAGCCGCTCCTGGATTGCGGCCTGGGTGCCGCCCAGGTCGGAAGTTGCGGGATCGACGAGCACGTCCACGACGCGCTGGATGTTGTAGTGGTCGGCCTCGGAGGGGAACTTCTTCGGCACGATGGTGGCGACGTTGCGCAGCAGCACCGATTGCTCGTGCGCGCCGCGATCGTCCGAGATGCGATGGACCGGGATGTCCTGCAGGGTTTCGATCGAATCGATCGCCTGCTCGCGGTATTGCGCGGTCAGAAAATAGTCGTTGCCGGTGGTCCGATCGATCCAGATCGACGGGCTGATCATCTGGTTCGAGGTCAGCGCGGTTATCACGTTGGTGACGACATCCTTCTCCGTGAGCCCGAGCCGCGCCGCTCTTACCCGATCGACCTGCACATCGAGCGTGGGATAGTCGGCTTCCTGCGGAATGAAGGCCTGCGAGACCTCCGGCAGAGTCTTGATCTCGTGAGCGATGCGATGGGCGACATCGAACAGAGGATCGAATTCGGGTCCGCTGACCTGGATGTCGATCGGCGCGGGCAGTCCGAAGTTCAGGACGGCGTCGATGATGCTGCCCGAGGAGAAGAACGCCGTCACCTCGGGAACCTTTTGCGGCAGCTCGCGCTTGAGAATGTCCATGTAGTGGAAGGTGGAGACACGATGGTCAGGATTGAGCGTGACCATGATTTCGCCTGTGTCCTCGCCCGAGTTGGACGAGTAGATGGCGGAGATGCTGGGAGCAAGCCCCAGGTTCTCGACCACGGTGCCGATTTCGTCGGGCGGGATGACCTCGCGAATCACCTTCTCCACGCGCTGCGCCAGCGCCTGAGTCACCTCGATTCGGGTGCCCGCGGGAGATCGCATGTGAATGATGAACTTGCCGGCGTCGGTGGTCGGAAAAAGCTGGGTGCCAAGCAGGGGATACACGGTCAGCGAGACCAGGAAGATGGAGGCGACGGCGCCGATCACGAACAGCTTTCGGTCGAGCGCCCGCTCGAGCATCCGCTCATAGCGCTCGGCCATTCGCTCGTAGCGATGGTTGAAGGCGGCAAAGAGGCGGGTGAGCAGGCCCGCGGGCGACGCACCCCGCTTCTCCTCGACCAGAAAGCGCGCGCAGTAGATCGGTATCACCGACATCGCCACCACATACGATCCCATCATCGCCAGCACCACCGCGAGCGCGAGCGCGCTGAACAGGTACTTCGCCACTCCGAACAGGAACATCACCGGGAAGAACACGATGATCGTGGTGATGGTGGAGGCGAGCACGGGGAGCGCCACCTCCTCCGCTCCCTCGCGCGCCGCGACCTCGGGTGCCTTGCCCTCCTCGAGATGGCGGTTGATGTTTTCGAGGACGACCACGGAATCGTCAACCAGCCGCCCGATCGCCAGCGCGAAGCCGCCGAGCGTCATGATGTTGATCGTGGAGCCGTTCATGTACAGCCCGAAAGTGGCGGCCAGTATCGACAGCGGTATCGAAAGGAAGATCGCGAAGGTCGATCGCAGGCTGCCGAGAAAGATGAGGATCATCAGCGAGGCCAGCAGCGAGCCCGAGACCGCCTCGTGCTCGAGCGAGTGAACGGCATCCAGGATGTACTCGGACTGGTTGAAGATGGCCTTCAGCTTCATCCCGGGCGGCATTCCGATGATCTTCGGCAGAATATCGTGGATACCCTGGACGACATCGATGGTGTTGGCGCCGCCCTGCTTGAGCACCGGGATGTAGACCGACGGCTGTCCGTCGATCAGCACCACGTTGTACTGGATGGCGGTTGAGTCCTCCGCCTTGCCGACATCGCCGAGTCTCACGGGCGCCTGGCCGGGGCCTATCTTGACGGGGACTTCGTTCAGGTGGTCGGGGTTTTCGATCAAGGCGTTGGAATAGATGTAGTAGTCGGTGTCGCCGATCTTCGCATCGCCGGCCGGCAGGATCAGGTTGGTGTCGTTGATCGCATCGACCACCGAGTTGAGCGACATCCCGCGGGCCTGGAGCGCCTTGCGGTCGACGTAGGCCATGATCTGGCGGATCTTGCCGCCGAAGGGCATCGGCACCGAGGCGCCGTTGACGGTGGCGAGCTGATTGCGGATGTTGTAGCGGGCCTGGTCCTCGATATCCGCCTGGGAAAAGCCCTTGCCCTCCACCGTGACCAGCGTTACCGGCAGCGAGGACGCATCGAACTTGAGCACCAGCGGAGGCAGAGTGCCGGGCGGCAGTACCCCAAGATCCGCCATCGCCAGCGTCGCGAGCTGCGCCGCCGCCGCATCCACATCGACTCCGCTGTGCAGATAGACGGTGATCATGCTGACGCCGGGGAGTGATCGCGACTCGATATGCTCGATTCCGCTGCCGAGCGTGAAGAAGCGCTCGTAGCGGGTGGTGATGTCGCGTTCCATGTCGAGCGGCGGCATCCCGGGATAGAAGGTTGCGACCACGACCGCCGGAATCTTGAGGTTCGGGAACACATCGACCGGCATTCGGGCGAACGCGGTCACGCCAAGGATCGTGACGATGAGCGCCGCCACGATCACCGTGAACGGGTTGCGCAAAGCGAAACTCGGCACCTTGATGCACCTCGCTGAATCAGATCAGGACATGGCACTCTGTCCCGCAAAACCACAGAGCCAAACGCGATGAGGTTAGCCACCGCGGGTTTCGATCGAAAGCTCGAAAGTCAGGAGAAAAGCGGAGGATCCGTGGCGCTCGGTCCGCCCGTTCGAATTCGTTTGAGAAAGCGGAAGATTTTGATGGCCGGCAGGGTCTCGGCGGCGGGCGCAGGCAGGACGGACGCCGGACCCATCGCGGCCGCCCGAAACTCCTGCGCGAGCGCCGCATTCGACATCCGCGGCGGGCCGCTTTCGCTCGAATCAAGGGGACTTCGCCGAACGACGCGCCTGGCTTCGATCGGATTGCGCGAGAGCCCGGGACGGCCCACCCGGCCCATGGGAAGCGAGGTGACCGCCAGCGCGACGACGCAGACCAGGATTCCGAGAATCCTGCCGAGGATCGCGTTCGTCGGATTGCGCCGCATATCGGTCACAGCGAAGTCTAGGGCGCGCTTTCGAGGGGTTCAAGCTCGCCCCGCAAGACATCAGCGGTCGCCGCGTGTATGCTGGCTCGCCGAAGGGTTGCGACTATGGGTCAGATTCGGTTCCGCGCTCTTAATTTGGCGGTAACATTGATGGCGGCACTCGTGATGGCGCCGGCGGCCGGGGCGCAGAGCTACCAGGTCGATCAGTACGCCAGCAAGCGGGTGACGCACTTCCTGCACGAGCACGACCTGCCGCTGGTCGGCGCGCAGGTAATCGACAATCCCGGCAGCAACCGCGAACTGCACCTGTACGGATTCGTCGCGACGCAATTCGGGAAGAAGGACGCCGAGCAGAAGGCGCTCAAGTACCTCGGCGATCCCTCGATCGTGGTCGTCAACTCGATCCAGATCGATCCGTCGATCGAGAACATGCGGCCGCTTTCACCCGAGGTTCCCGCCGCCGCGGAAACTCCGGTCGCGCCGCCGAACCCCAACCAGGAATGGGACAAGGCGATCGACAACATCTACCGCAACGGCGCGCAGCCGCTGCCGCAGCCCAGCGGACCGCTGCTCCCGTAGGCTCCGCCGCGCCGCACCCGGTCGTGATAGAATCTCCGCCGTTGTGACGGACAAGGTCATCTACCTGCGCGCCCGCAAACCCGAAGCGGACGAGAGCAGGTTCAAGATAAAGTACGCCGAACTGCTCAACGAGGCGCAGCTCGCCGCCGTGACCCATCGCGACGGACCGCTGCTGGTGGTGGCGGGTGCCGGCTCCGGCAAGACGCGCACGCTCATCTACCGGGTGGCGCGGCTTATCGAAAGCGGAGTGCCGCCGGGAGCGATCCTGCTGCTCACCTTCACGCGGCGCGCTGCCCAGGAGATGCTCGCGCGGGTCGAGCGTCTGGTGGGCGAGTCGTCGCGGGCGGTGGCGGGCGGGACCTTCCATTCCTTCGCCAACACCGTCCTGCGCCGGTTTGGCGGAGTGATGGGGCTCAAGCCGAACTTCACGATCCTTGACCGCTCCGACATGGAGGACGTGCTGAACCTGCTGCGGACGCGGATGGGCCTTGCCTCGCGCGAGCGGCGCTTTCCGAAGAAGGGCACCCTGGCCGAAGTCATCAGCATGGCGCGCAACAAGCAGCGCGATCTCAAGGAGGAGATCGAGCTGGACTTCCCCCATCTGCTCGAGCACGAGGCCGAGATAGTCGAGCTGGCGGCGAAGTACGACGAGTACAAGCGCGAGCGCGGGATTCTCGACTACGACGATTTGCTGTACCGGATGCTCGAGCTTTTGCAGCAATACAAGCGCGCGCGCGAGCAGCTCTCCGACACCTACCGATACATCATGATCGACGAGTACCAGGACACGAACCTGGTCCAGGCGGAGCTGGTGCGTCTGCTTTCGATGCGGCATCAAAACGTGATGGCGGTAGGGGACGACGCGCAGTCGATCTATTCGTTCCGCGGCGCCAACTTCCGCAACATCATGGATTTCCCCAAGCTCTTCCCCGACGCCCGGATCATCAAACTCGAGGAGAACTACCGGTCGCTGCAGGGAATCCTCGACGTCGCCAACGAGGTCATCTCCCGCGCGGCCGAGAAATACACCAAGGCGTTGTTCACGCGGCGCAAGGGCGAGTTCCGGCCGCTCCTCGTCCGCGCGCAGGACGAGCACATGCAGTCACGCTTCGTGGCGGAGCGAATCCTCGAGCTTCGCGAGGAGGGGATGGAGTTGTCGGAGATGGCGGTACTGTTCCGGTCGAGTTTCCATTCCTTCGACCTGGAGCTGGAGCTGCAGCGCCGCGACATCCCGTTCATCAAGCGCGGCGGCTTCAAGTTCATCGAGACCGCGCATATAAAGGATGTCCTCGCGCACATGCGAATCGTCGCGAATCCGACCGATGCGGTTTCGTGGCTGCGGGCCCTGACGATCGTCCCCGGTGTGGGCCATCGCACTGCGGAGCGCGCGATCGAGACGCTGGTGAGCGCGCCCGATCCCACAAAGGAGCTCGCGCGGCTTGCCGCCGCCGGAGCGCCCCGGGCTGCCGGAGGATTTACGCGCCTTTCGAGCGTTCTCAAGGCGATCGGAGTGGAAGGGATGAGTCCCGCGGATCAGCTTGCGATAGTCCTCGAGTACTATCTGCCGCTGATGCGCGATGCGTATCCGGACGACTATCCCAAGCGGGAACGCGACCTCGAGCACTTCCAGAACATTACCCAGCGCTACCGCAGCCTCGAGCAGATGCTCGCCGACATGGCGCTGGAGCCGCCGAACGATTCCCTCGACGGTGTGCTCGCCACGGACGAGGACGAAGGCTACCTGACGCTCAGCACGATCCATTCCGCCAAGGGTCTCGAATGGCGGGTTGTATTCCTGATCTGGGCGGCCGAAGGGCGGTTTCCGGGGCCGATGAGCAGCGACTTCGAGGAACTCGAGGAAGAGCGGAGGCTGATGTACGTGGCGGGGACGCGGGCCCGCGACGAGCTATACATGATCTATCCGATCCACATGTTCGACCGCTCGCGCGGCTTTACCCTCGGGCGCGCCTCGCGCTTCCTGGAGGATATACCCGGCGAGGTTCTCCCGACCGCGAGCCTGCAGGAAGCGGACGACACCTAGCCGCCCGCGAAGAGTTTCACCCCTCGAGCATGCAGGCGAGGTGCGACAACTCCTGGGCGAGGCGATCCGTGCTCTCGATGCGAAACTCGGCGCATGACATGCGTTCGGGGCCGACCAGCACGGTTATTCCCTCGCGGCGCAGCTTGTAGAAGGCGCCCTCGTCGCTGTGGTCGTCGCTGAAGAAGACCGGCACCACGCCGCGCTCACGCTCGATAAGCGAGAGGAAGGCGAAGCCCTTGTCCGGCGCGACCCGCGGAAGCATCTCCACCACCATGTCGCCATCGACGATGAGCAGTTCGCCGGCCTCGCTGGCCACCAGCATCCGCAAGCGTTCGACCACCGCCTGGGCATCGAAGCGGTTGGCGCGCCGGTAGTGCAGTGCTACCGCGAGCCCCTTGTCCTCGACGAAGAAGCCGTGGCGCGAGCCCGCGACCGTGTTGAGCCACACGCGGGCCTTGTCGAGGGCGGCGCGGCAGTGCTCGACGGGCGAAGTGAGCCGCCGCCGTCCGTCCCAATCCACGACTTCGAGTCCGTGCAGGCCGATGAAGGCGAGCGGGGCCTCGATGCCGAGCAGCGCCTTGACTTCGCCGGCGGTCCGGCCGCTCGCCACGGCGACGCGCACGCGCTCGGGACGGCGTGCGAGGGCGACTATGAGATCGCGGATCTCGGAGGTGGGAAGCGCCTCTTCGGGGTTGGGCGTGATCGGCGCGATAGTGCCGTCGTAGTCGAGGCAGATCGCGATCCTGCGCCTTTGCGCCAATCGGCGGAGAAGATCATGGGGCAGCAACCGCGGCATCCGGGCAACCGGCACGCGGTCCGCTCGGAGCGTGGCCGCGTGCGAATGGAAGAATCGTTCCTTTAGAGGAGCTCAATCAAAAGATGCGCGCGGCGGCGCATGGGATCAAGCAAAGATCACGGCTCCTGCTTGCGCACCAGCGGATCGCCGTGGCGATGGACCAGCTTCCAGGCGTCTCCTTCGCGCCTGAAGACCTGCGTGACGCGCAGTTCTTGGGCGGTTTCCCGCGGCGCGCCGTCGATACGCACGGTGTAGCGCTCGATCGTCACGGTCATGGCCAGATCGGAGCCGACGATGGCGCTTACGTCCTCCTGCCGGTAGGTGCCGTCGGAGAAGCGGGAGGCGGCCCATTCGAGCCGCGGCCCGACTTCGCTCCATCCGCGTTCGAAGCCGCCGAATCCTCCGAGCACCGTGACGTCATCGCGATGCGAATAGAGGATCTTGAGGGGTTCGGGGTTGCCCCGAAGCATCTCGAGGTTGGCCTCCTTCGCAAACGCCATTGCCCGTTCCCACGATTCGTCCTTCATGACTCGCCTCCTTTGCGCACCTGGAACCTCGCGTAGCCAGGCGCGGGCTCGTCGAGATGCATCGGCAGCGAGACCTCGCGCAGCACGGGGACCTTTTCGGTAACGGTGCCGGTGGCCGGAGGGTCGCGGGGAACGGTAACGACGCGCGTTCCCACGAATCGCACCACCGTCGGCAGCATCTTTCCCATCTCGACGTACTGCGTATGGGTGGCCTCGAACAGGGTGTCGGTCTTGAAGAGCTTCGATCCGGCGCGGATGAGATATTCGTTGTTGCCGAGCGGACGGACCATCGTCGATTCGCTCATCACGTATATGTGTCCGACCGTGGGCCGCAGGAAGCCGGGATAGATCGGATTGATGCCGAGCCAGAAGGGGATGATGATGCGGCGGTTGGGAGGCCAATCGGCAAGCCGCACGTGCGCCTGGCGATCGTCGTCGGTCAGCGTGAAGTCGCGGCCGTCGAAGTCGCGCAGGATGTCGCGGCTTAGCTGGTCCTCGGGCGGGGTGTTGATCTCGCCGGTCGGTCCGAAATCCATCGCCCGATTCGGATTGCAGGCGGCGAGAAGGACCATCACGATCGCGCCCGCGATGGATGCAAGCGGCCTCATTGGATGCGGTAGCGCGCGTAGCTGGCGGGAATTTTCCCGCCCAGCGTCCATTTCATCGGCAGCGACACTTCGCGGACCACGGGAATCTGCACGACCTTTCCATCAGGCCGCGTGAACGATCGCTTTCCCGTGTATTGCACGATCATCGGCAGAAGCTTTCCATCGCTGACGAACCTGACCCGGCCCGTTTCGAGCACGGTCTCCTGTTTGACCAGGGAGCTTCCCGCCTCGATCATCCACTGGTCCGGCCCGAGAGGCTTCCCGAGCAGCGCCTCGCTTATCACAAAATATTCGCCCTCCTTCGGCTGCTTGACGCCGGGCACAAGGATGTTGACGCCGAACCAGAAGGGCAGCTTGAGCCACTGCTTGTCGTCCCACCACGTGGGCCTGACCATCGCCACCGTGTTGTCCGTGCCGAGCACGAAGGGTTTGCCGCGGAAGTTTTCCTCGATCTCCGCGGCGCTAGCGTAGATCGATCGATGGGCGGTTGCGGGCGAAGGACGCGCGCATCCCGCCGCCGCAAGCGCCACCATCGCGAGCACAACGCCGCAGCGGAGCGGCGCGCGTTCAGGCCTGCGTCCGAGCATAGTGGGAGGCGATCTCGCGTCCGACCATCTCCACCTGGCGGGGCCACGCTTCGGGATCGGCGATGGGCCAGAGGACGAACTTGTCGAGGCCGATGGCGGTGTATTCGCCGAGCCTCGCGATCACGTCGTCGGGCGAGCCGTACACGGTTCTGTCGAGGAACTGCGGTGCGCCGGCGCCGAGCGCCTTCAGCATCGGGCGCATCTCCTCGAGCGCCCGTTCGCGCGACGGCGCGATGCGGCATAGAAGGATGAGCCCGGCCTCGATGCGCGCGTTGGCGCGGCCGTACTCGGCGGCATAGGCGCGGATCTTCGCCACGTTGTCCGCGAATTCCGCGGGAGTCTGGAACGAGGCAAAATAGCCGTCAGCAAGCCGCGCGGTGCGTTTCAACACCGCGTCGGAGCGGCCGCCGACCCAGATATCGATCGTGCCTGAGTCGTTGTTGGTGCGCGGCAATGGAAGGGGCTCGATGGTCACGTCGTCGAAGTTGAAGAACCGGCCATGGTAGCTCGCCTTGCGCGTCGTCCATACGGTGCGAAGCACCTCGATGCCCTCGTCGAGGCTGCGTCCTCGCGACTCGGTCGGAATTCCGCAGGCGGCATAATCGGCGAGATTCGCGCCCGTCCCCACCGCCATCACCATCCTGCCGTTCGAGAGATAATCGAGCGAGGCGAACGCCTTCGCGGTCATCAGGGGATGGCGCAGATTAAGGAGCAGGACGCTCGGCCCGAGCTTCATCCGCGAAGTGCGCGAAGCGAGAAGGGAGAGCGTCGCGACGACATCGAGTTCCGGAGAGGGAGCGAGGAGATGGTCGGAGAGCCAGAAGGAATCTATGCCCCATTCTTCGGCGCGTTCGGCGACGCGGGCGATGGTTTCGGCGGAGGGCATCCCGAGCCGCCACAATCCGAAACCGGCGCCGATTTTGATCTGTTTCATGAGCAGGCCGCTACGATTTGCGCAGACTTGGCGATGATATTAGCATGAGGGCCGCTTTAATGAATTCGAGCAACGCGTCATCCGGTGCCAAGCCGGTGAGCGTGACCGTACTCGGTTCCGGGGACGCGTTCGCGACCGCCGGTCGCTCCCAGTCCGGCTATCTGGTCAAAGGGGCCGGCACGTGCGTTCTGATGGACGCGGGCCCCGACCTTCTCGGATCTCTCAAGCGCAAGAAGCTCGATCCCGCCGATATCGACGTGGTGGTGGTGAGCCATCTGCACGGCGACCATTTCAGCGGGATTCCGTTCCTGATGCTCGAATACATGTACGAGAGTCCGCCCGAGCGGAAGATCTATATCGTCGGCCCGCGCAACCTGGAGTCGCGATGCTGGCGGATGATGAAGCTTGCCTATCCGCGCTTCGACCTGAACGTTATCCGCCACTGGCTCCATTTCATCGAACTGGCCCCGGGCGACGAGATCCGCCTTGGCAGGCTCGCGATCGGCTCGATCCGCAGCCCGCACACACAACCCGACATCTCGCTGTCGCTTAAGCTGCGAATCGCCGGTCGGACGATCGTGTATTCGGGGGACACCGGCTGGAACGAGGAGCTGGTGAAGTTCGCCGAGGGCGCGGATCTCTTCATCTGCGAGTGCACCTATTACGAAAGCTCGCACCTGGTGTTTCACATGAACTACCCGCAGCTTGCGGCGAATCGGGGACGATTCAAGGTAAAGCGGATGGTGCTTACGCATCTCGGGCGCGAGGTGCTCGACCATCAGCGTGAGATCAACATGGAACTTGCCTACGACGGCATGAAACTCGAACTGTGAAGGGCATCGATCATGGGAATAGCGGAAGGTAAGCGGGCGCTGGTGGTCGGCGTGGCCAACGAGAAGAGCCTGGCATGGGCGATTGCGCGCCAGCTTCATGCGGCGGGCGCGGAAATCGCGCTGACCTACCAGGGCGAGGCGCTCGAGAAGCGCGTGCGGCCTCTCGCCCAGCAGATCGGCGCCGATGTGATCGGGGAACTCGACGTCACCGACGATGCGCGGATCGCCGCGATCTTCGACGCCATCCGCTCCAAATGGGGCGGACTCGACATGATGGTGCATGCGGTGGCGTTCGCCGAGCGCGAGGACCTGCGCGATCGCTTTCTGAACGTAAGCCGCGCCAACTTCGCCCGCACGATGGATATCAGCGCCTACTCCTTGGTCGCGCTCGCCCGCGCCGCGGAGCCCCTGATGGAGGCGCGCGGGGGAGGTTCGATCGTTACCCTGAGCTACCTCGGCGCCGTCCGCGCCATCCCCAATTACAACGTGATGGGAGTGGCGAAGGCGGCTCTGGAAGCCTGCGTGCGCTACCTCGCGCTCGACCTCGGCTCGAAGAATATCCGCATCAACGCGATCAGCGCGGGCCCGGCGCGAACGCTGTCGTCATCGGCGATCCGCGACTTCCATACGATGGCGCACGAGGTCGAGCAGCGCTCTCCGCTCCGGCGCGGGATCGACACCGAGGAGCCGGCCAAGATGGCGGCGGCGCTGCTGAGCGACCTCGGCAGCGGCGTTACGGGGCAGACTGTGTACGTGGACGTGGGCTACAATATCGTCGGATTCTAAGCCGCGTGCGGGAGCGGCCCCCGGAGGACCGGATCGATGGGAATTTTCATAGTGCCGCAGCTTGCCGACAATTTCGCCTACCTGGTCGTGGATGACGCGTCGAAGGAATGCGCCGTCGTCGATTGCGCCGAGGCGGACAAGGTGCTCGAAGCGGTTCGCGCCCGCGGGCTGAAACTCACGTCGGTGCTCACCACGCACTGGCATCCCGACCACAGCGGCGGCAACGAGGATATGGCCGCGCTGGTTCCGGGAATAAGGATCCACGGCGCGCGCGCGGAGGGCGGAAGAATTCCGGCGCTGACCGATCCCGTCGATGACGGGGACACGGTGCGCGTCGGCGCGCTCGAAGCCCGCGTCATCGGAATTCCCGCCCATACCAACGGCCACGTCGCCTAC
>Ga0070741_10001396_pt1 | contig 74173 bp, 55 predicted proteins | sample Coa_R1_4_FD_66440 | JGI IMG/M metagenome (GOLD analysis project Ga0070741, IMG submission 66440) | Surface soil microbial communities from Centralia Pennsylvania, which are recovering from an underground coalmine fire - Coalmine... | ecosystem: Environmental > Terrestrial > Soil > Unclassified ...
GCCTCAAAAAAATCGGCAGTCTGGAACCTGGAAAAAACCTGAGCCAGGATTTGGAATTCAAACTCAAATCAGAAATGGATCCCGCCAATATCAGGATCGTTGCTTTCGTTCAAGAACCGGGACCCGGCAAAGTGCTCGGTGCTGCGCTGCGAAAAGGGCCGTTCCAGTAACTCTCGGTAGGTTTCACGCTCAGCGCTCACGTCGATAGCCCTCAATACGCATTGATCGACTAATGCTCATTTGGCTGTACGGTATGCTCAGCCATTGGCATGATTCTTCACCCGATCGACTGGATCATTGCAATACTTTGCCTCTTAATCTGTTTTCTTCCCGCACTTGCATTTGGCAGACGTTCCGGTAAAAACACTACGGAATTCTTTGCGTCGGGACGCTCCGTGCCATGGTGGCTCGCGGGCATCTCTTTGGTTGCAACAACGTTCTCAAGCGACACTCCGAACCTGGTCGCAAACATTGTCCGGACACAAGGCGTAGCCGGTAATTGGCAATGGTGGGCATTCACACTGACGGGCGTCGCGACCGTGTTTTTCTATGCGCGGCTCTGGCGGCGGTCCGGCGTTCTGACAGATTTGGAATTCTACGAACTTCGGTATTCCGGTACATCGGCAATGGCAGTGAGAGGATTTCGCTCTATTTACCTGGGGCTGCTCTTCAATTGCATGATTATGGCGACCGTCGATCTGGCAGCCTGCAAAATTGCAAGTGTTCTGTTCGGCCTGAGCCGTTGGGAAACTTTGCTGGCCGTCGGTTTATTGAACGTGGTTTTTGCAGCTCATTCGGGACTTTGGGGCGTGCTGGTTATCGACATGTTCCAGTTCTTCATCAAAATGGCCGCTGTGATTGCGGCTGCTTACTTTGCTGTGGAATTGCCACAAGTGGGTGGGATGTCAGGTTTGGTTGCGAAGTTGTCCCACCTGCCAGGCCCCGGCGGATTGAATTACTTAAACATATTGCCGAACTTTCGCGACAACTGGGAATTAGCCGTCGCTGTATTCGTGATGCCGCTGGCTGTGCAATGGTGGGCAGTTTGGTATCCGGGCGCCGAACCAGGCGGCGGAAGCTACGTCGCGCAGCGAATGCTTGCCTCGAAATCGGAAAAAGATTCTCTCGGCGGCACCTTATTCTTCAATTTGGCCCACTACGTTCTGCGGCCTTGGCCATGGATTCTTGTGGGGCTCGCGTCACTGATCGTTTATCCGACGCTGCAGGACATACAGACTTCATTCCCGCATGTGGACAAATCCTTGATCGGCCCGGATATTGCGTTTCCGGCAATGTTGAAGTTTCTTCCGGCGGGCTGGATCGGATTAATGGTAGGCGGATTGATTGCGGCGAATTCATCGACGATTCTGAGCCATTTGAATTGGGGCGCGTCGTATCTTGTACACGATTTTTACCGCCGCTTTTTACAGCCGAGTAAAAGCGAAAAACATTATGTCTTTGCGGGCAGGATGGCCACCATTCTGCTGTTTGTCTTATCTTCTGCTCTGGTGTTTGTCCTGCAGACTGCCCAAGAGAGCTTCTATTTGATTCTGCAGGTAGGCGCCGGGACTGGCTTGTTGTATCTCCTGCGCTGGTTTTGGTGGCGCATAACCGCCTGGTGCGAAATTGCCGCCATGGTCAGTTCATTCCTGATTTCTGCGATCTTCTTTATAGCTGGCCGGCGCGGATTTGTCGTCAGTACCGATCAGCAATTGTTATTCACGGTAATTGGAACAACCATCTGCTGGGTGATAGTAGCGTACGTCGGGCCGAAAACGGACTCGAAGACGCTGGTTGAGTTCTATAAAAAGGTGCGGCCGTTTGGTCCCGGTTGGCAGCGTATTCAAATCGAAGCAGGCATTTCAGACGCAGAAGTCGCGGCGTGGGCCAGAACCGATAACATTCCGCTGGCAATGCTCGGATGGGTGAGCGGAACTGTGTTGATATGGGCTGCGCTCTTTACCGTTGGAAATTTCTTGTATGGGCGAATGGGGTACGGCTTTGGGTTGCTGGCCGTGTCAGTCGTCAGCGGGTTGGTACTGATCAGCGTGATTAAGCGGTTGTGGAGGTAGAATCCGGCTGAGATTCAACAGCAGCAGTGCTGAGACAAATATCCGCGGCATGAAGCAGACAGGTTTCGTTCTGGTCGTGTGGATCGGTTCGAACTGATTTCCACTTCATAATTTCTCTTGATGTAAGAACTTCACGTAATCGTGGCTCAATTGATGCATTGCGCGCGGATGCGCAATTGTAGATGGCCACCTGCGTAAGAATCTGAGCGCTGAAGCGATCTCCCTTCCGCGTGATCTTGGCCATCACACCAATTCCGCCAATCTTTTCGTAGCCGAACGTGAGCGGGAATGCCAAGCGACCGTTTTCGCTAAGCCGGTTAAGCCAGGCAGGATGCGGATGGGTCACCCCCGCGTTAATCAGCATGGCGTCGCAAACACCGGGGTCGAACGTTACCCCGTCGGCGCAATGAACTGTCACATTCGGATAACCGGCCAAGTTTTGTTTGGCTCGTTCCGCCAGACCCGGATCAATCTCGACGGCGATCACCTCGCCAGCCCCTCCAATGACTTCCGCCATGATCGCGGTGTAATAGCCGACTCCGCAGCCAAGATGGAAAACCCGCATGCCCGGCGCTAGCGATAGGGCATCGATCCATGTTGCCAACGCGCTAGGCTGGCCATTGTTCAAGTGCCGGCTAGGATCGATTGCTACCACAACATTGTGATAGAGTTGCCGCGGATCTTCCGCTTTGCCATCGCCGTCAGGTTGATCAGGATTAGCGCCGATGCGCCAAGGTGGTGCGCCGAGATAACTTTCCCGCGCCACACGTGCGAAGGCATCGATCAAAGCGTGTGATTTCGGGTTGGCCGCAAAACGAATCTCTTCCGCGTAGAACTGACGACAGTCGTTGAGTGTCATCACTCTTCAACTGTAGTCTTCCCGCCGAGCGCACCCGCCGATGGCTCGGCGATAAACAAATGTCGATTCACGTCGAACTCGGGGCGCTCTGCGTAGAACGTTTTTACCAGCTTGTTGCGAACCTGCTTCACATTGTTATCGGTGCATAAACAAACTACACAGCCGCCGAAACCTGCGCCTGTCAGACGAGCACCGTATGCGCCCGCATGGACAGCCGAATCGACGAGCCGATCGATTTCCGGCAGGCTCACTCGTAGGCGATCACGTAGGCTGGCGTGTGATTCGCCGAGCAGACGGCCAAATACCGCGAGGTCGTGGTTTTGCAGTGCCCGGGCTGCCTGTTGCACCCGGCCCGCTTCGCTAGTGACGTGAAGAAAAGCGTTTCGTTCATTTTCGTCAGTCAGGGCTTCGATGCAATGTCCGTCACAATTCACAATTGCTTCGCGATAAGAGACAAATCCCAACCTCTCGATCGCATTGGTCCCAGCGGCGCGGCGCGCGTTGTACTCGGAACGCAAGGCGCCTGACTTTTGAGCATCCACCAGGCTGTGAGCTACCAGAAATCGCCAACTCGGGGGGACGGGAACATGGTCGATTTCGAGCGGGGCAAAGGAATTGATCAGCGTTCCAAAGCCGGCGCGAGACCCAAGAATCGCAACGTGATCCATCGCGCCGCCGCGCGTTCCTACTAGTTGCTCACCGTCGGGCAATAGGGCCGTCAATTCATTTAGAGTGGGCTCGATTTCGTTTGCGCGCAATAGAGCGAGACTGAATGCGACGAGCAACGCGGAAGAAGACGAGAGTCCCGCCGCCGATGGCAGATCACTTGCAATGAAAGCGTTAATGCCGCGTGTAAGAGCGTATCGGGTTTGAATGGCTTGCGCTGAGGCGCGTACGTAATTGCTCCAATGACCCTGCGACGCGGAGGTGAAAGGCGAATCCAGGGTGAACTCAGCAGCATCAATCTCTTGCTGACTGGTTGCTCGGACGCCTTTATCTGCGCGGGGCCGGAACGCGATGACAATACGCTTTTGGATGGCAATGGGCAGAACGGGAAGTTCGTGATAGTCAATGTGTTCGCCGATGAGGTTGACACGTCCGGGGGCTGAAATGAGGATCGGCTCGACCGGGAAGCCGAAAAGGCGTTCGAAATTCGCTACCGCGTGTTCGGAAACGGACACCTGCCGGGTACCGATGTGATGTTTTGACATGCTGCGCTTACAAGGGAACTTAAAGACTCCTTTGACCGTAACTTAATGAGGATGCGCAGTAAAAACTAGTTTGTTTATGCGACGATAGAATTTAGCCGCCGTTCTGTAGGTCCAGTGAATCCACATCGTATTTTTCATTTGCTAGCGCTATCTGTGTGCATGGTTGCATGTGCCATGCTCTTTGTTTCCTGTAGTAAGAGCCGTTCGGCTGGCGCACAAAACATGATGATGATGCCGGCCGCGCCGGTGCGCGCGGTCACCGCAACGACCGCGGACGTTCCTCTGGATGTTTCGGCTGTCGGGACGGTGGAAGCGATTACTAGCGTCGACGTGAAGTCGCGTGTTGCCGGTCAAGTGTTGCGAGTCGATTTTCAAGAAGGGCAAAACGTCGAAAAAGGACAACTGCTCTTTGAAATTGATCCCGAGCCCCTGCAACGTCAACTTGCCGAAATTAAGGCGGATATCGCCAAAGATGTCGCGCTCGAACAGCAGGCGCGCGCCAATGTGACAAAAGATCAGGCAAATATACAGCAAACGAGTGCGGCCGCCCGGCGCGGTCTGGAATTATCACGTGAAGGGATCTTCTCTAAGGAGCAGACCGAACAAGTCGTCTCAACTAACGAGCAGGCACAGGCCGCGCTAGCGGCGGATCAAGCGGCCGTCGAGAGTGCCGTGGCCTCAAACAAAGCGGACCATGCGCGCCTGGACCAGACTCAACTTCAGCTGGAATACACAAAAATTACAGCTCCGATCAGCGGACGTGCCGGTGCGATTGCAGTAAAAGCCGGCAATCTAATCAAAGACAACGATGCGGCCCTTGTCACGTTGCTGCAGATTTCGCCCATTTACGTTTCGTTCGGCGTCCCTCAGCAGTTATTGGACGATGTTCGCAAGTTTAATGAACAGCACCCACTTCTCGTAAGGGCCTCCCCGGACGGAGAGAGCACCGTTACAGGGCAACTGCGATTTATCGATAACAGCGTTGACACCACTACCGGCACAATCAAGCTTAAAGCCGAGTTCGCGAACACTAACCGAACTCTGTGGCCTGGGCAGTTTGTCAATGTCGAGGCGCAATTGCAGGTGGAACACGATCGCGTGACGGTGCCGATTCGAACAATTCAGACTGGACCGCAAGGGAAATATGTCTGGGTCATGAATAACGGTAGCCAAACGGTCGAAATGCGCCCAGTTCAAGTGCTGCGTAACTTTACACCTGCAAAAGGAGGCGAGCTGGCGATAATCGGCAGCGGCCTCACTGCGGGAGACATGGTCATTTCGGAAGGGCAGATGCGGCTTGCGCCGGGGATGAAAGTGCGCCTGCTACAGCCGCAAACTCAATTGGGCAAAACCGGGCTGGATTCTGTTGCGGCCCAATCATGAGCGTGCCGTCTTCGATGCGCCCGCGAGAGTGTTGAATGCATTTCACTGATTTTTTCATCCGCCGTGCCATCACGACCACCTTGGTCATGGGGGGCATCCTCATATTCGGCCTATTGAGTTACTTCACTCTGCCGGTCAGCAATCTGCCGACGGTGGAATATCCAACCATTCAGGTCTCGGCGTCCTTACCGGGCGCGAATCCCGATGTGATGGCGTCATCGGTGGCCACGCCGCTCGAGGCCGAGTTCTCCAACATCGCAGGCATTAACAGCATGTCCTCGTCAAGTTCTACGGGGACGACATCCATTACGCTGCAATTCGATCTGAGCCGCAGTATCGATGCGGCCGCGCAAGACGTTCAGGCAGCGATTTCCCGAGCCCAAGGCAGCTTACCCACTAATATGCCAGCGCCACCTTCCTATTCGAAGGTGAATCCCGCCGAAAGTCCGATTTTGTTCATTGCAGTATCTTCCGACACCATGACGCCCGCGCAGTTGGATGAATATGCCGAAACGATGATGGGACGGCGCATTTCCATGGTGAGTGGAGTTGCGCAGGTCAACGTATTCGGAACCAAGAAGTATGCCGTGCGAGTACAAGCCGACCCTGAGAAATTAGCCGCGCATCAAATCGATCTGGAACAAGTCCGCACAGCGCTATCGACCGGAAGCTTGAATCTGCCCGCCGGCTCCCTATATGGGCTTTCTAAAGCATATTCGGTGCAGGCCAACAGCCAGTTGACGTCGGCAAAGCAGTTTGCGCAACTCATCGTTACTTACAAAAACGGCAGCCCTGTTCGGCTGAATGAGTTGGGCGACGTCATAGACAGCGTCAGCAGTACCCGATCTATTTTCTGGCTTAACAATCACCCCAGCATCGTCCTTGCCGTTCAGAAGCAGCCGGGTTCGAACACCGTTGAAGTAGCCGATGCTGTGAAAGCCTTGCTGCCGGTTTTAGAGCACTCGATGCCCGCAGGCGTGAAGATCGGACGGTCATTCGATGCATCGGAGAACATTCGTGAGTCGATCGCGGACGTGAAGTTCACGCTAGTTCTGACAATCTGTCTGGTGATCCTGGTTATTTTCGTCTTCCTGCGAAATGTGTCAGCGACGGTGATTCCGAGCCTTGCGGTCCCGCTTTCGTTGTTAGGCACGTTCGCGGCAATGAAGCTTTTGGGATTTACGATCGACATTCTTTCGATGATGGCGATGACGTTATCCGTTGGCTTCGTTGTAGATGATGCCATCGTCATGCTCGAAAACGTCGTGCGGCACATGGAAATGGGCAAGTCGCGGATGCAGGCGGCTCTCGAAGGCGCCAGAGAAGTCGGCTTCACCATCGTGTCGATGACTGTTTCTTTGGTCGCCGTCTTCATTCCCGTTCTATTCCTGGGCGGAGTTATCGGTCGTTTGTTGCGCGAGTTTTCCATCACTATTGCGGTGGCGGTGCTGATCTCAGGCGTTATCTCATTGACGCTCACGCCAATGCTTTGCAGCCGTTTTCTCAGGCACGAGACTCATTCCGCAGGCAAGTTCTATCGCGTTACAGAATCGTTTTTCATCTGGCTCAATGGCGCTTATCGCCGGACATTAAGGTCGGTCCTGCGGCACAAGCGAGCGACCCTGCTCGCCAGCATTGCCCTGACAGTAATAACCGGCTACCTGTTCGTCGTTATGCCCAAGGGGTTCATGCCAACCGTGGACCAGGGATTCCTTGAAGGCGGTGCAGAAGGTGCGCAGGATGCATCATTCGACGAAATGGTCGGTTTGATGCAGCAAGTGAACACTATTGTCAGCAAGAACCCGTGGGTGGAAGACTATGGTTCGGGAACTGGCGGGTTCGGCGGGCAAAATCAGGGATTTCTTTTCGTGGCCCTGAAAGAAGACAAGCATCGGCCCCCAGCACAAAGGATACTGGGGCATTTGCAGGCGCAGCTATCGCAAATTCCAGGCTTGATGGTGTTTCTACAGATTCCCCCACTGATTCCTCTCGGACAGAACGAAAATCGTAGCCAATATTCAGTGGCGCTTCAGGATGCGGATACCGCCGAGTTGTTCAAGTGGGCGCCAGTACTCGAACAGAAGCTGCACACAATTCCGCAAATTCAAGATATCTATAGCGATCTTCGGCTGGCTAGTCCGCGATTGGATGTGGACATCGACCGCAATCGAGCGCTGGCTGTAGGAGTGACACCGGATCAGATTGCCAACACGCTATACGACGCATATGGAAATCGGCGAGTCACGACCATTCAGACTTCGGCCAATCAGTACGACGTCATTTTGGAAGTACTGCCGCAAGACCAGCAGAATCCTGCAGAGCTGAAAGACTTATACATCCGCTCCAACCAAGGCAAAATGGTGCCGCTGGCCGCAGTCGCGGATTTAAAGCAAACCGTGGCGCCTTTGAGCATTAGCCATATTGGTCAGCTACCGGCAGTCAACTTCCAGTTCAACGTGAAGCAAGGTGTCGCGTTAAGCGAGGCAACCAAACTGATCGACGAGGCGGCGCGACAGATCGGAATGCCCGACACGGTGACGTTCAGTTATACCGGAACGGCGGCGGCATTTCAAAGTTCGATTAGGGGCCTTGGCATCTTGTTGTTGATTGCGGTGCTGGTGATCTATCTAGTGCTCGGCATTCTGTACGAAAGCTTTATTCACCCCATCACAATTCTCTCGGGATTGCCCGCGGCGGGACTCGGAGCGCTGTTAACGCTGCTTTTGTTTGGGCAGGACTTAAATCTGTATTCATTTGTCGGCATCGTCCTGCTGATCGGTATTGTGAAGAAGAACGCCATCATGATGATCGACTTTGCGCTTGAGGCTGAGCGTAAAGAAGGCAAATCACCTGAAGAAGCGATCTTCGAAGGTTGCCTGCAACGCTTCCGTCCTATCATGATGACGACCATGGCGGCTCTGCTCGGTACATTGCCCATCGCCTTTGGAACCGGTGCCGGCGGAGAAGCCAGGCGGCCGCTCGGTATCGCTGTTGTCGGCGGCTTGGTTGTGTCGCAGCTTTTGACGCTCTACATCACCCCAGTAATTTACCTTTATCTGGATCGCTTCCAATCCGGTCGCAAGAAGCGCCGGATTCAGCGCCAGGAACTGGTCGCGCTACCGGAAGAATCATTCGTGTCTTAGCACTCCGGATTGCCACAACATTCGCCTGCCGAACGATCTACAAAATGTTTATCGCCCGTGCCGCAAGGATAGCGACTGTAGCAAGGGAGATGGAGCTTTGGACCATCATCAGAACTTTCGCCCAACGGCCGAGCACGGGAACATCTGTCGGAGAAAATGCAGTGCTGGTGTTGAACGCGAGAAAAAGATAGTCGATGAAATCAGGCCTCCAGGTTGAATCCGCATACGCCGATCCTTCGGGCAGCATCATTTGCGGAAATAGAAAAGCGCCGTTTATGTGAGAACGACGTGACTCGCGTATATGAGGGCCGCCGGCATCCAGACGCCAGTACCAAGAGGCAAACACGAGCACGTTACAGATCCACAGAGCCGCCGCTGACGTTAGTAGGTCTTTCGGTGGTTGCCGCTTGCTGGGAAGGCCGGAAATAAGAAATCCTAGCGCAAACATCAGCCCCGTGGTGATGATAGCGAGCACTGCGATACCAAAGACGAAGTTCAGCGTGTGCCTTCCCGCCCGATGAAAAACGATCGTCGGAATCAGGAGCAAAATGACGGCTGCGGGAAGCAGCCAAGTCGGTCCAAGAGTTAAGCGTTCCGGCAACGAAAGATAAAGCCCGCAGATGGCAAGAATGCTTATCGTCGCTTGTAAACGCCAATTTCGCCGCACGGCTTTCACTGTCTGATCTAACTTGTTTGTCATCGCTGCAAGTGAGTGTACGATGCCCGCTCGGCGGTACGCCGCCGTGTGACACTTTGGGCGTATGCGTTTGAAGATTGTTCAAGTTGGCGAGACAGCTTTGCGGCAGCGGGCAAGACCGTTTATCGGTTGCCGAGATTCAGAGCCGCGAAATTCAGGAATTGATTGAATCGATGCGAGAGACCATGTACGATGCGCCCGGTGTCGGTCTCGCCGCTCCGCAGGTTGGAATGCCACTACAATTGGCTGTCGTTGAGGACAAGCCGGAATACACGCGCGACGCGCCCGCTGGTTTCACTAAAGAACGAGAGCGTAAGCCCATCCCATTTCATGTGGTTGTCAACCCACAGATTACGCTGCTAGATGAGCCAAACATAGAATTCTTCGAAGGCTGCCTCAGCTTGGCCGGTTACACGGCCTTAGTTCCCAGAGCGCGGCGAGTACGCGTCGAATGTCTTGACCATAACGCTACGCCAATAACGATTGAGGCTTCCGGCTGGTACGCGCGTATACTGCAGCATGAGATCGACCACCTTTACGGCACAGTTTATATCGACCGTATGTATAGCCGCACGTTCATGACGGTAGAGAATTTCAATCGCTACTGGAAGGACCGGTCGATTGCGGACGTGCGAAAAACGGTTGGCTGGAATCAGGACTTGACGGAACGCTCGTAGTTGTAAGCGACACGGAACATAGTCGCCTCGTCGAAGTGTCGCGTGAAAATCTGTAAGCCTATTGGCAGGCCATCGGAAGATTCGCCGCAAGGAACGGACATGCAGGGGAGGCCGGATAGATCTCCCGTTAAGGTGTACACGTCCGACAAATACATGGCGAGAGGATCGTCTACCTTTTCGCCAATCTTGAACGCAGTAAACGGCGAAACGGGCGTCACAATGGCGTCTATTTCTCCGAAGGCGTTGGTGAAATCGCGTGCGATTAGATTGCGGACCTGTTGCGCCTTACGATAATACGCCTCATAATAGCCGGCACTTAGTACATACGTGCCAAGCATGATGCGGCGCTTGACTTCAGCGCCGAAGCCGCAACCACGGGTGTTGCGGTACATTTCGGAGAGAGTCTCTCCATCGGTACGGCTGGAATAGCGGACGCCATCATACCTGGCCAGGTTTGAGCTGGCTTCGGCAGTAGCGATGATGTAGTAACACGAAAGCGCGTATTTCGTGTGCGGCAAGCTGATTTCGCGAACGGTACATCCGAGCTTTTGAAGCTGCGCGATTGCTTTTTCAACGACATCGCCGGTCTGGGAGCTGAGCCCCTCAAAATATTCTTTGGGTAAACCGACTTTGAGGCCTTCGACCGGATGCTTCATCAGCCCGTGATAATCGTCAATCGGCGCGAAAGCGGATGTGGAATCCAGTTCATCGCGTCCGGCCATGATCTTCAACACTGTCGCCGCATCTTCGACGTTGCGGGCAAATGGACCAATGTGATCGAGCGAACTGGCAAACGCCACCAGTCCGTAGCGTGAGACCCGGCCATACGTGGGCGTCACGCCCACCACTCCGCAGAAACTCGCAGGTTGGCGGATAGACCCGCCGGTGTCCGAACCGAGCGTAACGACAGCCGTTCCTTGCGCGACGGCCGCAGCCGATCCGCCGCTTGAACCGCCTGGAACACGGTCAAGCGCCTTCGGATTGCGTACTGGTCCGAATGCGGAGTTCTCGTTGGAGGAACCCATGGCGAACTCGTCACAGTTCAGCTTGCCGATGACGACCGCGCCTTCGGCCTCTAAGCGGAATACGGCGGTGGCATCGTAAGGCGGAATGTAGTGCTCTAGAATCTTGGAACCGCACGTGGTACGCAGGCCTTTTGTGACAATAACGTCCTTGACACCCAGCGGCACGCCTGCTAACGGAGGTAGATCAAGGCCTTTGGCAATGTCTTCGTCCACCTTGGTGGCCGCGCGCAACGCCCGTTCGGGCGAGAAAGTGAGGAACGCGTTCGTCTTCGGATTTTCCTTCTCGGCGAAAGCGAGCGCGGATTTAGCGAGTTCAACCGCGGAAAATTTCTTCTGTTGCAGTCCCTCGCGCACAGACGCGATGGTGAGCGAAGCGATGTCGTTCATCGTTCAATCACCTTCGGCACCTTGAAATAGCCGCTTCCTTTTTGAGCCGCGTTCACAAGCGCTTCTTCATTTGAGAGACAGGCGCGGGGAACATCTTCGCGCAAAGTGGCGATTTCGTCTGCCTCATAGAGCACTTGGGCCATTGGTTCCACGTCGGCCGTATTTAACTGGTTGAGTTGATCGACATAGGTCAAAATTTGGCCCAAGTCGTGAGACATGCGCCGGACTTCGTCGTCGGTCAATCGGAGGTTTGCGAGGTCGGCAACCTCCCGCACTTGTGTATCAGTGAGGTTCAAAAAATCAGGATCGCATGGTTAACCGGAAGTGCCGGCCGCTTTCTTGCGCGAAAGCCGGTACAACCGCCGCATCACCGGATCCTCAATGCCTTCGGCCTCATCGTCGGAACTAGCGAACAAACCGGAATCGCGAGTTTCGGCGCGTTGCGGTTGACGGCGCGGGACTCCGATACGGAACTCAATTTCCTGCACCGCGTCGCTGCCGGTCAGTTTTTGAACGCGATCGACAATCTGCCGGGTCAACCCGTGCAACTGCCGCTGCCAAGTCGCATCTTCTACCTCCACAATGAGGTTGTGACGCACTAATTTCAGCCGGGATGTATGATCCGCTATCTTTTTTCCAACGGCTGCGGGCCAAACGGCGCGCGCAATGTCTTCGTCACTAACCAGTTCGCGGGAGACTTTCTTGTTCTTAATCAGCCGGGCGGCGCGTTCCATGTTGCTGAGCCCTGAACTGCAGGGCGGCAGCGGGGGAGGAAAGTACTTTGAGCAGTGTCGGTCGCGAGGTTTCTCGCGTGGATCGAGTGTAGCATGCGAATTTGAAATCACCCAGCCGACATACTCTGAAGGGCTCGTCCCGCCCGAGGCTCGTTGCCCGCCAACTTCCGATGTCCTATACTGGTTATTTGGGTTCAGCGCATTAGCCGCAGTGCGTCTCCGCACTCTTGCCTAGCCGGGCGGCGAAGCTGGTTGCCGCTCCCACATTTAACACAGACAGAAAGCAAGATTCGCTATGCCAAAACGAACGTTTCAGCCGAATAATCGGCACCGCGCCAAGACGCACGGTTTCCGCGTCCGCATGAAGACCGCCGACGGCCGCGCTGTACTGGCTCGCCGCCGTGCGAAAGGCCGCCATAAGCTAACGGTGAGTGACGAGCGGGCAGTGCGCGGCCTGTAAGTAGCCGCAAATTCTTGCGCTCTTGCTTCCCGAGCCGAGGCGGATTCGCCGCTCATCCGAGTTCCGCACAATTTACGAAAGCGGTATTCGCATGACCAGCCGCTATTTTGCAGCGTTTTTCCTTCACCTGGACGGCCCGGAAGTGCCTTCGCGTTTCGGCTTTACAGTTCCCCGAAGTGTAGGGAAAGCCGTTATTCGAAACCGGCTGAAACGCCGCATGCGGGAAGCGGTGCGTAGCCAACTTGACCGGATCTCTGCAAACTACGCCGTCGTATTTAATCCTAGGCGCATTGTTCTGGATGCGCCGTTTGAGGACCTGTGCTTTGAGGTCGGCCGGGTATTTGCGCGATGCAAAAAATCATAATTGGCGCGCTCCGCGGATATAAGCTGCTTATCTCGCCACTACTGCCATCCGCCTGTCGTTTCTACCCTACGTGCTCGGAGTACATGCTCGATGCCGTCAAAAAACATGGCGTGCTCAAAGGGATTTGGATGGGGCTGAAGCGGCTCGGCCGCTGTCATCCGTTTCACGCCGGTGGTTATGATCCGGTGCGCTGATGATTGAAATGAGATTTTATTATGCCGAATAATCCTGGTGGCGCGTCTCAGCCCCCCTCGCTGGAAAAACGTCTTCCGATTGCACTGGGGCTCATGATGCTAGTGCTGCTTGTTTCGCAATATCTTTTTAAGCCTGCACCTGGCCCTAAACCTGCTGCTCCCGTCAATCACAAAGCTGCTACACAACTCGCCCAAAAGCCCGCCGCTTCGGCGGTGCAGCAACAAGCTGTCGAAACAACTGCTCCGGCCAGCCAGATTCAGGCAGCCGCAATTACGACAACTATCGTCGATACCGACGTATACCGGATCGTTTTCACGAATCAAGGGGCTGCCGTTAGGAGTTGGGTACTAAAAAAATACAAAGACAATTCGGGCAAGCCGCTGGAGCTTATTCATCTTGATGACAAAGGTCAGCCGTTGCCGTTGGCGAACGGCCAGCCGTGTCCACTGCCATTTACGATCGAGATAACCGGTCAAAAGCTCGATGTTGACCCGAACACTGTGTTGTATCAGCCGCATGTCTCCGCGGATGGTTTGGCCGTTAAATACGAATATTCGAACGGTCAGATCGTAATCGATAAGTCATTCCAATTTTCAAAGAATAGTTATCTCACCGACGTAAGATCACGCGTTCTGGTGAACAACACTCCGGTGCCGAGTATGCTCATGTGGCGCGGTGGGTTCGGTGATTTGAAGGTGCGTAACGCGGCTGCCGCCGAGCACACTATTCGATATGACACGACGGCCAGCAAGCTCATCACCAAGAGCATTAAGGACGCCAAAAACGGACCGGTCACCGACACTGGCAACTACACTTTCGGTGGATTGGAGGACGGCTTTTTCGCCGCTGTTGCGCTGCCTCCCGATTCGGCGTCCCTCGAACTTCGTACTTATAGTGACGAACTGAAAATTCCCGGTGAAGAAAAACCCGCAGCCTTCATCGGAACGGGACTTTCGACGGGCGCTCAGAACGATTTTTCATTGTTTGTCGGGCCCAAGGACATCGACCTCCTCCGCGAGGTGAACCCGAAGCTTACACAGATCGTAGATTGGGGCTTCTTTGGGGTGATCGCCCGGCCGCTGTTCCTGTGGCTGAACTGGACTCACGATCATTGGACAAACAATTATGGCTGGGCCATCATCCTGGTCACACTAATCATCAACTTGGCGCTCTTTCCGTTGCGCCTGTCGAGTCTGAAGTCCGCGCGCAAGATGCAGCGTTTGCAGCCTCAGATTCAAGCGATCAACGCGAAATACAAGAACATAAAGCTCAATGATCCACGCAAGGCTGAGCAAAACCAGGAGATCATGGCTCTCTATAAGAGCCAAGGGGTAAACCCGGTAGGCGGTTGCCTGCCGATGATCATCCAGTTGCCTTTTTTCTACGCGTTCTACCGGGTGCTCGCCATCGCAATCGAACTTAGGCATGCGCCTTGGCTCTGGGTGCCCGATCTTTCTTCGCCCGAAACGCTGCCGATACACCTGTTGCCCATCATCTTGATCGCCTCGCAATTCTTTACTCAGCGCCTCACGCCTGCAGCCGGTGTCGATCCTAATCAGCAGCGAATGATGATGATGATGCCCTTGCTGTTTGGGTTTATGTTCTACTATGCGTCTGCGGGGCTTGTACTATATTGGTTAACCGGCAACGTGGTGGGGATCGCTCAACAGCTCATCATCAATAGATTCATGCCCACTCCTGCGTCATCCACGCTACCTCCAGCAACGAACGCGCCGGTTAAAAAAGCACTCAAGAAATAGCTGCATGAAATATACAGTCGATTCGTTGCAACCGAAACTAGACGGATTTTTACGGCCGATTCTGGGGCATGCCGGCCTCGAATTATCTTACGAATTGCGCTCTTCAGAGAATCCTCATCCGGAGGTCGAAAATCCTGAAGTCACGGTGTTGTTTGCGGGCTCGGACGTGGACCTGCTCTTGGAAAACCGCGCGGAATTGCTACTCGCGCTGGAGCACCTCTCCATGGAAGCTTTGCGTCTTCCACCCGAAGATCACTCGCTGATTTCCTTCGATGCCAACGATTATCGGTTGTTGCGTGTTGAAGAGCTTCGCATGAGTGCATTGGCTGCCGCCGACAAAGTGAAGAAGACCCGCGTACCGTTTCACTTCAATCCCATGAGCAGCCGTGAACGCCGGGTAATCCACCTCGCGCTGCGCGACGAGAAGGAACTGCGTAGCGAAAGCGTGGGAGTAGGACCCTCTCGCGCTGTGGTGGTCATCCCGGCCGATATGCCGACCCCACCTGCTCCGCCCGCATCTCGCCCGCCGTATCGTGGCGGTAGATCGGAAGGACACGGCAATGGACGCGGCGGCCGTCACGAGGGTCGCCGTGAGGGACACGGCCGTGGACCGGGACCTGGCAATCGACCGCCGCGTGGCGGACGTGGGCGCGGTCCTCGTTAATTCCACTTCAAAATGAATCTGCGCGACACCATTGTCGCGATAGCCACTCCGCTGGGCCGCGGAGGCTTGGGCATCGTTCGTCTTTCTGGCAAAGAAAGTCGAAATATCGCCGAACGAATCTTGCGATTTGTGCAAGGACCACATTGGCGAAGCTGGTCCAGCCAATTTGCGGAGTTGCTGGATGCTGATGATGCCGTAATCGATCAAGTAGTCGTTAGCTTCTTTGAGGCTCCTCGTTCCTACACGGCTGAAGATGTGGTTGAGATTGCCTGCCATGGCGCGCCGGTTGTGCTGCGGCTTTGCCTGGAGCGTGCGATTGAACACGGAGCGCGCATTGCCGAACCCGGCGAGTTTACATTACGCGCCTACACAAACGGTCGAATCGACCTGCCAAGGGCAGAGGCCATTCGCGAGCTCATCGACGCAACCACGCTCTATCAAGCGCGCGTCGCCGCGCAGCAGATGGAGGGGTCGGTTTCACGCCGCGTGGCGCCGATCAAAGAGCAGCTATTGGAGTTAATCTCGCTGCTTGAGGCCGGCATCGACTTCGCGGAAGACGACATCAGCGTTGCTCCGCCGGCGGAAATTTTGAGGCGGCTCGCGCCCATTCAGGACTCGCTGGCGAAACTGGTGGCCAGCTTTGCCGCAGGCAAACTCGTGTTTCAAGGCTTCACGCTCGCCATCGCTGGCCGTCCCAATGTAGGAAAGAGTAGCCTCTTCAATCGATTGCTGGAACAGGATCGCGCGATTGTTACTGCTATCCCGGGTACTACCCGTGACACCGTTTCCGAGTCAACGACGATAGCCGGAGTTCCCGTCAAACTCATGGATACTGCGGGAATTCGCGAAGGCGTCGATCTGGTGGAAAATCTCGGCATCGAGCGCACCTATCAGGCAATGGCCGATGCCGATTTGACGCTGCTTGTGTTCGATCTATCGGAGCCGGTGATGGAAGAAGATCGCATCCTGAGGAATAAGCTTCATGACCGCCAACCCTTGCTCGTCGGCAACAAGGCTGATTTGGCTCCCGCGTGCGACGGCGATTTTCTGGCGGTCTCCGCGCTCACTGGGAAAGGGATCGAGCAACTGCGTCAGGCAATTCTCAAACGGCTTGCACCCGAGGGACTGGCGGCTCCGGAAAGTGGCAGCATAACAAGCATCCGGCACCATGCGCTACTGCGCGAATCGTTAGAAGCGCTTGGAAATGCGCAGCGTGCCGTGGAATTTCAGATCCCGCACGAAATGTTGCTGCTGGATCTCTACGCGGCGCTGCGGCCCATCGATGCAGTTACGGGCGCAACCACCGCCGACGACATTCTGAACCGCATCTTTTCGACCTTCTGCATTGGCAAGTAAGTAAACGTCAGCCGCCCGCGGCTAGCGTTTGCCTGTGAACCGCATCTAGTACACCGTTGATGAACGGTAACGACTCGTCGTTCGAGAATTGACGCGCGAGTTCCAATGCTTCATCGATAATCACGGGCGCCGGAAGCGCGTTCTGTTCCAGTTCAAAGATGGCCAGTCGAAGGATGTTCCGATCCACCGCCGCCATGCGCTCCAGCCGCCAGTGTTCCGATTTAGCTTCGATTTTTTTATCGATCTCTTCCACCTTCGCCACCGTTCCGCGTACAAGATCTTCCATAAAAGGATCCGGCTTTGGCTTTGTTTCGTTTTCTTCCGAGTACAGCGTGTCGTAGTAGTGAGCAATCGCCCGATCCGCGGAATCGCCCCGCATGTCCCACTCAAATAGAACCTGCAGCGCGCGCCGACGCGATCTGTGCCGTGCCGCCACCTTAGGCGCGACCTTTTAGAAGCTTCAGCAGATTTGCCAGTTCGATCGCCGCTTCCGCCGCTTCGGAGCCCTTGTTACCGCTCTTGCCTCCAGCGCGGTCCATCGCCTGCTGCAGATCGTCGGTCGTAAGCACGCCAAACGTGATTGGCACGCCTGTTTGCAAACTGAGTTGCTGCAGTCCGTCAGCCGCGCCGCCCGCAACGTACTCGAAATGCGGCGTATCGCCACGTACAACAGCGCCAAGCGCTACGATGGCGTCGCACGTCTGTGTCAAAGCCTTGGCCGCAACCGGCAATTCCCAGGCCCCTGGCACCTTCACAAAACGAATGTTTTCGTGACTGCAGCCGTGTTTTTCAAGCGTTTCCAGCGCGCCTTTGGCAAGTTGTTCGGTGATGAATTCATTGAAGCGGCTGACAACAACACCAATGCGCAATTGGGTCGCATCAAGCGAACCTTGGAATGTTTGATATGGCATCAAGGACAGCGACGACACGGGAAATGCCATTCGCTATGGGATAATTCGGTTTAACTTCCTCAAGTCTACCGCAGCATGGACCCCCGTTTTATCAGGAATTTCTCTATCATCGCGCATATCGATCATGGGAAATCTACGCTTGCGGATCGGCTGCTGGAATATACTGGCGCGCTTTCCCAACGCGAAATGATGGACCAGGTTTTGGACACCATGGACCTGGAACGCGAACGCGGCATCACCATCAAAGCACACGCGGTTCGCCTGAACTACCAAGCTGACGATGGCAACCTATACGAGTTGAACCTGATCGACACGCCTGGCCATGTCGACTTCACCTATGAAGTGTCGCGAAGTCTGCAGGCCTGCGAAGGCACCTTACTCGTCGTCGATGCTTCGCAAGGTGTCGAAGCACAGACGCTCGCCAACACGTATCTTGCGTTGAATCACGATCTGGAGATCGTGCCGGTCATTAACAAAATCGATCTGCCTTCGGCGGAGCCGGAACGAATCCGCGAGCAGATTGAGCAGGTCATTGGCCTGGATGCCTCAGATGCAATTCTGGCAAGTGCCAAAAACGGCATCGGTATTAAGGAAATACTGGAAGCCGTCGTACAGCGAGTGCCTCAGCCAAAGGGCGATCCTGACGCACCGTTGCGCGCTCTAATTTTCGATTCGTGGTTTGATCCGTATCGTGGCGTCATCATCCTAACGCGCATTGTCGATGGCACGCTGCGAAAAGGTCAGAAGATCCGGCTTTGGTCGAACGGCAAAGTATACGAGGTCGAAGGACTTGGCTTTCAATCCCCTAAGCCGGTTCCTTGTGATGAGTTAACGGCCGGAGAAGCTGGCTTTCTCTTCGCAAATATCAAGACCGTGTCAGATGCCCAGATAGGCGACACGATTACGGAAGATGCACGGCCTGTGGATGAACCGTTGCCCGGCTTCCAGGAAATCAAACCGATGGTATTCGCCGGCCTATATCCGGTGGAATCGCACGAGCACGGATTGCTTCGCGACGCTTTGGAAAAACTGCGTTTGAACGACAGCGCGTTCAGCTTCGAACCCGAAAACTCAGTCGCTCTCGGCTTTGGCTTCCGTTGCGGGTTTTTGGGCCTGCTGCATCTTGAAATCGTGCAAGAGCGTTTGGAACGCGAGTTTCAAATTGATCTGATCACGACCGCTCCCGGCGTTCGTTTTCGGGTAACGACTACAGCGGATGAAGTGATCGAGGTGGACAATCCGCAGAAATTCCCCGAGCCTTCGTCCATTAAACAGATTGAAGAGCCAATCATCGATGCCACTGTGATTACACGTGAAGAGTATATTGGCGAAATTCTGAAGCTGCTCGAAGAGAAACGCGGCGTTCAGAAGAAATTCGAATACATTGGAAGCGGCCGCGTACTGCTGCTCTATGAGGTGCCGCTGAATGAAATCGTTCTTGACTTCTATGACCGGCTGAAATCAGCCTCGCGCGGCTACGCGTCGCTCGACTATCATCTCTCCGGCTATCGTGTCTCGCCGATGGTGAAGTTGGATGTGCTCGTGGCAGGCGAACCGGTCGACGCGCTTTCGATGATTGTGCATCGGGATGTCGCGTACGAGCGCGGCAAAATCCTGATCGAGCGCCTTCGCAAGCTGATTCCACGCCAAATGTTTGAGGTGGCGCTCCAAGCTGCGATCGGAACAAAAATCATTGCGCGGGAAACGATTTCGGCAATGCGTAAAAACGTTCTCGCGAAATGTTATGGCGGCGACATCACGCGTAAGCGCAAGCTGCTCGAAAAACAAAAAGAGGGCAAACGCCGCATGAAGCGTGTCGGTCGCGTCGAAATTCCGCAAGAAGCATTTCTAGCCGTGCTGAAGGTCGGCAGCGATTCGGGGGAGTAAACTTCAGGTTGGAAAAACCCGTGTATCGCAACACCCGCGGCCCAGGATCGTAGGGTTCATGCGCGCCCGGCCGCGCTAAGTTTGACCAGAGACTGCTGAACGGAGAAATTCGTTTGTTGCAATGCTTTTCCGTTGAATGCCATCTCCACAATCACCTTGGCGTTTCTTGTTTCCATCACAAATGAATGAATCGGTCCAAAAAACGTCTGCAATTCTGTCACTGTACAGGTAGGCAAATAAAATTGCAATACGCGCGGATCGTAGTAACGAAACAGTAGACGGTTTCCGCGTTCGTCTTTTACCCGCAGAAATCCGCGCAGATGCTTTCTTACGCTCTTCAATCCGGCATCGCTCCTAAAAAAAACGCCCCAGCTTTGTCCCCAACCGTTATCCAGAATGAATCGTGTTAATCGGTCCTCCCGATCTAACTGCACAAGATACGGCGCCGCACATTGCAGTCGGCGCGAAAGCTCTCCCGCGTACAGACAGTCATGTTCGCAAAACGTTCCGTCGACCGCCCACCAGATCCGATCGTCCCGCGCACCATCAAGAATCGCGAAAGTTTGCACCCCGGGCTTCATTCCATCCGGCCAAATCGTATCCAAAATCCCTCCGCGCTGTTCACTGGTCATACGCTTCCAGGTCTGCGCATGCACTCTTCCACGCACGGCACACCTGACCGGCTTCCGTCCACCAAGTTCTGCGCGAGTGCATCCTGTTGTACGTCAGCGGGAAACACTGTTGGATCCTCCGATACCACGGAGGTACTTTGCGGCTTCTGCCCTCGTTGAGCCAGGGGGAATGGTTTCTCGCCTTGGGCTGACACAGCACTGGCTATTGTGGCCGAGTCTCCGATGGCGCCTCCACTCGTACTTGTTGGCATTTGGCAAATCCTGAATCTGCCCGATGAAAGATGTTCATCAAAAACAGTTAAGGCAGCATCGCTGCTCGTTTGTCTCGTAATGCCCATCCCAAGTTGTGATAGCAACGAGATCAGCGATGCCAGCGCAACCGGATCTCGCCCGTATTTTTCGCGTACCATCTCCGAGCACCCCTTCCGGTCCAGTCCGTTGGATCGCTCGCAAGTGCCTCGTATGTTGCGGTTCATGCATTCCTCTACCCGGCAGAACCGCATACTACCAATCGTGTGCTGCATGGGGCTATCTTTAGACCGGAGGTTCAACCCACTCCCACCACTTGCGAAGACCAGCGTCGGTTAGCGCCGGATGAGTTTGATTGGTTCCACAGTGAATTTCACCTTCCTCAATATGGAAGCGGTCATCGGCGCAATACTGTGTCTGCAAATGAAGGCTTGCGAACTGAGCTGTCAAGTAATTTTCGAAGACATACTCGCCGCCGAATACTGGACCGAAAGGCTTCGGGACGAGGCAGTTACTCACGGCACCGCGGGCGGCGACGGTTTGCAGCAGGTTGACGCTATCGCCGGTCATCGCGACCGCTTGCCCCAATTCCAGATTCAGAAGCACCGGAACTTCCAAGATTCTGTCGACTGTGAACTCCAAGTCGCGGATCAGCACGTCCCTTCGAACGGTGTCGATTATCGGCTGACAGTTCTGCAGAATTTGAAACTGTCTGGCTTCGTAAGTCTCCAGGAGTTTGGTGGCATGAACCCACAATTCGAATGAATCGGGCGGATTATCTAGAGGCATTGCCGCTTCATACTGCATTCGGAGGGCTTCTGGTACGGGTCTACCGGTAAGCTGTTCCAGCAGACCGATACGTTTATCACGCAAAATGACGAATCGCTCCGGGTTCACCGGTAGGGGCGGCGGCACGACGGGATTGTTGCCCGTAGTTGCGACGGGTTCGATGCGAATGAATGGGTCAGGGATGGGGACGCGATCAAGGCCTCGGATAGCCGCCGTCAAGCCGGTGGATGCATAGGCGCCTGCCACCGCGTCCATGAGTGCAACGTTCTGAGTTTTGGCCCAGGTGACAAGAGCCGTTGCGTTCGGGAAATCCAAATTGCTGCTTGCTACGGCTTTAAGGAGGATATAGCCAAGACGCGGGCTGATCAGCAGCGCCACGTCGCTTCCGTCTGTTGCACGGACGAAAGAAAGCATCTCATCGGCGTGGCCGACCCGCAGCCACCCCGAGTTAACTCGAATCGGGCGCTGTAATTTCTGCGCGTTGTAGAAACCTTCCGACCGGCAAACGAGCGCTGGCTGTCGATCGTCCTCTCGCAATATTGCTCTATCACCCTCTCCATAGACGATGCGTCCCCACGGGTAGCGCGGAGATCGTGGGCTTACCAGCAAATTACCGCCGTTGTCCTGACCGTTAGTGTCTCCAACTAAAGGGGCCCTCTTTTTCATGACTCCCCCCGCGGAGTTGGCGGCGGCCGTTGTGGGCAAGCGCAAAAGCGGTGAGGTGCTGTCCAGACCACTTTGAATTACAATTCCCGAATGGTGTGGCCCCACGGAATAGCCCGATTTCATTACATCGCGAGCGAATCCTTTCGGATTGGCCCCCTGAGCCAGCGGAAACCCCGTAGCTCCAAAAGCGATTACAGCATTTGACAGGTGATCAGGGCGGCCTTCTGTTGTTCGCACGTAAACTCTCAAGGTCGGCTCGAGATCGCTCGCCATAATCCAAGGGGCAATTCGCAGCACTGCCGATTGGTTTGTGTTGTTGCCGCGCCATTGGAACGTAAGCGTAAGTCTAACCAGCCAGTCAGCTTCTGTTTCGGTCATCGGATAATCGAACGCTTCCATCCACAGATCACACTGGTGGGTGGCGCCTTCCAACGCGGATCTTATCGGTACGTCATTGTGCAGCAATATGGGGCCGCGTTGAGGTCCGCCAAGCAAGAGCGGCGCGCCCTGTGTATTGGCCCGATAGATTCGAACGCGGTCCGGCTGGTCTACGGCCAGGGTGCCCTGCCAGTTTGTACGAACATCATTCTGCCACTGCAGGCGCAACAGCGAGCGCTCCACCACCACCGGCGTCCCGGCGTCATAGGCCGGTTTCACGGGCGGACGCACCGTCAGGATCGCTCCTGTCCGGCCGGTCCCCCATTCCCAAGTGTTGTTGTTAGTCGGCGCGTCATCGACGACCTGCCCATCGCGCCGTTGCCCGTTTAGGAACATCTGCAGCAGTGGGGCAGGCCGGATCGGCAGGACGACCGGCGTATTGGATATCTGCGATTGAGCCAGATCAATCGGAGCGATCGCTGCCGGTTCCAGGAATTGATCCAGCAGATCGGCGGATAATGTCAGCGCGATTGCATATCGTCCCGCACCCGCGTTGCGCACGCCGAACGTTCCGTCAGCTCCGGTATTATCGCTACCGCTGGCCGGGCCGTTGATAGCAACGTTTACTCCGGGAACGTCAGCCCCAGTGTCGGCCCGTGTCACCTTGACCTTCACCTCGCCCGCCGGTTCGATGTAGATCGTCTCGGTCACATTTCCTCCCGGCGGAACAAGGACCCGTTTGTTCTGATGGGCGGCAGCGATCGCGCACCCCGGCAGTTGGTCGCTCAAGGCCGTACTGATCGTGTAAGTGCCGCGAGAAACCATGAACGATCCGGTTGTGTCCCTGATGGTCTGGCCGCCAGCACGAACGGTTTCCGGAACCGAAACTGTGACGTCTCCATCCAGGGCCACCAGTGTTCGACTGTATCGAACAATCACGGTAAGCGTGGCGCGCCGAACCAGCTCGAAGAGAACGTAAGCGATTCGACCATTGACCACGCCGACCTTATGAGCGTTGATGACTGGAGGATCGTATAGTTGATCCAGCGGGTCCGTAAGCGGCCTGATGATGACGTCGTATGATCCGGCGGGTTTCGGATCAAATGCGGCAACTCCGTTGACCGTCGGCTTCGATTCGCCGCCAACGCTTACCTGAGCGCCATTGACATCTCCGCCGTTGTCATCGACAACATGCACCCAGATTGCGCCGTCTCTTTTTACGCACGGCTTTGCAGTGCTCACATCTACGGTGGTGTGACCACACACGCTGCAGTAAAAGTTCTTTTTGCACTCGGGGCAGACTGGCATCTTGATCTAGCAATACGCGCGAATGATCATTGATTGGGGTCCGGCCGGAATATCATCAGCCTTCGTCCGCCCGTGTGTTGCTCAATGCGATCCCGAATTGCATACACCTTCACGTCGCCTGGCAAGGTGGGATGCTCTAGCAATTTGCGTAACCGTGCGCGTTCGGGTGTTCTCTCAAAAGATTCTCCAAATTCCAGCATCAGTTCTATAAGCATTGCGAGAGCGTCCGGCGAATCGATACGGTGCATCGCCGCGGCGCTCTTCGCCCGCTCAATAAGCGCTCGCACGCCATCCGGCCCCAAATCGGTGAAATGTTCCGGATATTCCGCTTCCAGGTGGTGCAGTGTCTGTTCCTCGAACAATCCCTGTCGCTTTTGTGCCACGAAGCGCATCTGCGCATCGCGAATCGTCAACATTGCTGTTTATTCTTTCCAGGCGGAGCTTACATCTTATTCCATCGCCGTTCACAAATGTTTCAACAAATTTTGTTGTCCGCTTTATCCAACGCTGTCAACAACCTGACCAGATGCCTGCTCTCGCCCGCAATGCGTCGCGCTTGCTCGCGTATTACGCTCTAGACCGAGGAGAACATTCCAATGACCGCACGCCAACAGCGCCGTCTCGATCAGAAATTAGCGCGCAAAGCCGCCAAACGCACCTTCCATGCCGAAGTTACCGGCACGATCATTCATCTAGCCGAGCCTGTCAACGCTCCATCGAACGAGAGCGCCGTTGCCGCGCCTGTTAGCACCGCCAAACTGGCGGCGAATATTGCCAATGCCCAACTCAGCACGGGCGCTACAACCGAAATTGGCAAAGCGATCGTCTCCCAAAATGCTACTAAGCACGGACTTACCGGGAGTTTTAAGGTGCTCCCGGAGGAATCGCAATCTGAGTTCAATCGGCTCCTCGCCGGCTTCTTGCGTTCAGAAGCTCCCGTCGGCGATGACGAAGTCGAAATGGTCCACCAGATGACCGAAGCTCTTTGGCTCTCCCGGCGCTCTATTCGCCTGCAAAGTGACTGCTTCGCCGCGCTTGAATCCGGCACGATTGAAGAGCAGCATGCCGCCCATAAGTCGCTCGCGCTTTATATGAGGTACCAGACCACGCACGATCGCACCTTCTCGCGCTACGCCGCTGAACTGCGCAAACGCCGCAACGAACGTGCCCGCGCTGAACGTGGCTTTGTTTCGCAAAAGCACAAAGAAGCCGCCCAGCGCCGCCGTCAGGAAATGCACGCAGCCCGGCAAGCGCTCCAAAATGCCAAACAGGAAAGCCAGGAACTCCGCAATCGCGTTGCTGCTGCCAAAGCAGAAGCGCTCGAACTCAAGAATTTGGCGCAGAGAAAGCAGTCGGTGGCCCAAACTCCCGAACTTGCATTAGCCGCTGCGGCGTAAACAAGCGTTCAGAGCGGAATATTTCCGTGCTTCTTGCGCGGCATAGTATCCGCTTTATTAGCAAGCATGCGCAAAGCGCGAATCACTTTGGGGCGCGTCTCATGTGGCTCAATTACATCGTCGATGTAGCCGCGTTCGGCGGCGACAAATGGATTGGCGAAGCGGCCCCGATATTCGTCGATTTTTTGCTGACGTGCTTTCTCTGGATTCTCCCCATTCTGCAGTTCCCGGCGGTAGAGAATATTCACCGCGCCTTCGGGTCCCATGACGGCAATTTCAGCCGTCGGATAGGCAAAGTTGATATCCGTACGTAGGTGCTTTGAACCCATGACACAATATGCGCCGCCATAGGCCTTGCGCGTAATAACCGTGATTTTGGGAACCGTCGCTTCCGCGTAGGCATAGAGAAGCTTCGCGCCGTGGCGGATGATGCCGCCAAACTCCTGTTCCGTGCCTGGCAGAAATCCGGGAACGTCCTCGAATGTGAGAATCGGTATCTGAAACGCGTCGCAAAAGCGTACGAAGCGCCCCCCCTTGGTGGAGGAATTTATGTCTAGGCAACCGGCGAGAAAGGCCGGCTGGTTTGCCACGATCCCAATGGTCTCCCCTGCCATCCGAGCGAACCCAATGACGATGTTGCGCGCAAAATGTTCCGCTACTTCGAAGAAATAGCCATCATCTACTACACGTGTTATCACGTCCTTGATGTCGTAAGGCTTGTTCGATTCCAGCGGAATAAGCGCATCCAGGCTTTGGTCGGCACGGTCTTCGGGATCTTTGGTCACAACGCGCGGGACACCATCTAGATTGTTTTGCGGCAGAAATCGTATTAGTTCACGGACACTGCGTAGGCAATCCGCATCATTAGCTGCCAGAAAGTGCGCCACGCCACTGACCGAGTTGTGTGTCATCGCGCCGCCTAGGTTCTCTTTCGTGACATCTTCATGCGTAACCGTCTTGATGACATCAGGCCCGGTGACAAACATGTGGCTCGTATGATCGACCATGAAAACGAAATCTGTTAACGCGGGCGAATAGACAGCGCCGCCAGCGCACGGCCCCATAATCGCCGAGATCTGCGGGACCACGCCACTCGCGAGCGTATTGCGCAAAAAGATGTCCGCGTAGCCTGCGAGCGAGACTACGCCTTCTTGAATGCGTGCGCCGCCGGAATCATTCAGACCTATAATCGGCGCACCCGTCTTCATCGCCAGATCCATGATCTTGACGATTTTCTGGGCATTTGCCTCGGAAAGCGATCCGCCAAAAACAGTAAAATCCTGAGCAAACACGAACATCGGACGCCCATGGATGCAGCCGTGGCCAGTTACAAAGCCATCGCCGTCAATTACGTTATGCTGCATGCCAAAGTTGTAACTGCGATGACGAACCAATTTGTCGAGCTCCTCGAACGACCCTTCATCTAAGAGTTGATCGATGCGCTCGCGCGCCGACAGTTTGCCTTCGCGATGCTGCCGTTCTTTGCGTTCTGTTCCGCCGCCAGCCTCGGCATTCGCATGCCGGCGGCGAACTTCCTCCAAGCGATTCGACATCATGTCAGATAGTAGTATGCAAAGTCCGAGGGGCCTGGTCGTCGGGACTGCGGGGCACATCGATCATGGCAAGACTTCTTTAGTCTTAGCATTGACCGGCATCGATACAGATCGGCTAGCGGAAGAAAAAAAGCGTGGCATCTCGATAGACCTCGGATTCGCCCATATGACCCTGGCTGGCAATGAGCGGATCAGCTTCATTGATGTTCCAGGCCACGAACGGTTCATCAAAAATATGCTCGCCGGCGTGGCCGGAATCGATGCGGTTCTGCTTGTAGTCGCGGCAGACGAATCCGTTAAACCTCAGACGCGCGAACACTTCGAAATCTGTCGTTTGCTCCAGATCCGACACGGACTGATTGTGGTTTCAAAAGCCGATTTGGCGAGTGCGGACCAGATTGCGCGCACGCTCAACGATGTTCAACATCTCGTTGCAGGATCTTTTCTGCAAGGGGCAGCGGTTGTTCAAGTAAGCGCCAAGACGGGCCACGGATTGACGGAGCTGAAAAAACAGCTTGCCATTCTGACCGAGAAAATCCAAAGACGCAGTGCCGATGGTTTTGCGCGACTGCCGATAGACCGCAGTTTTGCACTGAAAGGCTTCGGCACCGTCGTAACTGGCACTCTCTCTAGCGGTAAGGTGCACGTCGGCCAAACGATACAATTGCATCCTATCGGCCGGGAAGCGCGTATCCGCGGACTGCAAGTGCATGGCCGAGCGGTTGAAGATGCAGCCGCAGGCGAGCGCACGGCAGTGAACCTGAGCGGTATCGATCACACCGAAATTCGACGCGGCTTCGTCTTGACCTCTATGGCAGAACTCGAGCCAACCAGGCTTTTGGATGCGGAACTGGAGTGGCTGAACTCGCATCAGGTTCCCACATCACGATCGCAAGTCTTCGTTCATCATGGAACTGCCGAAATATTGGCCCAGGTAAAAGTGGGGGTGGGCACTCCGTATGCAAGAATCTGGTTGTCTGAGCCTACGCTTGTCTTTCCCGGCGAACACCTGATCCTGAGAAAGCCTTCGCCGGCCGAAACAATCGCGGGAGGCATCGTTATTGATGCAATTCCCCCCCGCCGGATGAATCGTACGAAAGCTTTTGCGCGTCTGCATGCTCTATCTCACGCGAATCTGGGCGGGCGAGTACAGTTGCTGGTGGAGGAGAGTGCGGCGGGTCGCAGTTTAACGGATCTGGTCCGCATGACGGGAGCGACGCGTAATGTCATCAAAGCGGAAATCGCGCAAAACTCCACGTTGTTGTTCATAGAATCTTCGCAACGGGCAGTAGCCAGCAAACTAGTTGCGCAAAAGCGGCGCGAACTGATTCACTGGCTGGCTAACTTTCACGCAAAGAATCCTGCCGGCGTAGGAGCACCAATTGCACAAGCGAGAGCTAATATTGACCCGGCTCTCATGGACGTGATTGGTAACGATCCTGCCATTATTTTGCGAGGCGATCTCATCGGATTGGCGGCCCATAAGCCGAAAATTAGTTCTAGCGAGTTGGATGCGCTCGCGCGTCTAGAACGCGCCTTTCGCGATGCGGGATTTCAACCTCCGTCCGTACCCGAGGTACTGAAGAACGCCGATCCCGACGCAAAAAAAGCTAAAAGCTTGTTGGAGACGCTAATTAAGCATCAAAAGCTCATTCGGCTTTCACCCGATGTCATCTACCACGCGGACGTGATCGCACATGTTCGGAAGTCTCTTGCTGCCCACAAAGGACGTAAGTTTTCGATACCCGAGTTCAAAGAGTGGACACAGGTCTCACGCAAATACGCGATCCCATTGCTCGAGTACCTCGATCGCATCCACGTGACGAAGCGTGATGGCGATTCGCGGATTGTTCTCTAGAGAACTTCGAAGATCAAGCACTTCAGATAATACGTTTCAGGAACCGTAAGCAAGATCGGATGATCCTGCGACTGCGTGCGACGCTCGATCACGCGCAACTGTTTGCCGCAATCGAGCGCGGCAGCAGCAACTAGTTCCAGCAGATGTGCTTCGCTCATATGATGCGAGCAGGAGCAGCTCACTAAAACTCCGCCTCGATCGAGAAGTCGAAGCGCTCGCAAATTGATTTCCTTGTAGCCGCGCGCCGCCCCCTCGATGGCCCCACGCGACTTTGTGAACGCCGGCGGATCGACGATCACGATATCGAATTTTCGGCGCGCAGCGACCAAACCGGGAAGAAACTCCAGTACATCGGCCTTGCGAAATTCTATATTCGACAGGCCGTTGATTTGAGCATTTTTTTCGGCGAGTTCCAGCGTCGGCTGTGAGCTATCCACTCCTTCCACCGATTCGCACACGGATGCCAGATGAAGCGCGAACCCACCCATGGCACAGAAACAATCGAGCGCCCGCCCGGAAGCATAGCGGCGAGCGGCTAGATAGTTCTCACGTTGATCGAGAAAAACGCCAGTCTTTTGACCTTTGAGCAGATTGGCTCGGCAAGTAAGTCCGCTCAAATGAACTTCTATTTCCTCTGGAATCTCACCGGCACACGTATGAATTTCGAGCGGTAGGCTCTCCTTCGTTCTTACGGGGACATCGTTTCGCGCCACTATCCCACGCGGCGATAATAGCGTTTGCAGCACGTCGACAATTTCGCCCGTAAGTGCGTCCATGCCCTGATCCAGGAATTGAATCACCAGATAATCGCTGTAGCGATCGACGATCAGACCCGGCAACAGATCGCCTTCCGCGTGAATCAGCCGATACGCATCAGATCCACCGACGATTTTCCTGCGATACGCAAGTGCAGCCTCAATTCGCGCTCGGAGAAATGCGGTATTAATCTCTTCGACGCGCCGGCTCAAGAAACGAAGAGCGATTTGAGAGGTAGAACTGTAGTGCGCTACTCCAAGCTGGCGGCCCTTCGGATCCGCTACACGAACTGCCGTACCCGGCCCCGCCGAGCCGGCATCGAGGACATCGCTGGCGAAGATCCACATATGCCCGGAGTCGATGCGTTCCGCGCCCTTCCGGTTGACGCGGACAAGGGGCATTGCAGACATTGACATGGGAGCGCACCGGGCGTCCGTCCGCAGCCCATCGTGCATGTCTCAAACTTTAACGCACAGCGCAAACTACTTCGCTTAGCAAGGTAAAATCCCGTTAGTGGCCTCTGGCACATTACCCAATGCAGCCGAGGGTGACGAGCTTCGTCGACTCAACACGCTGTATGAACTGCTTTCTGCCCTTACACGTGCAAAAAGCTTGAATGACGTGTATAAGGCCGCGACCACCAGTTTGTCTGCTGCTACCAACGCCGATCGAGCGGCTGTGCTCCTTTATGATTCCGACGGTGTCATACGTTTCGAAGCGTGGAGCGGTCTTTCGCCGCAATATCGGCAAGCGATGACCGGCCATAGTCCGTGGCCAGCTGGAACACGCGACGCAACTCCGATCGTGGTTCCGGATGTTCTCGCCGACAAAGAGTGGCTTCCTTTTCAGAGCACCTTCGAACGAGAGAGAATTCGATCTCTGGTATTTATTCCGCTTGAAGTCGATCAGGGTGTTTTTGGCAAGTTTATGTTGTACTATGCCGAGCCCCACACGTGTACGCAGAGCGAATTGGCAACGGCGAAAGTGATCGCCGGTCACGTTGCTCTCGCCATCGAACGCAGACGGGCCGAAACCTCGCGCGTCGAAAGCCAGCGCCTGTTGCAAACAATCTTAGATAATTCCCCGGCGGTTGTGTTTTTTAAGGACCTGAAAGGGAGTTACAGATTAATTAATCGCCGCTTCGAAGACTTATTTCAGCTCGCAAAAAGCGATGTATTAGGCAAGACTGACGCCGATCTCTTTAGCCGCGAAGTTGTTAATGAAGTGGGCGAAAACGACGCCAAAGTTCTGGAGCTGAATCAGCCTCTCACGGTCGAGGAACACATTCCGCAAGCAGACGGAATTCACACCTTTCTTTGTATGAAGTTTCCGGTAGAAGACCCAGTCGGTGGGATCTCCGGAGTATGCGGTATTGCCACCGACATCACGGATCGGAAGAAGCTTGAGAATGCGAGCCTTTACGTGGCGTCCATCGTCGAAAATTCGGACGACGCCATCGTCAGCAAAGATCTGAACGGCATCATTACAAGTTGGAATCGAGCGGCCGAACGGCTCTTTGGCTACACTGCCGCAGAAATTATTGGCAAGCCCGTCGCCACGTTGGCCGCACCCGAGGTGGTCAATGAGATGCCAGGAATTCTCGAGAAGATCAAACGGGGGGAACGTGTCGATCATTACGAAACCAAAAGGCGCACTAAAGCCGGCCAGATCATTCACGTTTCATTGACTATCTCGCCCGTTCGCGATGCATCCGGCCGTATTATCGGCGCCTCAAAAATTGCCCGGGATATTACTGAACGAAAGCGAATTGAACGTGAACGCGCTCTCCTGCTTTCGCGCGAACAAGAAGCTCGCAGGACGGCGGAGCTTTTGAATCGCGTCGGCCTTGTGCTCGCCACCGAACTATCGTCGGGAAAACTGGTTCAATCGGTTACTGACCTCGCAACCGAACTTGTCGGCGCGGAGTTCGGATCGTTTTTTCATAATGTTGTGAACGAAACAGGCGAGTCCTACATGCTCTATAGGCTTTCTGGCGCGCCTCGCGAAGCGTTTGCCACCTTTCCCATGCCGCGCAATACCGATGTCTTTGGCCCGACATTTCGCGGCGAAGGAATCGTACGCTGTGATGACGTCACACAAGACCCGCGCTACGGGAACAACGCGCCTTATCACGGCATGCCCGAAGGGCACCTACCAGTCCGCAGCTATTTGGCCGTCCCGGTAATATCGCGCTCTGGAGAGGTTCTGGGAGGCCTTTTCTTCGGCCACTCGCTTCCAGGCAAATTCACCCAGCAACACGAAGCTATCCTCGCCGGAGTTGCGGCGCAAGCGGCCATTGCAATGGACAACGCTCAGCTCTTCGAGCAGGCACGCCGAGCACAGAAGGAGTTGAGGCGAACGAATGACGAGCTCAGGCGCGCTAATCAGGACCTGGAAACTTTCGCTTATTCAGCGAGTCACGACCTTCAGGAGCCTCTGCGCACGGTCGTTATCTCCACACAATTGCTGAGCAGGCGTTACAAGGACACTTTGCCGCCAGCAGCTTCAGAACTACTAGGCACCATAACATCCGGCGCCCAGCGTATGGAAAGCTTGATTCGGGATGTTCTCACCTACGCGACAGCGACGAAGTATGAATTAGCACCGCCGCTGGCCGTGGACACTAATACGGTGCTCGCGTCGGTTCTCAAGGATCTGGATGGACTTATTCGCGAAACTGGCGCCACCGTCACATCAGAGAATTTACCAACCGTGTTAGTGCATGAGAACCATTTAGTACAACTGCTTCAAAATCTAATTAGCAACGCTCTCAAATATCGAAGCAAGCTGCCGCCGCACGTTCACATCTCCGCTACACAACAGGAAGACTGGTGGGTATTTTCCATCGTCGACAACGGAATCGGTATCGATCCGGTATTTTCCCAGCACATTTTTGGATTGTTCAAACGTTTGCATAGTCAGGACGAATACCCAGGCAGCGGGATCGGATTGGCTGTCTGCCAGCGCATTGTTGAGCAGGCGGGAGGGCGCATTTGGCTGCAAGAATCTACGCCGGGCAAGGGTTCAATCTTTTGCTTCACGCTCTCTGCCGTCACGCCGGCCGCGGATGGGAACCACTAAATGCGATTCTTTGGCAGTTGACGCTCAAAACAACATTTTTGTCCCGGCGATACCATCAATCACATGCGAATCGCCATTCTTGCCGCCGCGCAGTGTCTCACTATCACTCTGGTATTTGGTCAAGCAGCAGCAGCCGAAAAGCATCAGTTCACGTTTGATGATTGGGCGGCTCTTCGCAGCGCACGTGCAATCGCGGTCAGTCCAGACGGCAACACAATCCTCTACAACGTTCGTTTCGGTGGCGCTAAGGGGCGAACTAATGACGAGTGGCGTACCATTCCAGTGAACGGTCCGGACTCCAAAAAACTTGATCTGCCTGTTGGATTCACTCCCTTCGGTTTCACCGCGGACGGCACATCGGTGTATGGAACCTACAGAATTAACAACATTGGTCAATTTGCTGTTTTCGGGTTGGAGGGACTCACTGGAAAATCCGTGCCACAGATTACGGTACTCCTGCCGCGCGGCATTCACGGCGTGGTGCCATCGCCGGATGGCTCGCACTACGCGCTGCTCGCCGACCCTCGTCCGCCCGATGACCTTGCTGAAACGCGTAACGTCATTGAACCCGATCAGACCAGCATCTATGTCGTTAAATCGAATGGCACCGGCGGCGAATGGTGGTGCTCAGACCTGAAATGGATTTCAGGCGGTCCCGATCCGGCTTCGGGCAATCCATCCATCGCCTGGTCGCCGCAAAGTTCGCAACTGGCGGTTGTCTCCATGACGCCCAAAATCGGGTTTCACTATGTGCGTTCGTACATTGATACCTGCTCGGCTTCTGGCCGCCACCGCTTGGCGGAGATCTCGAATACAGTGAGCGGCATCGCCTGGACGAAAGATAATAATCTGGCGTTCCTCAGCACGGCAAACTCTGTTCTCACACCAGACGAACTGTACATGGTTCCCGAGTCCGGTGGCAAATCGACAGATCGAACGCCTGGTCTCGATGGCACCGCCGTTAGTCTCGCATTAGATCCTCACGGCCATCTTTGGGTGCAAGTGAATCGCGGTGTTCGATCCGAAATTACGGAATTTCGCGACGGCTCTTTGATATCCAGATATCAGTGGACGGGTGGTTGCGTCCTGGGGCCGCCCGTCTTCTCGCCCTATTCTTCTTCAAGCGCACAACTTGCCTTCACCGTGGGTGATCCTACCCGTGCGCCTAACGTCGCGATCCTGCAATCCGGCGAACTTCATAAGATCACGACCGAAGGCGACGATCTCATCGCAAAGGTCGCGCTAGGCACTGTGCGCAACGTCCATTGGACAAATAAAGAAAGTATTCCGCTCGAGGGTATCGTTACTTTTCCATCCGATCATGTCGATGGCAAGAAGTCTCCATTTCTCGTGTTGCCCCACGGCGGCCCCGAAGCAAACGATCTGATGGTGCTCGATGCGCTCTCGCGTATTATTGCTGGCCTCGGCTACGTCGTTCTCCAGCCCGAATATCGTGGTTCAACTGGTTATGGCGACAAGTTTCTCGACTCCATCTATCAGCACTTCGGCGACCGTGCCTACAGCGACGTCGATAGCGCAACCGACTATGCCATCTCCCAAGGCTGGGCCGATCCTAATCGGCTGGCCATGTTCGGCTGGAGTGCTGGCGGTTTCATGACGTCGTGGACCGTTACCCAAACCAATCGTTATAGAGCGGCTATCGAGGGTGCCGGCATCACCGATTGGGCCAGCTTTATTTGGACGAGCGACGTTCAGCAAATCGACTTCGATGCACGTTGGCCATCCGAAGACGCCCAGCCATTCCGCAAATTTTCTGCGGTCGATTTTGTGGACAAAGTCACTACGCCAATTCTCGTGTTACACGGCGGCGCAGACAATCGTGTCCCGACTTACCAGGGCCGTGAGTTCTTCGAATCGCTTGAGGCGCACGGCAAAACAACCCGCATGGTGGAATACCCCGGCTCTCCTCACTTCCCGGTGCTTTGGGAACAGCGCCAGAACATCTTCCGCGAAATCGAGGATTGGTTGAAGCATTACAACCCGTAAGGGTCGCTCTATTGCGGTCGTCGCCGCGCCGTGGCCGCAGAAGGGAAAAGAGTTCGGTCGGCTAAGGCGATCTGTGCCTTGTGCGCTTGCTCGGAACCGGGGTATTTCTGAATAAGTGCTCGCAATTCTTGAACAGCTTGTGTGCGCTGCCCATTCTTCGCAAGCGCCATCCCTTTTAAATATGCCGCGTCTTTAGTCATTGCATTTTGCGGATAACGTTCAAGAACAGCATCGAAAGACTGAACTGCGCTTTTATAATCGCCTTGATTATAGGCTATTTCACCTAAGTGGAATTGGGCGCTCGCTGCATACTCTGTATCGGGAAAATAAGTCAGATATTGCTGATACTCCTGTGCCGCTAAGGGGGTCTTGCCGGTTTGTTGATCTCGGCGCGCGTCGGTAAAGAGCTGCTGCGCGCTAACGCCTGCCGGCGGCCCATTCGGCGTGGATGCAGTTCCAGGAGGTCCCGTCGTTCCAGATGCTCCGGGAGCCGCGGGCGGGTTCTGCATGATCTGCATCTGATTCTTCAAATCTGTAATCTTTGCGTCCATCCGTTCCAACCGGGCGCCAAGATCTGCCAGCGCGTCCCGTAGCGAACGCACATCTTCGCTGGTCGCCTCCACTTTGGTGCCCAGATTATTTACCGGACCAAGCGAGTTCGCCACTGTCGTCCGTAGGGACTCTTGCATAGTGGCCACTTGGTCTGCGGTCCGCCGCGTGTCGCTTTGCATCGACGTGATCATGCCACTCAAGTTATCCAGCTTTGATTTCAGATCGTCCTGCTGTTTCTGCAGCGTGTCGAATCGGTCTTCGAGCGCGCGTTGCAGAGCGATCAGATCTTTGTTAGCTGCAAAGGAAAAGCCGGAGAACGTGAGAGCCAATACGGTGAGGCGTAGAAATTTCATTGGTAACTCCTCATGAATGGGGACGGTGGTTGGCCGTCCCCGTTTCAGGACTTGTCTTCAGTGTAAGAGAAGTGGGAATAAACGCTAAATTGTCTTACTGCCCCGCGGAGAAGTGGGCGCGCCGGTTGCGGGCGTAGCACTCCTCTGTGGCATCTGTGCAAAGCGGCCGCTCCTTGCCGTAACTGATCGTCTTCAGTTTGTCACCGGGAACGCCCATGCTCACCAAGGCTTCTTTAGTTGCGGAAGCGCGCCGGTCCCCGAGCGCGAGGTTATATTCGGCGGAGCCGCGTTCATCGCAATGTCCTTCGATTGTCACGATGAAGTTAGAGTCCTGCGAAAAGATCTGCTTCAATGCGTTCGCATCGCCCTGCAGCGTCGGTTGATCTTCAGCCCGGATGTCGCTCTTATCGTAGTCGAAGTGAATGTCTTGCACCTGCTGCGCAAGTATTTGCAGCGGTGTCAATTGCGGTGCTACAGGCGCTGGTGGGGGTGCAGGTGGTGCGCTGACCGTTACCGTTGCGTCGGCGCTTGTAGATCCTCCGGGACTGCTTGCAGTCATGTGATACGTCGTCGTCTGGGTCGGATAAACCGCGCGGCGGCCGCTTGGACTGACTGGTCCAATTCCGTCGATAGAAACATTCGTCGCGTCTGTAACGCTCCAACGCAGAGAGGAGGGTTGACCGTTGCTAACCGTCGTCGGTTCCGCGGTGAAGTAATTAATCGTCGGCTTGTTTGCCTCGGGCGGCGCGGGTGCGGGCGCCGGCGGTGGTGGTGGTGGGGGAGCCTGCTTCTTGTGACAGCCGGCTGCCAAAACCAACAGGAGCGCCGACAAAGCAATCGATGATGCTCTGCGTTTTTCCATTGTGACTAACGTGATCCTCCAGTGTACTTCGATATATGTTACTTCTTATTTTGTTTCTTACTGCTCTGCATTAACCCAAAATGGCTTTTCATTATTGCCTGTTTGGGTGATCTGATGCTTGCCCGTTCCGTCCGCATTCATTTCCCAAATCTGCGATTGGCGGCCGCGTTTCGAGGCATAGACAATATGTGCTCCATCGGGCGCAAAACTCGGATTTTCATTTCGACCTTCATTGGCCGTCAGTTGCGTAACCTGTTGGCTCGCCGCATCCATAATGAAAATGTTGTAGTTTCCTGGCTCAAAGCCCTTTGTCCAAGCGAAAACAATGTGGTCGCCATCGGGACTCCACGCCGGGTTCGTGGCCTCTCCCGTGCCAGCAGAGAGTCGCTGCACGTCGGTCCCTTCCAGGCTCATGTGGTAGATCTGCGGCAGGCCTGAACGCCCCGACACGTCTATCATGTCCGTTCCCGTTTTAGGGTTGATTTTCGGTTCTACTTCGATAACGCCCGATGCCGTTAGCCTTCGCAAGCCGCTGCCATCCACGTTCGCCATGTAGAGTTGTGCGTTGCCGCCGGCGAGCGTAGATGAAAAAATAACGTGCTTGGAGTCCGGGGTAAAAGTCACAAATGCGTTCATGGATGCCCGTTGGTTATAAAACGGCAGCTTTCGACCCGTGTCCAAAGAAAACATTTGAATCGCGGGGAAACCGGCTGCCCAGGTCGTGAAGGCAACGGTGTGCCCGTCGGGTGACGCGGACGGGAACGTCGAGATGGAGTGATAATTCGTCAATTGCCTCTGACCCGTGCCATCCCAATTCATCACCCAGATCTCTTTTGCACCTGTGCGATCGGACACGAACACGATGCGCGTACCCACCAGGCTCTTGCCGCCGAACTGCGCCAGAATGTCGGCGGCATAGCGGTGGCCCGCATCAACGGCCCCCTCTTGATTCATCTGGGAAGTATAGATCTTCCCAAATACTTGCGCCTGCTGCAAGGTTTGAATTGAGGTCGATGTGCTGTAGAACCACCCGAACACCACAAACATGCCTCTGTCTTCGGCTCCATAGCCGATTCCTAGATAGTTTGCCGAAACCGGTGGCAGGCTCCAATCGGTAAGCCGGTTCGCCGTTATGGTCACCGCGCGGCGAGTGGGCGGAGCGACGCCGGGGATCAAGTCCGACGGTTGCTGCGGTGCCTGTAGAGGATACATCGTCTTTGGCACAAAATTGATCAGGGGAGAGGCCTCCAGATCGCTTCTCACCGTCTCGTTAAACGCAGCGATATAGGACGCGGCCGCGCCCGACGCGCGAAAATCTGTGACGGCAACGTGCGGCTTTCCGGGATTCTTTTCAATATTTCCTTGAATCTGTTGTCCCAGCAGCCAGCCAAAACTGCACATTGCAAGCAGTGCAACGGTAATTGTGAAAGTTCGCATCAGCGTAAGTTAAAAGTGAATTGAGCGGTAATTGAATCTTCCGCGACTTGGGGCGGAAGGGCCGGCAACGGGTTTGATTGGTAAACCGCGCGAAGTGCTGTGTTGTCAATCGATGGGTTGCCGCTTGACTGCACCACCTGCGGATTCCGGATCGTGCCATCGCGCATAATAACGAACCCTATAATGGCGGGTTCGTTCTGAGTTATTGCCGATAGGCCGTTGGTATTCCAATTCTGCGCAATCCGGTCGCGGATCATCTGCGCGTACCAACCGAGCCGATTGCTCCCCAAGGGCGTATTCGGCCCTACGCCGACCTGCCCGCCACCCGCGGGCCCACCATACATCGGGTTCGAAAGCGCCTGACTTTGACTGAATACCTGGTTCTTCGGAGTCGGTTGCTGATAGGTCTGCTGCTTGGTTGGGCGTTCGGCTTGCTTTTTGATCTTGTCTGGGATTTCGACCGCATTCTTGTTGGGAATCGGTACCTTCTTTTCGGCCGTTTGTTTGGCCGGGGCAGACGGAACCTGCGACTCTGTATCGCTCGCAACAGGGTTTGGGGGCGCCTCATGCCGCGGGATCGGAATGTTATGCACCGCGGAAACCGCGTATGCCGGACCACCAGCCGGATTGACGTCACCCAATGTGTTGCGATGCTGATTCAGCCAAAACCAGCCGAAGAACAGTAGCGCAACCACACCGCCATGAACCAGTACGGAGCCGATAAACGGAAGCGCGAGCCGGTCTCGTTCGTCCAGTATGTCGAGAGGCTCAGCCATTGCCTTATCGCCGCTGGCGCGCCGCTTGATCTATCGGCGCGGTCACCATCTTCACCTCGAATTTGGCCTCGCCCAACTCGGCAACAATCTGCGCGATCGGGTCCCATGGCGTTTGTTTATCCGCGCGCACATACACCGCCGTGGCGTTATGAAATCTCTGTCGGATAGTGGCAGCCAGCAGATGAATATTTACTGGCTTCTCATTCAAAAACGATTCACCGTTTTTGTTGATGTTGATCACCGGCAGGTCTTGCGTGGTGTTCTCAACCCGGCGCACTTCCGGCACCTGAATGTTCAAGCCAAATTCCATGACATTGGCCGTGATCATAAAAATGACCAGCAACACCAATACGACGTCCACTAGCGGAACGACATTGATTTCAGACATCGCGGGCACGCCACCGAATCGTCGTCCGCGCCTGCCTCCGTCACTAAAAGAAAATGCCACTTCGCTGTCCTAACCGCCGAAATCCCGCTCCGCCAGGTTTTGAAACTCGATTGCGAAATCTTCCATGCGCGTTCCCATCTCCTTAATACGTGTGCCGAAGACGTTATAGAAAATGGCCGCTGGAATCGCAGCCGCCAATCCGATCGCCGTCGTCACCAGCGCTTCGGAAATGCCGGGAGCGACCGCACGCAAACTCGCGCTCCCCGCGTTGCCGAGCCCTTGGAACGCGTCGATGATTCCCCAGACTGTCCCAAACAATCCGATGAATGGTGAAACCGAAGCGACTGTAGCAAGCCAGTTCATGTTCATCTCCAGCTTGGTCACTTCTTCACTGATCCCGAGTTGCAAGCTCCGTTCAATCGCGGGCTTGTTTACCAATGCGCCGCGTTGCTTGATCTGCCGCTCGATCTCGCCATAGCCGAAATCAAATACAGCCACCAACGGCGCGGATGAAAACTGTTCGCTCGCCATTGCGACCGCCTGCAAATTACCTGCTTTGCGAAACGCGCGCAAAAAACTGCGGTTTTGCCGCCGCGCGCGCCCGAAAACGCTGCTTTTCGAGAACACAATTGTCCAGGAAAACAACGAAAAAAGAATCAAAATTACGATAACTGCCAGGGGAACCGGTCTCAGGTTCTGAATGATGTCCCACAGAGAAAGATCTGCGGGAACCAGCACAAAGTGCAATATCCGGGTGTCCTTTCGGTTACTTCTTCCTCATTATAAAGAGCTTGGGCATTCCATTAACTTATTGGAAGTGGGTAGGCGACCCGAAGTTTCGCTGTTGAAGATTAACTTCGCCTTATAATTCCTTCACGCATGCTCGTCGAGCTGATCGTCGAAAATTACGCTGTCGTGGAACAGGCTCGCATTCGTTTCCAGCGGGGCCTGAATATTCTGACTGGCGAGACGGGAAGCGGTAAATCGATTGTTGTCGATTCCCTTGCGTTGCTCCTCGGCGCTAGAGCCTCCGCTGAGATGATCCGCAGCGGCCAAACTAAGGCTCGCGTCGCAGGCATCTTCGCGTTGGAATCACGCGATAGGTTGAGTTCGTTGCTTGCCGAAGCCGGTATAGAACACGACAGCGACGACGAATTAATAGTCGAGCGTGAAGTTAGTTCTAACGGCAAATCGCGCGCTTTTGTCGCCAACCGTCCTGTAACCACCGCCTTCCTACGCCAATTAGCGCCCATACTTGGTGATATCCACGGGCAAAATGAGCAACAATCGTTGTTTTCGACGCAGGCCCAGCGCGAGATTCTGGACGAATACGCACATGCCGCAAACACGCTTGCCGTAGTCGCCAATTTGTATTCGCAATGGCGCTCGCTCGGTGAAAAGCTCAACGAACTCAATCGCGACGAGCAGGAACGGCTGCGCCTACTCGATCTTTGGAAATTTCAAGCTAAAGAAATTGAGTCTGTCTCGCCAAAAGCTGGTGAAGATGCTGCGCTCGAGGTTGATCGTAAAGTTCTTCAGAACGTCACCCGGCTACAGGAAAGCGCCATCGCGGCTTTTGCGATACTGTACGAATCGCCGGATAGCGCCACAACGCAATTAGGCCTCGCCATAAAACGCGTAGAGGAGTTGACGCGTATCGACGCATCGATGAGCGAAACGGGTGCCGCGCTCAAACAAGCATCCGTGCTGCTAAACGAGGCATCTTATTCGCTCCGCGATTACTTGGGCCGCCTGGAGGGAGATCCTGCGCGCCTGGAGGATATCGAAAGCCGTCTCGCTGCCTTGGATCGTCTGAAGCGAAAATACGGACGCACGTTGGAAGAAGTACTCGCTTTTTATGCCGATGTATCGAAACGCGCGGACGAGCTGGAAAACGCGGCCGGACATCAGGCTGCGCTGGAAAAGCAACGCGCCGAATTGGCAGGCCAATACGAAAAAAAAGCCGCTGAGCTTACGAACTTGCGCACGCACGCCGCTGCCAAGCTCAGCAAGCAAGTAGAGGTGGAATTGAAAGCACTCGCTATGGCTGGCACTCAGTTTCAGATCGTGATCCGTCAAGGTACGTGGAGTGCCAGCGGTGTTGATGAAATCGCCTTCCTCGTCTCACCCAATCGGGGGGAAGAGTTAAAACCGCTCGAGAAAATTGCTTCGGGTGGTGAGCTCTCGCGCATTGCGCTGGCTCTCAAAACCGCTCTCGGCGATGCCGACGAGCATTCGGGAACGCCTACATTGGTTTTCGATGAAGTCGATGCCGGGGTTGGCGGCGCTGCCGCTGCGGCGGTCGGAAAACGGCTGAAAGCTCTTTCGCGATCAAATCAGGTGATCTGCGTTACGCATCTCGCGCAGATTGCCGGATTTGCAGATCGTCATTACGCCGTCGCCAAGCGCGAGCGCAAAGGCCGCGTGACGACAGAAGTGGTCGAATTGCCGCGTGAAGAACGCGCTCGAGAAATCGGACGTATGCTTTCCGGCGAGCACATTACTCCAGAAGCTCTGAAACAGGCCGAGCAACTTATGCTGGCCGCAACCGCCGCAGAACCGAATTGATAAAAACGCGCGATTCGCTAATCCCTAAAAGAGCAGTCCCGCCAAAATAAATCGCTCCATATACTGGCACCACGACTAGCGCGGTCAGAATGGCATGGCCGCCCGGCAAAATCATCTTCAATAGATAGCCAATGCCGCCGCCAAGAAAGCCGACGAACCAGAGAGTCATCGTAAAAACAGAGGGTAATGGTGTCCTGCCGATGCGACCGCCTAATGCATGGCGCAGTAATGAGAACTCCACCCATCCCGCGATTCCGGCTGACGCGGTCAGCCCTGCAACGCCCCATTTGGGGTCAATTCCTAACCAACGCGGCAATGGAAACGCAAATAGAAAACCCAGCGCCGTCGTCAGCGCCACCCGAATAATCGCAAACCGCAGAGGCGTGCGCGTATCAAGCAGCGCGTAGAAGGCAGATGAATACAGGCGGCCTAGAGAGGTTGCCAACAGGCCTATAGCCGACCCCGCCAATACCGACCACACCCAGACCGCATCGGCCTGATGAAATCGTCCAGAAACGTAGAGCGCGCCGCACAGCACATCGCCCAGCAGCAAGAATGCCACCGCGGATGGGACGATAAAAAACGCGATCCGCCGCAGTCCCGCCGACAACCGCTCACGCAGGAACCCGGCGACTTCTTCCTCCGTACCCGTAGCGCTCGATAGTGTAGGCAGTTCTGCCGCCGAAACCGACATACTGAACAGACTGACGGGAAGAACCGAAATCACCTGAGCATAGCCGAACACCGCGACCGAACCCGTCGGCAACCAGCTCGCGATCATCGAATCTATGTAAGAACTGATCTGCACCACGCCGCGGCTCAAAAAGATCGGTCCAAAATTTCGGATTACCGAGCGTACGTGCGGAGATGTCCACTCAAATGCTGGCCGAAATCCAGGCAGTATCTCCATCACGCGCGGTAGTTGCACCAGGAACTGCATTGCGGCTCCAGCGACGTATGCCCATGCGGCGTAGATGACCAATCGGTCCTGTTGGGTTCTTCCTAACGCAACGACAATCGCAATCATGGTGAGGTTCATCGCTACCGGAGCCAGATAGGAAAGCAAAAATCGCCGGTGGCTATTCAGAACGCCCAGGCACCACGCGCTCATGACCAATAGGCCAGTACCGGGAAACAAAATTCGAACGATGCGAATCGTCAGATCACGTGTTTCGGCCTGAAATCCAGGAGCAATCAGATCAATCAAAAACGGAGTAAACGATACTCCCAGCAAAACCAGAACCGCGCAGACTAAGCTCAAAATCCCAAAGACCGCAGCCGCGACGTGTTCGGCTTGTTCGTCCTCGCCAGTGGCCAGCAATTTGGCGTAGACCGTAACAAAGGAAGCCGAAAGGACACCTTCTCCAAAAAGGTTGCTAAGCAAGTTTGGAATACGAATTGAGGCGCGAAATGCATCAGCCACAGGCCCCACTCCGAAGTAGTAGCCGATCACACGCTCACGAACAAGGCCGGTTAAACGGCTGACCAGTATGCCTAAAGCGACACGCGAAGACGCGCCGAGCGCCCCGCCATTTCGTCCAACTGGTCGTTCGGGCTCTTGCGAAACTGAAATACCGCTTTCAGCGTCTTCGTCAGCCTGGCTGGGCACGCGGTTCGCGAACCCGTGCGAGATGCGTATTCGAATTTGCAAAAGGCGGCTACAACTTTAGAGATTAACAATTGTCAGCATTCTTCTCATCGGCAGCACGCATCGAACCAACGTAGGTCCATTAATGACTTCGCCACCCAAAACAATCAATTACTTGTTGTTATCCGCAATTTTTATAAGCGGCGCGCCGGGACAAAAGGCGCCGGCAACGCCCAATCCGCAAAAGATGGATGTGTTGCGCCAGCTTAGCGGATCCTTTGAGGAGATTTCACAACGTTCCGGCAGGGCCGTCGTCCAGATCTTCGTCCGCAGTTACGTAACCCCGGACAATTCAAGCAATAACAATGAACTATTGACAGCCGAAAACAGCAGCGGCTCCGGCATCATACTCACGCCGGATGGTTACATTCTCACAAACGCTCATGTCGTGAAAAATGCGCATAGCGTCAAAGTTCAGTTGAACGTCCGCGCTGAGGCTGAGGCGCAGCAACAAGGCGATCATACGCTGAACCGCCCGCTACCTGGCACGTTAGTTGGGGTTGATCGCGAAAGTGATCTCGCAGTCATCAAAATCGATCGGACAAACCTTCCGTATCTGCAATTCGGCGATTCCGACGAGCTGAAGCAGGGCCAAATCGTGCTCGCGCTTGGCAATCCGCTCGGCTTAGATAATTCCGTCAGTTTGGGCGTTGTCAGCGCCGTCGCAAGGCAAATCAAGACGGACGATCCGATGGTCTATATCCAAACCGACGCCCCGATTAATCCCGGCAATAGTGGCGGTCCACTGGTGGATGCGGATGGAAGAGTGATGGGCATAAACACATTCATCCTGACGCAATCCGGTGGCAGCGAAGGCATTGGTTTCGCAATCCCGAGTAATCTTGCTAAGCAAGTATTTGCGCAATTGAGAACTCAGGGACACGTTCATCGCGCGCAGCTCGGCCTTTACGCTGAGACCATCACGCCCGCCATGGCGGAAGGTCTCGATCTTGAAACGGACCATGGCGTCCTTGTATCCGATCTTCGCCCCGAAGGCGCCGCCGATCATGCCGGCATCAAGGTGGACGACATCATCACGGCTGTGAATGACCGCCGTATTGCCAGCGTCCAGCAATTAAACGCGCAGATTTATCGCTTGTCACCGGGCAGCAAAGTAAGTCTGCGAGTGCATCGTGGAGACGAGCAATTGGATCTGCTCGTCGTCACAGAGGAGCAATCTGGCGAAGAGCTCGATGCGCTCGCGGACCTCGTCGATCCGGTGAAAAATGTCGTCCCCGAACTCGGTATTGTCGGTCTGGATATCACGAAAGCCGTGCTGCAGCTTATGCCCGACTTACGGCGACCGGAAGGTGTCGTGGTTGTTGCACGCAAATCGAGCCCCGCGTTTTCTGGTCCGGCGCTCGAAACTGGCGATGTAATCTACTCTGTCAACCGGAACGCGGTGCCCAAGGTCGCCGACTTGCAAAATGCAGTGGCGCATTTGAAACCAGGTCAAGCTGCTGTCCTGCTGGTTGAGCGCGAAGGGCATTTGATCTACATTCCGCTTGAGCTCGACTAACTCTCTCCTGCGCTACCGTGGGGAGTGAATGAGCCAGAGATCCGTTTCGAACTTCGTCAGACATCACTTCCGACACTTCAACGCTGCCACCTTAGTGGAGGCTTCCGACGGATTTGTAACGCATTTGAAAAACGGCGGACAAATGTTCCTTACTATGGCGGGTGCGATGAGCACCGCCGAACTCGGTGTCTCTTTGGCGGAAATGATCCGGCAGGGAAAAATTCACGGCATTTGCTGTACCGGGGCCAACTTGGAAGAAGATGTTTTCAATCTGGTCGCTCACAATTTTTACGAGCGCGTGCCCCATTGGCGCGATCTGAAACCCGAAGACGAACAGGCACTGCTCGATCGGCACATGAATCGTGTTACCGATACCTGCATACCTGAAGAAGAGGCGATGCGGCGCATTGAAGGCGTCATTTTGAAGGAATGGATGGCCGCTGACCAAAAAGGTCAACGCTACTTTCCTCACGAGTTCTTCTTCCGAATTCTGCAATCGCCCGATCTTCAGAAAAGCTTTCAAATTGACGTGAAGGATAGCTGGCTTTACGCGGCGATGGAGCGGAATCTGCCGATGTTCGTCCCCGGCTGGGAAGATTCCACGCTAGGAAACATGTACGCGGGGCATTGCATATCCGGGGATGTCAAGAATGTCCACACGGTGCGCACCGGAATTGAATACATGATTTCTCTCGCCGATTGGTACGCGCGAACTGCGAAAGACAGTTCAATAGGTTTTTTTCAGATTGGCGGCGGAATAGCGGGCGATTTTCCTATCTGCGTCGTTCCCATGATGCGTCAGGATCTTCAACGCGAAGACACACCGCTCTGGGGCTATTTCTGCCAGATCAGTGACTCGACGACGAGCTATGGCTCCTACTCAGGCGCAATCCCCAACGAAAAGATCACGTGGGAGAAGCTGGGAATCAATACTCCGAAGTTTGTCATCGAGTCGGATGCCTCCATCGTGGCTCCGCTCATGTTTGCTTTAGTCTTAGGCTGGTAAAGCCGCTTTCCGCCGTGTTCTTCTTCACTTCGGCACGAGTGCTTCTTCTACAGTTTGCCGTTCACCGGCTAAGCTTCCCAAGCGCGCAGGCAACAACGGCGGACGAACCGATTCAGTTCGCCAGCCGAAGAGAAACTCCATTGCCGGACCGCATACTCTCGCTTGGCATGGACCCATGCCGCATCGCGTGTGCAGTTTAGCCGCTCGAAACCTGGGCATACTTTGCAAGCGGGCGAAGCTGACATCTTCGCAGCGGCAAACGAATGTATCGCCTTTCGGTAAATTCTTCAGGTCCTTCCGTAGAGCGAAAGCCAAATTCAGATTTCGCGCGAATACTTGTGCGCGGCTCCGTTTTCTAAACAGTCCGCGCGCTAGCTGGGCCTGTCCCGCTGCCGCATAGCCGGCGATCTCACCTTCGATAATCGAAAGATCGACGCCTCCAATACCGGTGCATTCCCCAGCGCAGAAAACGTCTTCAATCGACGTGCGCTGCATTTCATCGACTGCAACAAAAGTATCGGACATTTGGCAGCCGAGCACTAACGCAAGTTCTGCGTTCGGATACAAACCATATGCGGTTGCAACGTAGTCGCAGTCTTCACTCCACGTTTTTTCACCTTGGCGTAGGCTTACACTACGCACGGTGTCGTTACCCTTGGCCTCTGTGATCCAGCAGTCCTGCAAATACGGTGTTCCCAACAATGAAATTTGCAGTTGAGCAGCCTGCGCCAGCTTTCCCGGCTGACGAATGAGATGCATCCCAAACCGAATTAGATTTGCGCGGGGCGCTTGTTCCGCGATCAGTTTCACGTGTGCTCCGTGACCGCGAAGATACGCGGCCACAGCCAGCAGTAGCGGCCCACTCCCTGCTACGACAATCTTTTTTTCCGCAATCGGCAACCCGGATTTCGCCATTGCTTGGAGACCGCCGACGCCCATCACGCCTGGCAGCGTCCAGCCGGGAAACGGTAAAAAAATTTCTCTTGCGCCCGTTGCGATGATCAGTTGCCGCGGAGTAACCTCGCGAGCGCCCTCCGCACTTTCAACAAGCAGCTTAACCGGCTTCGATTCTCCTGCAATCACCCGGCAGTTGTTGATTGTGAATCCTGCGAGCGACTTGAATTGATTCAGCCACTGCCGGGCTTGCCTTCCAGTTTGCGTGCGCTCACCGCCCCGCCAAATTTGCCCTCCGGCAGCCGGATTATCATCAAGCACCAGAACACGCGCCCCGCTTTCGTGTGCACGTATCGCAGCCGCCATGCCGGCGGGCCCCGCCCCTACGACGGCGACATCGGGCGATTCAATCGGCATCATGAGGTCTGAATGCTCATGCCGCTCTGAACCGTAGTCTGGCAACTGCGACAGTGTGGCTGATCGTCAATGGTCACGCGGCACTCAAAACAGATTCCCATCCCGCACAGCGCAGCGCGCGGTTCGCCGCTAACGGAGGTCCTGAACCGTGTTTCTCCGGCTAGAAATACGGCAGCCGCCACCGAGGTTCCTGCGGGCACTTTCAGCCTTCGTTCATTCACTTGGACTTCGACGAGTTCAGACATGAAATGCCACTATTGTTAGCCTGATTCTTGGTCTGACCTTGCTCAAATGCGGACTATAGCACGCCAAACCGTTCACGTTATCGACTCGCACACAGGCGGAGAACCAACACGCGTCGTCGTTTCGGGTGGCCCGCCTCTGCGTCCCGGCCCCCTCGCCCAGCAACTGGAAGAATTCAGGAACGACTACGATGCTTGGCGCTCCGCAATCGTGAACGAGCCGCGCGGATCGGATGCGATTGTGGGTGCTCTGCTACGCGAGCCGCAGGATCCTTCCTGTTCTGCCGGCGTTATTTTTTTTAATAACGTTGGATACCTCGGGATGTGCGGCCACGGCACTATAGGCTTAGCTGTGACGCTGCAATACCTCGGCAGAATTCAGCCTGGGCTGCATCGCATTGAAACCCCCGTCGGCATAGTGGACGCCCTGCTGCACGAGAACGATGAAGTCACGGTGCGTAACGTTCCCAGCTACCGGTCCGCTGCCGGCGTTTCCGTGAATGTCGAGGGCTTCGGCAAAGTAATCGGTGACGTTGCCTGGGGAGGCAACTGGTTTTTCCTTACCCACAACTTGCCATTCGAACTGTCCTTATCGAACCTTGATCGTCTCTCGGACTATGCTTGGCGCATCCGTCAGGCGCTTACCCAAAGCGGTATTACCGGAGCCGACGGTAAGGAGATCGATCACATCGAGATCTATGGGCCGGCCGTCGCAGCCGGAGCCGACAGCAAGAGTTTCGTTCTATGCCCCGGCCGCAGTTATGATCGTTCACCGTGCGGAACAGGAACTAGCGCGAAGTTGGCCTGTCTCTATGCAGACGGTAAACTGCGCGAAGGTGAAAAATGGCGGCAGGAAAGTTTAATCGGCAGCATCTTCGAAGGTTCGTTCACGGTTCACAACGGCGTCATCTATCCGGAAATTAAAGGCTCGGCATTTGTGAATGCTGATTCGAAGCTCATTCTTGACGAACGCGACCCATTTCAATGGGGCATTCGTTCGGGCGACCCGGGACAGCACAAGGCGTGTGCATAGATAGTAATTGACAATCAAAATTTAGAACCAGGGAGTGGAATGCGATGAAAGCAGTACACGTCCGCGCGGCTGCGTTGCGAATTTGCGCGGGTTTGCTGGCGGTTTCGTGTGTGGGCTTTGGACAAAGCTTTGATACGAAGCTGTTCGGTGACATGAAGTGGCGTGAAATCGGGCCGTATCGCGCCGGTCGCACGCGCGCTCTCTCGGGTGTCCCCAGCCTGCCGCACGTCTTCTACATCGGCGCGGTGAATGGCGGAGTTTGGAAGACAACCGACGCCGGTCAAACCTGGCAACCGCTGTTCGACAGTGAGCCCACTGGCTCCATCGGGGCTTTGGCTGTCGCGCCGTCGGATCCTAATGTCATTTATGTCGGAAGCGGTGAAGGGCTCGTTCGCCCGGACCTCTCCGTTGGCGATGGTATCTACAAATCAACCGATGCCGGAAGAACTTGGACGCATCTGGGTTTACGCGACGGTCAGCAGATCCCCTACATAGCGGTCGATCCCACCGACGCGAACCGCTTGTTCGTCGCGGTGCTTGGCCATCCTTATGGGCCGAATGAAGAGCGTGGCATTTTCCGCTCCACTGACGGCGGCCAGACATTTCAAAAAGTTCTGTACAAAGATCCGAATACGGGCGGTTCGGATGTCAAAATTGACCCCAATCATCCGAACGTGATTTATGCCGGATTGTGGGAAACGCGTCAGGGGCCTTGGGAAAACGGCGCCTGGACCGGCAGCGGTGGCGGGTTGTTTAAATCGACCGATGGCGGCACGACCTGGAAACAGATCAGCGGCCACGGCCTTCCAGATGAAATCGTGCAAGTGGACGTCACCATCTCGCCTACAAACTCCAATCGTCTTTACGCAACAGCCGCATCGGGTCGTGGAGTTGCTTTATATCGTTCGGACGACGCAGGCGAAAACTGGGTTCGCACGACGGACGACCCGCGGCCTGTTTTGCGTATAGGCGGCGGTGATCTTCCGGTCCCCACTGTCGATCCCAAAGATCCAGACACCATTTACGTGTGCAGCACAGTTACTTGGCGATCTACCGATGCGGGTAAGACCTGGTTTGGCTTACGCGGGGCTCCAGGTGGCGATGATTATCAGAGCGTGTGGATTAACCCGAACGACACGAAAATTCTGCTTTTGACCAGTGATCAGGGCGCGATCGTCTCGCTCAATGGCGGCGTGAGTTGGACCACTTGGTACAACCAACCGACCGCACAGATGTTCCATGTCACGGTGGACAACGCCTTTCCCTGGCGCGCTTGTGGCGGCCAGCAGGATAGTGGGTCGGCCTGTGTCGCCAGTCGCGGCAACGATGGTGAGATCACATTTCACGACTGGCATCCTGTCGGCATAGAAGAGTATGGAGTCGCCGCGCCGGACCCTCTCGATCCCGATACTGTGTTCGGTGGCAAGGTAACTCGCTACAGCCGCCGGACAGGGCAAATTGCAGAAGTGGGTCCAAAGCCTTTGCGCGATTACCGCGTTGTCCGTACCCAACCGCTTGTCTTTTCTGCTGCGAATCCGCATGTCCTTTTCTTCGGTGCAAACACGATTTTCAAGACCCTGGACAGTGGTCGCAGTTGGACTGAGATCAGCCCCGATCTAACCCGCAAGACCTGGGATATTCCCAGCAACGTGGGCAAATACTCAGACACCCCGCAGGCAAAACCCACGCAACGCGGAGTCGTATACGCTATTGCCCCTTCGCCGCTGAGCATGGAAAAGCTCTGGGCCGGAACCGACGACGGCCTTATCTGGGTTACTTCCGATGGCGGCAAGAATTGGAGCAATGTCACTCCGCCGGAACTGAAGCCGTGGTGGAAAGTTTCGATCATGGATGCCGGTCACTTTGATACGCAAACAGCCTATGCCGCAATCAACACATTGCGTCTCGATGACATGCGGCCGCACCTCTTCCGGACTCACGATAACGGCAAAACATGGACTGAAATCGATAACGGCATACCGCCTGGGGCACCCACCGACGTGATTCGCGAAGATCCGAAACACAAAGGGCTACTCTTCGCCGGCACCGAAACGCAAGTGTACGTTTCATTCGATGACGGCGATCATTGGCAGAGTCTGCGTCTGAACATGCCGCCGAGTTCTGTCCGCGATCTGCAAATTAAGGGCGATGACGTAGTCGTGGCTACCCATGGGCGAGGATTTCTCGTGCTCGATGACATCACTCCTCTTCGGCAAATTTCGCAGCAGGTAGCAGATTCCACCGCTTATCTGTACAAGCCCGAGACGGCATTGCGTATTCGCGGAGACATGAATCCGCCTACACCGTGGCCGCCCGAAGTGCCTGCAGGGAAAAATCCTCCTGACGGCGCAATCATCGATTACTATCTCGGCGACAATACTTCCGGTCCGGTCACGCTTGAAATTTTAGATAGCACCGGCAAAGTAGTACGCCGGTACGCGAGCACCGATTCCGTTCCCCCGCTCCCGCCGAACTACTCTGTCCCGCTCTACTGGGCGCGTCCGCCGCAGATCTTGTCTGACGCGCCAGGCGAACACCGTTTTATATGGGACGTTCATTACACGCCCACTCCCGGTTTGGCTGGCGGCCCGGATGCCGATCAAGCGGTTGCATACAATACTCCATCCGCATTTACCTCGCCTTGGGTAATGCCCGGCAATTACACGCTCAAGCTCACAGCAGACGGCAAAACGTTGACGCAGCCCTTGACTGTCGCGATAGACCCACGCGTCAAGACTCCAGCGGCCGATCTCCAAGCACAATTCCGTACGTCGATGCAGTTGTACGACGCAATGCTCGAATCGAGCACCGCAATCGACCAGATCAACGCTTTACAGAAACAGATTCACGACCGCTCCGCTAACGGAGCGCCAAGTGAGGCCCTGAATGAATACGGCAAGAAGCTGGAAGCGCTGGTTGGACGCACCGGGTTTGGTCGCGGTGGCGGTGGAGGACGGGGCGGCGACGTGGGTGTCCGTCCGACTTTCTCCGGAATGCGCGGTCAGCTCGATCGATTGCTGCACGAATTACAAAATGCAGACGTTGCGCCAACCCGGCAACAGGCCGCGGCTTGCCTAACGCGCATGCATGATTTCGCTACGCTCAAGGCCCAATGGACTTCACTTAAGGGACAAGGCCTTATAGCCCTCAACTCGCAGCTCAAAGCCGCAAATGTTCCGGAATTAACGCTGCCGTAAGCTGCGCTAGCTCACTCGCAATGTGACATCCTGAGCAGATGCTCAGATCGTTCGTTACAGCCACGCTTGCGTTCGCGATTGCCTGCGGGAGCGCCTATGCACAGCAGCGCCAGGCTCCCGATCCAAAACTAGTCGAAAAGCGCAACAGCATCGAAAAGGAACTCGAAGGCGTCGCCATTGTTGACCGCAAGGTGATGGTGCAAATGCGTGACGGCAAGCGCATGGCGGCTGATATCTATAGACCGAAAGACACATCGAAAAAGTACCCAATCATCTTCGTTCGCACGCCGTACAACTTCAATTACTGGGATGTGCGCTTGGGTGCACCGCGCGACATGACGGCCGAACTTGACGCTGTGAAGCGTGGTTATGCCTACGTCGAAATGAATGAGCGTGGGCATTTCTTTTCGGAAGGAAATTACGATATCCTCGGCGCTCCGCTCTCTGATGGCGATGACGAATTTACTTGGATGGCTTCGCAGCCGTGGTCGAACGGAAAAGTGGGAACTATCGGCTGTTCATCAACGGCAGAGTGGCAACTGGGCGTAGCAGCGTTGGGCAATCCTGCCTTTGCAGCCATGATCCCGCAAGGCTTCGGCGCCGGTGTGGGCCGCGTGCATCCGTATTTCGAGCAGGGCAATTGGTATCGCGGCGGCGCTGTACAAATGCTATTTATCGATTGGCTCTATGGCGAGCAAAACCAAGTCCGGCCCATGTTTTCGCGAGACACAACGCAAGAGGAATTGGTCCGTGTCTCGAAGGAATTTGACCTGGCGCAACAACTCCCGCCCGTCGATTGGTCTAAAGCGCTCTGGCACTTACCTGAGATGGACATCATCAAAGCCGTGGACGGCCCACACGGAATTTTCGCCGATTACATGCCTGTTCCGACTGGCGGCGCAATGATCAAGCGCGCCCCGAATGATCCAGCTTGGTACAAAGGCGGCCTTTGGCACGACGACAAGAAAATCAATGTGCCCGGATTCTGGTTCATGTCTTGGTATGACGTTTCAGTCGGCCCGAATCTCGCAGCCTATAATTTCGTCCGCAAAACCGCTCGTCCCGATGTAGCGGATCATCAGTACGCCGTCATCGCGCCTACTTTGCATTGCAGTTACAAGCGTGCTACGGAAAACACGAAAGTCGGCGAGCGAGTTATGGGCGACGCGCGCCTGGATTGGGACGCTCTGACATACGGTTGGTTCGATCATTTTCTAAAGGGCGAAGACAATCACATCCTTGACGATATGCCGCGCGTTCGTTACTTCACGATGGGCTTGAATAAGTGGCAAAGCTCTGACACGTGGCCGCCTGAAGGCGCCCAGCCCATGAAATTGTATCTGACCAGCGCTGGCAAAGCGAATACCCTGAACGGAGATGGCACGCTCCAAGCAAATGTTTCAACTGCTTCCGATCAACCCGACACGTTCACTTATGATCCTATGAAGCCGGTGCCGTCATACGGCGGGAATGTCTGCTGTGAAGGGAATGCACTTGCGGGAGGTGCTTTTGATCAGCGCAAAATGGAGGAGCGGCCGGACATTCTGGTCTACACTTCTGAGCCGTTTAAAGAAGGCACGGAAGTGAGTGGACCCATTGATGCAACGCTCTACGTTTCCTCGGATGCGAAGGACACAGACTTCACGATCAAAGTCATCGACGTCTACCCGGATGGGACGGCCTACAATCTGGACGAAACCATTCAGCGCTTGCGTTATCGCAATGGATATGACAAGCCATTGGTTTGGATGGAACCGGGCAAAGTCTACAAGGTTACATTCCAGCCAATGACGACAAGCAATTACTTTGATGCTGGTCATCGCATTCGGATTGAGATATCCAGCAGTAACTTTCCCCGTTTTGACCGCAACATGAACACGGGCGGTAATAACTATGATGAAGTAAGTGGGGTGGTGGCTCACAACGTCGTTCATCACTCGAAGGAATACCCGTCCCAGGTAACCCTAACGGTCGTGAAACATGCATCCGAAGGCAATACAACCAAAATCTTCGGCCTTATGTCCGCAAATAAATAAGAAAGCCCGGCCGGTTTATTAAATGCCGGCCGGTGTCTTGGACCTATAGGACGTTTTCGAGCAACTCTTCGAGATCGCTTGCTATGTCGTCCGATTCGATCGTATCGTTCGCAATGACCTCTACGATCTCCGTCGTTATGTTTACAGCTCCACGCCAAAACAGCATGTACTTTCCTGGCGTCAGGACTCTGAATAAGTTGCCGTTGGCGTAAACCATTGCAATCTGAACATTGCCGGTTTCCACCTTAACAAAATGTTGGTCGATCACATCGGGGCGATTGTCAACCAGGTAGTCAGCCCATGAACTCTCGAAAACGAAATCGCTCAGATTGAATTTCTCCGCCTTTACGGACACTCCCGGCGGAGTAAAGATACGGTGCGTGCCGGCCGTCAAGATCTTATAGAACCGGCCATTTTTAGTAATTAGAAGTCGCTCCTGGTCGCGTATCGCAATTCGCTTCCATAGCATATTCTTGTCTCCTGCAACTGCTTGTAACCGCTAGTTAGTAAATAATTTCCGCGCCAAGGCTGGCGATGGAATATCCAACGATCTATGAACCGTCGTTGAAAAGTATGTGGGTATGGAGCTTAATCGAGAATGGGCTTCTCGCACCAGACGAACTGAACGAGATCTTCTCGACCGCAAACGATAAACCACATGCCATTCAGCGCGTCAAAAAGGCTGCGCTCGTGAGGTTCTGTGATCCTCGCTATTTGGCTTGTGGTCAGCATGTGAATACCTTCCGAGTTTAGAGCTTAAGCTAACGATCGGTCTGAAGTCAAGAGATTCACGACAAAAAGTTATTTTGCGCTCACGCGAAACAGAGCCGCTGCATGCGGTCTCAAAATGATTCGCACGCGGTCGGCCACAGGTAAATCCTTACGTTCCCAAAGGTCCCGGATTGCGAACGAAACGCTGGATAGGCCGAGAGACTGCAGTGGATACTCGATCGCTTGGGGCGCATCCGCTACGTTGAACAGGGCCACATAGGCTGTTCCGCGCGGCGCGTCGGCGCGTGAAACCCAGACAATTTTCTGCGCTTCATTCAGAACCTCCCGGCTGCCGCTGGAATGCTGGTCCACCTTGATGACTTCATCATTGGTTAATAAACCACGTGTTGCATTATCTATTTGTGTCAAGTTCCCACCCATGACGAGTGGCGAACGAAACATGCACCATAATGTCATCAACGTTCGGGCTTCGTCCTGCGTAAGAGTGCTTTCCCTGGCTTTTCCTTGGCCGGGCCGCGGGCCTAAATGCCCCAACGGCAACATGTCCGCGTCCGGCCAATGTCCTGGCTCAACCAGCGGCGCCCACTTCGCGGCAAGTGCAAATTGCCCCAACACACCCTGCGACCAATCCTGCCCCGGCCATAGCCGCCAGTGATCCCAAACATCGCCTGAAATCCGCCACATTTGCGCATATTTGCGCAGCTCCGCTATTTTGTCGACCGGCGTCGGTCCGGGCGAGAGACTCAACACAATGGGCCGATTGGTTTTACGCAGCGCCTCGCTGAACATCCGAATCTCATTTCCTAGATATGGCGATGAAATGCAGTCGATCTTCACGAAATCGACACCCCAGCTTGCGTAGAGCGCGGCTATGGAACCGTAATATGCCTGGCCGGCAGCATTTGTTGCAATGCCATAGTTGTCCGAATTCCATTTACACGTGTCGTTCTTGTTCGCGGCTTCGGCTGCATGATAGCGCGAACCGGCAATCGGAAGATTCTTGTTTACCGCTTCGCGTGGAATGCCCCGAATAATATGAATTCCGAAAAACAGGCCGCGCGTGTGGGCCCAATCCGCCAGTTTCCTGAATCCCGCATCTCCGGCAGCGAGCGGAAATCGATTCACTGCGGGCGTAAGCCTTCCATAGGTATCCATCGTGTAGCGAAAAGTGCCCGCTTTGCCTTCGGGATTCTGCAGGAACCAGCCTTCATCGACAACCGCATATTGCCAGCCATGGCCGCGAAGATTGTCGGACATATAAGTGGCGTTAGCTTCAAACTCATTCTGCGTGACTGAGAGTCCATAAGAATCCCAGCTATTCCAGCCCATTGGCGGGGTAGCCGCTAGCGGTTTCACCGCCTGTCCGGATACAAAACTTGCACTGCTTAGCAGCAGGTAACAGCAGAGTCGAAAAGAGCCTGACATGCAACCGGAAGTCTATCGCAGGAGAGCGTCAAAATTTCTGGATTATCCGCGCATCATCTCTGCTACAAATAAGTTCGACGAGGACACACCGCCATGCCATGCGATCCCGCTCTGTTACGAAACGTTCCCATATTTGCGTTGCTGGATGATGACGAACTAGCTGTTCTGGCAGGACAGGTACAACATAAAAATTTTGCCCCGCGACAGCGTATTTATCGGATGAACGATCCGGCCGGCGCGGCATACATCTTAATCTCTGGTACGGTGCAAGTCACCACTGTGGATGAAGATCAGCAGGAAGTAATTGTGGATCAGCCTGCCACAGGCGAATTCTTCGGTTTTGCTTCCATGCTGGACCAAACCCCGCACCAGACAAGCGCCACCGCAATGGATACCTGTGAGTGCATCGAAGTTGACCGGAACGACATTACAGTTCTGTTGCAACGCAAGCCGATGGCCGGTATGGATCTGCTGGCGGTGTTAGGGCGTCAGTTTCACGGGGCTCAACAACTCGTTCGCATTCGCGCGCGGCGCAACCCCAACGAAGTCATTGAAGAGCAGACCGGTTTCCCAGAACGCTTAGCGGATTCCGTGGCCCATTTCGGTGGCTCCTGGACGTTCATCATCACCTTCATGGTGTTCATCGTGGTCTATTCCTCCATCAATATAGTTCTCGGAAAGACAGCCTGGGATCCCTACCCATTTATTCTGCTGAATCTCTTTCTTTCCATGGTTGCCGCCGTGCAAGCGCCCGTCATCATGATGAGCCAGAATCGGCAAGATCAGAAAGACCGTCTGCGCAGCGAACTGGATTACGACGTAAACCGCCGCGCCGAATTCGAGATTCAAGGGCTGGCGCGTAAGCTCAACTTGCTTACCGACAAGCTCGACGATATCGAGGGATTGATCAGAGACCGCCGCCTGCAACTCGACGCCTGACATCCGGCCGTCGTGTGGACTACCCTGTTAGGTTGATACAAACGCGCGCCGCTAGCTTTGACTTGAATTGTCCGGAGCAGGACGGTTTTTTTGATCGCATTGAATTGGATCCAGCGGGCCTCATTCGAATTACCGGTTGGCTGAGAGGTCCGGTATCTCAGGCCCCCAAAATTGCTCTGGACCAAGAGAAAATCTCCCTGCTGCAACACTATCGCTTGAACCGGCCTGATGTAAACAGCGCAGAGCAGAATGTCACTGCACGGCAACCGGGAGTCGTCTTCGAATATTTAGTGGCCTCATCGATGGTCGACCGCAGCTTTCGAACTCTTGCAGTCCAACTTCCTGGCGGCGCAGAATTTCAATTCGAGTGCGAGTTTACTTTTCTCTCCCCTCATTATCGTGAGTTGTTCACGTCGGACGACGTATATCATCGTGACCGCATCTACGGTTCGGGTCCTTCTAATCCCGTAGTCCATCCCGAAGTTCTGACGCTCGCCAAAATGCTGCCGGGACCCGTGCTGGACTTCGGTTGCGGATCGGGCGCACTCATAGCGGAACTGAAAAATTTTGGCACGGAGGCTCGCGGTCTCGAGTTGGACAGCGAGGTCATCCGAAAATCTCTGAAGCCCGAAGTGAAATCGGCCATCATTCTGTATGGTGGCAACCTCCCGCTCAATTTTCCGGCCAAAGCGTTCGCCTCTGTGTTTTGCTCGGAGGTATTGGAACATATACCGGATGCCCGTGGCGCGGTCCGCGAAATTGCCAGATTAGCCGCGAAAGAAGTTATATTCACCGTTCCTGACATAAGCGCCATCCCGCTGGGTTTCCGTCATTCACTCGTGCCTTGGCACTTATTAGAAGGCACGCACGTCAACTTTTTTACCCAAGAAAGCCTATATGGATTGTTGAAGCCATTCTTCTCGAAAATCGAGTTTAGCCGGATTGGTGCATCTTCGATGAACGACTCTCTTTTCTTTACTTCGTTGGTTGCCTTCTGCAGTAAATGAAAACTTTGGCGGATCGCATCGCAATTGCAATTTGTGGCTGTGCAGTCATGTTTGTAATTATCGGCGGCTCTGTTTCGACGCGGCCCCCCGAAATTGACGCCGCTGTACTGGCCGCGGTTAATCCGCAAGAACCTGCAGTCGCCGGATCGGGCTTTGCTCCGAATGGCGTAATTCCTGGATTGATATCTACGGTACGTGGCGTGGAACTTTACGGCTCTTATGTGTCTGGCACCACATTGACGGGAACCGTCCGCACGCGCTGGTATCGCCCGATGCCCAGCTTTTACGTTTTGCTGGCGGGTTTTCCAGACCACAAGCGTGGGTACATTTACCTAGAGCTGAATACGCGCACGGGCCTGCGCCGCCAGGAACTCAATCTGGACGAAGATCCCGAATACTGGCGGCTCCATAAAATATCTCTCCGTGACGTTGGTAACGTGACGACATTCAGAATAGTCGCAACGGAAGTGCTAACAGGCTCAACGTGCTGGATTGGATTTTCCCAGCCGTTTACGATACACAATCTGGATACGCTCGAAGTGTTGAAGCAGTTATTGCTCGTCATTCTATGCTCGGCTGCGTGTGTCGTTGGTATTGTTGGGCCCGGGCTGGTACTTCGCGCTCGATCCACTCGGGCAGCGTCGCCGATTTGGCTCACTATTCCAGGCATATTATTTATGTCGGTGCTCGGTTTGCTCGCGTGGAAAGGGCCAGCCGAACTATCGCCGGTCATTATCTCCCGCGTGGGGCTCGTGACTGCGACTCTTATCATTGGTTACCAACTTGCCAGACGTCCCTTTTCTTCCCTCACAACTTACACTGAGCGCCGCGTACTTGGATTGCTCTTGTTGCTAGCTACGCTCGCCATCGCAAAGGTGAGTTATTCGGTTGGTCCCTCTGGAGAACTCTATAGAGGAACGATTTCACGTACTTTCGAGGTTGGTGCGCGAGCAGACAGTCGAATTTCCTATGTCTTAGTCCAGCTGGTCGGCCTACGAAAGGGAGCTTATAGCAAGATCGCAACTGCTCTCTTGGCGCCGTGGAACTTCTCGGATCGAGGTCCGCTTACTGGAATAGCCGCAAGCCCAATTGTGCTCGCATCGGGTGCGCAACTCTCTTCGAGCATACCTTCCGATCCGTGGACAACATTTGATCCCGACGGCTTCGCCGCCTATCGCATCTCCATCATCGTCCTGAATACCATGAGTTTACTTATTGTATTCGCGCTCGCCCGGTTGTTTCTGGACGAACAATGGGCGACGTTCGCGTTGTTTGCTGCGACCGCAGCACCGTTCACCATCCACGAACTGTTTTTTACCTGGCCCAAAATTATCTCTGCCTGTTGTGTCCTACTTAGTCTTTACTTCATAAAACATTGCCGCCACCTTAACGCGGGGTCGGCAGTCGGGCTAGGATACCTCTGCCACCCTTCTGCGCTGCTCTGGTTTCCGTTTTTGTTGTTGAGCATTCCTCTTATAGAGAGGATGCCTAGTCTAAATAGAAAGCGGAAAATCTTGGAGTGGATTAAGCGAGGTGCAATGGCCTGCTTGGGTTTGGCTATTTGGATTTTGGTGTGGCGCTTTCTTAATCGGGGCCATTTTGAGCAGTCCGGTTTTTTTGGCTATTTCCGTCAGGCGGGCACACTTCCTGTAACAGTTGCCAATTGGTTTCGCTTCCGAGCCGATACCGCCTTAAAAACTCTGGTGCCTTTCTACATATTTTTGTTCCACCGAACAGATCCTGACTTAATTGCACTGGACGGCACAACGCAGCCTTGGGTGCAATTCGTTCAGCAATATTGGTGTAGTTTAGCTTTCGGATGCGGTCTTCTCTTTTATTTCATTCTCTTGCGGCTTGCCGCAGAGGCAATCAGAAAAGCGGCGTTTTGGCTGCTGCTTGTGTTCCTGCCCGCCTTGGTTTTGTTTATCTCGTATTTTGGCGCGCCCAACACGGGCCTGATGCGAGAAGGATTGCACGCCTGGTTTCTTGGCTTCATCGTATTTGCCGTAATCGTGTGGCGGAAAAATTTAGCAGGTTCGAAACGTCTATGGACGCTCACCAGCGCCGCACTAGTGTTTAGGGCTGTCGAAACACTATGGGTGCTAGTCCCATTTGCGTCATGGTCTCGAGGCTACATACTTCAACCCCAGTTTGCGGTCAGTGATCTCTGCTCTCTACTGGCGATGTTGAGCGGCAGCGCGTATTTGGCTGTATATGCGGCAAGGCGGTGCAGAGCATTGGGACAATCCAGTATTTAGGAGGGACAAGTTGATCCGTCGGATCACGACTGAATCGGTTTGCAAAAAGCTCCTGTTTGCAAAAAACTCATTGCTTTATCTGGTTGACTTCGTGTATACTCTCGCTGACTTGTGAATCAGACTCGCTTCACGTTGTCCAGCAAGTTCGCTGTCAACTTGCGCTCGTAACTAGCAACCTGTAACGCCTACAGCTCAATCCGTTCGTCGCCGAGCTAGCTGCGTCTGGGGCTTATTTTGAAGGTTTGTCCCAAATAGTTCAACGGTTAATGTTTTCGCAGTCATAACTAGGAGATACCATCAATGATAGTTAGTTTGATGCGCTGCCCAGCTTTGCGCTACTTTCTGTATTGCATATGTCTGAGCGCGACCTGCTCGCCTGCGCATGCCCAAAGTCTGGGTACCGATGGTGCGTACTATTACATCGTTAGTCAATTAAGCGGCAAAGTTATTGATCTACCGAGCCAGCATTACACTCAAAACGGAACTCAGCTGCAGGAGTACGGAGCCAATCAACAATGGCAGCAGTTCTGGCAATTTGTTCTTCTTAGCGATGGGTCCTTCAGAATCGTGAATAAATTAAGCGGAATGGCTATGGAGGTTCCGGCTCAGCAACTGGGGAGTAACGGTGTTGTCGTGCAGCAATGGGATGTAAATGAGCTTTACGGCGGCGCACAGCAGATGTGGCAGGTCGTAGCCGTGGACAGCAACGGCGACTACGAATTGATAAATGAAGGTAGCGGAAAGTGCCTTGATCTAACCGGCGGGTATACTCAGGACACGACCCCAATCCAGCAGTGGGATTGTAATGGCGGTACACAACAGCATTGGCAGCTACAAAAAGTCAGTGGAGTCGTGAGCGGGGTAGGCTACGGTGCCGGTGCAGTTTTCGAGATGTCTCGGTCGACCAGCAGGGACTTCTTGACTCGCCGTACATGGCCGTGAACGCACAAAACCCTGATGCCGGCGGAAATCCTGTGGTCTATGCTTACAAGCCCAGCATCATCAACACGGATGGGCCGTGGAGAATGTACTTCTGTAGCAACGGATCTAGTCTGCCTTCCGGCGGAGCCGACGCTGTTCGAGAAGTCATATCGGACGATGGTGTGAACTGGACGACTCCTCAGATTGTACTCCAAGTTAGCAATGCAACGTACGAGCGGTCTGCATGTGACTCATCTGTCGTCAAGTTCGATGCCGGGGATGGGCTCTATTACTATCTCTATTATACAGGCGGAACGCTTTTCTGCGGTCCGAATCATTCGATTATTTATAACTGTGACCCGAACGACCAAAACACAATTAATAACTCAGTAGTCTTCGTGGCAAGATCGACTAGCCCAGACGGTCCGTTTGCGAAATATACAACGAGCGGCACCTGGGAGGTGGATGCAGCTAGCCCTATGCCCATAATTATGCCTCAAACCCCCACCTCGGGCAGTTACGGAGCTGGCTCGCAATCGGTGGTGGTATCGCCGAGTGGCACGCTGTACATGTGGTACGACGATCTAACGATTTCCGGCGCTGATCACATTTACAGAGTGCAGTCCACCGACGGCGTGAATTGGTCACAATTTACTCCGACAAACATTTCGTACCCGATGGGAGACGTCAAATGGGATACCGTTCGACAACAGTTTATTTGGTTTATAGTTTACTATCACCTGCCGGGCGACGGATCACCGCTTCAGCCCGATTCTTCGTATGCGGCTTTTAAAACCTCCTCAGACTTCGGCGTTACGTGGAGTGACGACCTAGTTATCAACCCGCCGGCAAGCTTTCCTGTCTATAGTGCTGCTGGCGGGATAAGCGGCGACAATCACGGATGGATTATGGTAGGAGATACTTATTTGCTTTTTAAAGCTCCGTACGATTCAAGTACGTATGTTTCAGCTTGTAATGGCAATCTGACTTCCCCTAATTGCGGACCCAACGGTGATATCTATGGGGGTAAGGTAGTCGGCTGGCCCTTTTAACCTATATCGTATCTACCGTTGACTGACATGCCCATACTAGTTTAAGCGAGTTTAGAAGGTCAATTAGGTTTGCGCGCCGGGGGGAGGCGAATCGCCTTTTAACTGCGCGCACGTCTGCTAAAACGTAACTCCCAGGTGTTTGTTTCGTTAACCAAAACAAGCATGAGATTGACCGAGACTAAGTTAGCGGAGACGGCGTTGGAACCGGGCCAGCTCGACCGAGTTCAGTGGACCGCGTACTACTGACCCGCTCTGTCGAAGCTAAGTGGGCGGACGAGCGCTTGTAACTTCTCCAATTCGAATCAGCGCTTTGCCATTTAATTCCAGAGCGTACGCAGCAAAGGAACTACTCGGGATATTTGCATTAACAAAGCCCACCCAGGCAAATGATTGCGGAGTATTCAACGACTGCAGGTCGCGCGGTAGTCCACCCGGCAATTTCTCGCCAAACCCGACGACTTTTCGCTGATCGTTCACGAACACCAGCCACTGAGGAGAGCGAATGCTTCGCTGCCCATCCGTCCACCCTGTTACAACCAGTCCATCCGGAACGGAATGAATTCCAGTTATTGCGCCCGATTTCGCTGCATCTATCGTAAATCGAACCACGGACGAAACGGTCTTGCCGAGCCATTCGGCACGATGATCCGCAAAGCTTGACAAGTGATCTTTGCGCAAGATCGCAAGCCTCTGTTTTACCGCGCCTACATCCGGATATACGCTTCTGAGTAATGTGGGATCGTCAACTCCGGACTGCACTGCCAGTGAAACGAATTGTGTGTTTCGGAGCATTATTTTCACAAACTCGCACCAGCTTTGCACGACAGGCGACCTTCCGGTCGAGTAGAGGCCGACGACGAAGGCCACAGAAACGGTGGCCCACAAATACGTTTGCCGGGCTGCATAGAGCCACGCGATGATGAGCAGCAGACTCGCGTCTGCAACCAATGGAACAACGACATATCGCTGCGCCGTAGCCGCACCGAAACCGGGGTCCCGTGGATCCATCCTTCCTACGGCGGTCAGTACAGCACTCAACAAGCAGACCGTGTACACCCCAAATAGAACCACGCCCATCTTAGAGTTCAGCAGGTTCCGTCTAGCAGCCCGCACGCCACAGATCAAAAATGCAGTTACCAAAACAATTCCCATTGTTATACCTAAGGCAGGTCGAGCTACAGTAAAAGGCACTCCCAAATAGGCACTTATGAATTGGAGCGCATAAATGGGATGATGCCATAGAATGCCTAGATTGAGCTGATTCGAAAACCGGTATCCGATAAAGTATATTGCAACGAATGCAACGGCACTTATTGCCAACACAGCCAATTGCACTCTCGAAAGATGAAGCAGCCAAGCAGCCGCTATCATAATCGGCCACAAAAATAGGCCATTACTGAGGCTGTAGTTAGAAACAACAGCACAGCCAATCGCAGCAGAAAGATACCTCCAGGGGTACTTTCCGCCTGGAACGTGAGTCAACAGAGATAGGGCCATCGCCGCCGACACCAACATCAGCGGCCATACTATGAGAATCGCTCCCGCCATCTCCAGTGCAGCAGCTTCCCATGCCATCACAATCCCGGCCATCAGACTCGCGCCGACGCGTATCTGCAGCGGTACGGAGGCGCGATAAAACGTCAACGATAAAACGAGCCATGTTCCGAAATAAAAAACCACATTGAGGGTCAGTGGAAGAATTTCACGTCCTGCGAGAAAAAGATAATCAGCGTCGAAAATGAGGTTCGGAAATACAATCCGATGCTCGTTGTGCTGCTGCCATAGCGCGTTCACTAAGTCGTATCGGACGAACCGCTCAAATCGCGGTATGGTTTCCCAATAGTCCCAAAACGGAAGCGGTGAGTAATACCGGATAACCGTGCCAACTAGGTGAATCCAAGCTATCGTCATCCAGATCGCCAGTGCAGCGGCAATCGCTGACGGAACCCATCGCAGGAGAGCAATCGCAAACACTCTGTTTTTTTTGAAAATTTGATTGTTTCGGCTCTTTTGCTGAAGGTCTTTGGGAAAATTCATTCGCCCAACTAACTCATTGTGTCCGAGCCTCGCGGCGAGAAACCGTATAGATGGCACACAGCCCGTATGCAAATACAAATCTCTCACTTTCTTCCAACAACCAGAAATTGTTTGCCGAAGACTCTCCAGATGTAAGGCATTTTTAGATAAAGTTCCAACGTCCAGATAGGCGGGCGCAAGCCATGAGACATAGTATATGGAAGGAATCGTTCAATCTGTTGCTCGATTCGGAATCCAGCCATAATTAAAGCCTCTGCAACCGAGAGTTCAGTCAGAGGAAGATGATGATCGAAAAAATCCCAGTAACACCCGCTCAAATGCTTCACGTTCGGACCCAAGATGATTACGCTGCCGTTAGGCCGTAAACAGCGATACGCCTCCAGCAGCGTTTCCTGTAGTGAACGCTTATTGGGTAAATGTTCGAAGAAATTGCTAGTAAAAACGACATCTAAAGAACTATCATTTAACGGCCAAGGTTTGCTGCAATCTTGCTGCATGAGATAGACGGACTCTGCTAGATGATCTTTGGTGGCGGGGTTTAGATCCATTCCAAATTTCTTCCTCGCGTTCACGCTGTTTATAAATTCCCCGTACCCGCAACCTAAATCCAAAACGCTGTGTTCGGGCTCGATCCACCGGGAGAAAAACCGCGACACTAAAACAGTCCATACCTTATTCCGGTAGGCTTCCAATCCCGAAAATCGAATCGAATAGATTCGTTCTAGCTCGATTGAAAGTTTTGATTCCGGAGTACCATTCATCTATTTAGAAATCCTTGGCCCTAAGTCGCTTCATTGGAGATACCCCCCGAAAATAAATCACAGTTCGCACCGGTAACGCAAGCTTATGTTGCCGCGACAAACAGCACAAAATGCTGAAGAATTACGCCCACAGTTCTTTTGGATCGGGGAATAACCTCATCTCCGACACCTTGAGCTAGGCTACCAAACGACCGCATCTGCTCTGCACCAGCCGTGGCACAATCAAAAAATACGCCGGATTTCGGCAACTTGCTCATTCCTGGCAACTGTTTTGAAAGGAGGCGCCCTCGTTATTACAGGAAGAACTTCTTCAGAAGCTACTCAAGCACCGATCTTGTGCGACCATCACAGTTTGAAGTAATGCTTATCTTTGCTAAGAGAATCGTCGGAACCGACGCATTTCGGGCCGCTACGGTCCTGTTAATTATCCTGAATATCTGCTTTTTTCCTTGTATTTGGGGGAATAAAACGCTGCTCGCAAGCTCTCAGGACGCTCCCAGCATACTGCCCACTGGCGCCTGGGCAGGCCTGGCCGCGGCCACTAGATTTCCCAAAACACTCGACAACGGCGGCCCCGCTTTTCTTGCAGAGCCCTGGCTGGCGCTCACGCACTATCAATATGTTCATGAGCGTGTATTTCCGCTATGGAATCCCTATCAAGGCTTCGGCCACCCTTTAGCTGCCAATCAGGAGGCGCAGCCATTCTATCCATTAACATTAGCTGTTATGCTTCATGTTAGTCCCCGCACCTATAACTGGTTTATCTTGTCGCGCCTTCTTTTAGCGGGTATCTGTTGTTACTTATACCTGAGGTTCTTCGTGTCATTTTGGCCTGCCGTCGCAGGCGGGGTAACATCGATGCTCGCTGGGTATTACGTGCTATTCATCAGCATGCCTCAATTGAGTGTCGAGGTATTGATACCGGCTAGTCTGCTGGCTGCTGAATACCTGCTTCGTAAGCGCAGCTACCGGTCTTTCGTAGGATTTTCCATTTTGTTGTTATCGGTTTTCCTTGGCGGCATGCCGGAAAGCGCCCTCCTGCTGCTTCTGCTGCTTTATATCTACGTTCTGTTTCGCGTTCTCTCTGATTCAGTATTACGAAAAAACTGGCTGCCGATAGTCGCCCGCTCCGTTGCTGCAACCCTCACCGGCTTGGCGCTATCGCTGTTCTTCCTGCTACCGCTATGGGAGCTGATGCACCGCTCATTTGATGTTCACCAATCTAAGAACATCGGTGGCGCGATCACGGGCTTATTTCACGACTCGCCGGGCTTATCGATTTTCACCTATTTCTTTCCTCTGATTTATGGGCCGCCATTTACCGGCGCCCTAGGATCTGATTTCGGCTTGCGCAACTATTTTGGTGTTGTCGCTGCTTTTTTCATCCTTGTTGCAGTGGGTGTCGTTTTGAAACGCAGCAGTGAGGCGAGAGATCCACTTCGTCCGCTAACTTTTTTCTTTGTCGGGGTTATGTTGATTCTTCTAGCAAAGCGCTACGGCTTTCCGGGAATCAATGAGATCGGCGCGCTTCCGTATTTGAGCTTAGTGAACTTCCCGAAGTACGAGGAAGCGCTCGTGTCCATAGTCATATCGATCACAGCGGCCTTCGGCATGGAGCGACTGATCTGCCGGAAAGCATCCGCTATCCTGCAGGCGACCGCGTGGGTGCTGACCGCGCTAATTATCCCGCTTGCATATCTCTGCTCACGTCAGGTTGCTCGAAACGAAGTTCTCCACTTACACGTTCCGCCCCAAATTCCAAAGCTTTCTCTTGAACTGCCTGCTTGTTTATTGGTTCTGATGATAATAGTGCTGGTTACGTTCGCTATTGAGAAAAGGTCGCCACGTGTGGATTATGGGTTCGGTGTGGCGCTCACTGCCTTGACATCGATTGAGATGGGCCTGTGTTTTATCGCGCCTGTCTATTATTGGTTTAATCAACTTCCTTCGATCGAACATAATCCCTACGCCGGCGCACCCTACATAAACGTCATCAGGCAACATCAAGGTTATTATCGGACCTTTGCTCGTGACGGCCTGCTGTTTCCCGTTTGGGCCTCTGCATTCCGGATCTATGACATCCGAAATTTGGATGCCATGTACGATAAGAAATATATTCCCTTCCTGCTTAACTTCTTACCAGGGCAAAAAAACACTCCGCCGCCACTCGATTTAGGAGATCGCTTTAACGGTACCGGCCCTTATGCACTCGATGCACCGCTTGCGGAACGGCTCCTGCAACTCTCATCCGTTAAGTACATCGCCACATTAAGGGCATTTACGATTCCCAATCACATTGTGGACGAGATACTGACTCAAAACCTCGGCCGCTTGATCCATGACAAAGAAGCTAACATCGTGCGGAAGGAATTTATTCTCGGAGGTGAGGCTCGTGATGGACTTGGCGAGCATCCGCCGTACGAAAGGATGCCTTATCATTTTCGAGTTGGCGACGATCCCAAAGAAATTCTGCACTTCTCATATGCGCTGGATCCATTGGTCTTCGACAAAACGGCCAGCGACGGCGTCGAATTCATTCTCGAGCTAAAGGATTCGCGAGGCAAAATCACCAGGCTGTTTTCTAAATACATTGATCCCAAACATAATTCGCAAGAGAGGCGCTGGATGGATGGTCTAGTTGACCTCAGTGCCTATCGAGGACAGCCTGTTGATCTATTGCTCACCACAAACCCCGGCCCTCGAGGGGACACCTCTTACGACTGGGCCGCTTGGTCTGATTTCTATTTTGTGGGCCACAAAAATGATGTCGAGGGGCAACCGCCGCCGTTCAAGCTGATCTACAACAGGGAGGCGGACATTTATCGCTACGACAACGTACTGCCGCGCGCCGCGATTTACTATCATGCCGATCTTGCGCGTAACGGTAATGACGCATTGCATCGGCTGGCCGATCCCACATTGAACGTCTTCAACAGCGTGGTGCTGAATGACGCCGCGCTAACCGCACGCCAGCACGCAACGGTTCAGAAAATTAATGCAGGCTCGGCTACACCCGTTGAAACAGCTTCAATTCAGTCGTATAAATCCCAGTTTGTCGAAATTGATGCTTCACTCAAACGCGATGGCATTCTCGTTCTGAACGATACAGATTATCCGGGGTGGACCGCTAAGATCGACGGGCAACCGGCCCAAATGGTCAATGCGAACTATATATTTCGCGGCGTGTTGTTGCCGGCGGGTCGGCACGTCGTTCAGTTTGTCTATCGGCCTGGCAGTTTTTACGGCGGACTGATTGTCAGCGGCCTGACGGCGCTAGCGCTAGTCCTCGGCGCGTTTCTAAATAGGGTGCGTTCTCGCACGACCAGAAAGGAGGCAGTCGCGGCCGCCACTGCGTAACTCCGTATATCTTAAAATCAGCTCACTAATTCGGAATTACGAACCACTTTTGATTATTGCCGCCCACATAATCCCATTGCTGGATTTGTGTGCCGCCTGTCGTGTACCCGCCAATCACATCTAAGACGCGGCCGGACTGCTTGTTGACAATGGAATAAGTGCCGCTGACGTCGGAGGGTACTAATGCCCATTTTTGATTGTCGCCGCCCAAATAGTCCCATTGTTGAATCAGGGTACCGTTCGTGTTGTAACCCCCGACAACATCAAGCACTTTGCCGCTGCCCATATTCTGTATTTTGAAGTAGGTGCTATCAATGGGGATCAATTGCCACTGCTGGTTGCCGCCTCCCAGATAGCTCCACTGCTGTAAAAGAGCGCCGTCTTGCGTCGAAAAATTAGTAACATCCAGCACTAAGCTGCTTTGAAGATTCTGAATCCGATAAGTTTGCGTGCTAACAAGCTGCCACTGCTGGTTGGCCCCGCCGAGATAAGTCCATTGCTGCAGGATCGTCCCATCCGTCGTTGAGAAATTTGTATCGTCCAATGCTAATCCGCTTCCGACGTTGATAATCGCGTAGTAGCCATTACTAGTCGGCGTAAACGTCCATTGCTGGTTCGCGCCGCCCCAGTAATCCCATTGCTGAATGGTCGCGCCACCGTTGATCGATTGGCCGCTTACATCCAGCACTTTCCCGCTCTGCACGTTGACAATGGCAAAGTAACCGCCCGCAACCGGCATCAAGTACCACTTCTGGTTATTGCCGCCCAGATAATCCCATTGCTGAATAGGGGCGCCGTCCGCTGTAGATCCGCCGTAGACGTCCAAGACCTTGCCGCTGAGCTTGTTCATGATTTCAAATTGTTCGGAGGGCATACCCATGAGCGAGACAATCTGTGGTGATCCTGTCGCATTGTCGGAAATTACTAGTGATGCCATCGACATCGTTGTCGAGGGAGTGTAAGTCACGGAAATGGTGCAACTCTGTGCAATGCTGCCTTGGCACGTTGTGGTGAAATTGAAGTCGGACGCGTTTGCCCCAGTAATTTGAATACTGTTGACGTTAAGTGAAAAACCATTCGGATTCGAAACGGTGATTACCCCCGGATTCCCCGGCGCTCCTAACGGGCCATTCAACACCAGATTGACTGGATTCACAATGACCTGGGCATTCGACAAGCCGGCTCCAGGCGGCACACTGGGCGGTGGAGGCGTATAACTGCCGGCCGGTCCCACCGGAATGGTAACCGTGTTACTGATGAATGCGTTCTGCGCCACATACAGTTGCGTGGTCGGGTTTGTAGGCAGATCGGACGGCACTACCATCTGAACTTGGTACATTCCGTAGCCACCTTGCGCCAATCCGGCGGTAATGGTTTCTGCGGTTTCTCCATTCATCGTTGCAGTCACACTGCTAACCGCACTATTTACTAGGGGTCCTTGCCAAGGCTGGCCGGTCGCCACCGTAAGAACATTTCCGTTCACGTCCTGCACTGTCCCGAGCCCCGTCGCGGAAACACTGATTAACTCTCCCGGAACAGCGGGGTTACTGGGAGTGATCGGGCTGCCGGATACGACCGCGCAACATGTCGACGACGTGTATGCGGTCATCGTCACTGTTGCGCCGCTGCTACTGGTCGCCGAAATCGGAATCCCCGTGCCGGCCGCGCCGCTTTGTCTGGCTGTCAGGACGACACGCTGAAACGCGCCTCCAAGTGAAGCGCTGACATTAGGGTCTTGCGCATTGATTTGGTTCGCCAAATTCTGAGCGATGGTCAGCAGCGTGTCGCTTGACGCCACAGTGTAGGTGTAAGTAGCGGAACCAATCGTAATGCTTGCAGTATTTCCTGCCGTGACCGACCCGTCTACCGACACCACCGCCGTTGGGTTGCCCGGTTGGTGAAACGCGTTAATCGCCGGCCAAGGTCGAGCCTGTCCGTCGTAAGCGGGTGCGTTAAATAAGCCTGGATTTGCCGGCGCAATATACATTGGAGTCGCGTTAGTTACAGTTATCGATCCGTCATTATGCAGTGTGCGCACATAAATACCCGTGCTATTTCGATCGGTAAACGCGCTTGTGCCTGCCAGTCCGGCATTGACAAAACTCCCATTCACGAAATTGAAGGGAATTTCAGTAACGATTTGTGTTGGCGAGACACTGAGAATCGGCGACGCCAAACCATCCATAAACACTTCCACGCCACCGAGCGAAGTGGGAAGTTGACCGGACAAGGATGTAGAAGCCGTAGTGTCCGATAGATTCGAACCGTTTATCTCCACCAACATGCCCGCGGCCCCAGTCCCCGCATTCCCCGCGGTTAAGTAGGCACTGGGCGTATTAGTCGCAATATCGGCAGCGTTGGACGTGCTTGCCGCCAACGAAATCGAATCGTAAGCCAGATTAGTTCCCTTTGATGCTAAGTAAACGGTCCCTGTTCCAGCCCCAGCGAAAATAGCCGTCGCATTGGGGTCACCTGCATTCGAGTTAGAGGTATTAATCACCTTCACAATGCCCTGGGCAATTGTGTCCAGGGTGTCGTTTTTCACAATCGTATAGGTGTAAGCAGTGCCTTGGATCGTGATAGTTACTGTATCGTTAGCTACGATAGCCCCGCCCGCTGGAAGTGAAAATGTAACCACGCCTTCCTGACGAATAATTTCACTGGCCCAATTTACGGCCGAACTATCCGGCAGCGGAGTGTTGCCGGGAGTGAAAATCAAAACGCGCATGTTATAAGGATCGGCAACATATAAGTTAGTGCCGTCGAATGCCAGCGAGGTCGGTGTTGCCGTGATATCTACCGCCCCCGTGTTATCGACGGTTGTGCTCGTGATGCTGATACTCGCGCTCGTGTCCCGGTTCGTAACAAAATCGAGTTGCCCTAAAACTTCATCCGCGCTGGCGCCGTTCTGAGTAGGAATCGTATTGTAAATGAGGACGCGATCGTTCCCGCCGTCGGCGACAAACAGCCGCCTGCCGTCGGACAGTGCAAAGCGCGGCCAATCCAACGTCGCGGCACATGGCGCGCTGTTGTCGGCAGCGCCGCAAAGTGCGCTGCTCCAATTGGCGACTGCCGTTGTCAGATTAGGTTGCCCGATCGCCACATCGGCGTTTTGATCATTGCTTAAATTCAAACTGCCATTTACAAAAGCAGAATTCCAAATCAACACTCGGTTGTTGCCCAAATCGGCAACAAACAACCGCATGCCATCGGAGGTCACAGATACCGGATTCAATAAAAGATTTGCAGCCGTAGGAGGATACAGATTCGTGGGACTAAGATTCGGAGGTCCATTAGCTGACGTAAAGTTCGGCTGGCCCAATACCAAGTCCGCTGGTTGGTCGTTCTGGGTCGGGATCTGCCTCCAAACCAGGACACGGTAATTCTGTGTGTCGGCCACAAAAAGCGCGCCATTCTGAATCCAGACACCCTGCGGCCCCCGCAATCCGGCTTGGGAAGTGGCCGGTTGCGCACTAGTAAAGTTTGTTTGCCCCAGCACTACATTAGGTGCCGCATTGGGGGTTGTTGGAAGTGTGTTCCAGATGAGAATTCGGTTGTTGTCCGTGTCTGCGACAGCGAGGTGTAGGCCATCGGTCGCTACCGCCGTCGGCGTCCGCATACTGCCCTCTTCCGCCGTGCTTCCGTTTGCCGGTGTCGCCGTCTGCAATAGTCCAGGATTATTGCTGACGAAATCAGGCTGGCCCAGAACGTTGCTTGCGTTGTAACCGCAAAGTCCGCAGGCAGACGTCGCAGGTATTATTTGTGACTGATCGGCATACGGTCCGGGAATTAAGCTCGTTTGGAACGACAACACCCGATTATTCTGCGGATTTGCAGCCAGACGATTAGAATCGGCAATCCAGAGCAAGCCGTTTGCATATGCGAGGCCACTCGCGCCCCCGAGTAGGTTAGCTGCGACGCCAGTTTGCCCGCTGGTAAAATTCGGCTGGCCGATTTCCGCTCTGGCGGCTTGGCCGTTTACAAAAGTCTGTGCGTTAACAATATAGGCGGAAAGAAAAAAGAGAGAGAGTATGCCTTTTCTCAAACAAATGTGCCCCAAATTCTCAATTGACTTGCCCGAGGTCAAAAATCGTTATCTGGGCAACTCGCCAGGACGTGAAGCAACAACTACGTCACAAGCTCGCTTGGGCGGCCAAACGTGATTGTCTGGCTACCAACACCATAATCGCCAAGCCGAAATGCCCTTCGGGCCACGGCATTGTCTTACAGTTTCCTTAGAAGTATAACAGCGGATGGGACGTTAGACTGTGCTTCCAGGTTGCATTGGATAGCACTGTCTGAACGGTTTTCGGAACTCCACCGTGGCATTTTTCACTCTTTCGCTCTCTAACCAGAGAGAGCAAACGTGAAGCAATTTAACATTCTCTTACTCGTAATGATGGCGACAACCGCTTGCAACCGGAGCGCCACCAACACAGCCAGTCCTGGTGCCACTTCAAGCCTCTCCTCCACTCCTGCCGATTACACACCGCGAATCGGAGTAGCCGTTAGTACAAATTCCCGGACTTGCATCGCCATTCGTAATGGCAATCTCGCCGCAGGCACCGTCATCACATTGGTCTCGCCCATAGCCCCTGTGATTTCGACGCAAGCCACCATCGCGGGAATCTCCCAGGAGGCTTGTCCCATCACTCAAAACGTCGACACCACGATGTCGAACTACAACGTGACTGCGCAAAATCCGGTCCAGAAGCTGACCCCGATGATTGCAGTCGTAGGGACGCCCACCTTTACCGTGAACAACAATGTCGGACAGGCGGATTTGGATCAAAACGGCCGCGCTGAAAGTTTTCGTGCCTGCAGTGCCGATAATGGCGTTCACCTCACCGTATGGAAGGGCGCTCCCTTGCAAGGCACTCTCTTATGGCACGGTTACTATTACGAGGCTGCCAATCCGGCCATCGGGCCATCCTGCACGCCCGCGGAAATGCCGGCATCCTAGCCGCTGATCCGAGCCGCCGCTAATGGGCGGATGCCTTTAGTAACTCGGCCATATATTGCTGCCAGACTGTTGCGTAGGTATGCGTGCCGTGGCCATGTGTCGCTTCGCTTGTGGGAATTAGAACAAACCGTCCATGTTTCACGCGCTGAATGTCTCGCTGCGCGATCCCGAGTTCAGGCGGATTAATGAAATCGTCCGCGGAATTGATGTACATCACCGGGACTTTGATCTTCTCCAAATCTTTAGAAGGATCGTAATCGCGCGATGAAGCAACTGCGAACAATAAGTCGTTTGCGTCGGTAGTCTTTCTGCGTTGTGCTACTTGCCGCGCCAGAAGCGCATCCGCCGCATCCGGTGTAGGAGCTTCTTTCTGTACCTGAAGGGGAGCGCTCCCCGCAAGAATCAGCATGTAGATCGCGCCTGTCAATCCGGCGGGCTGCTGTTGATACTCCCCTTGATGCCATTGCGAGTCGTTTGTAATCGAATCCATCAACATCTTGCGCCACATGCGATTACGTCCCGCAATCGGCTCCGGCAAACAAGCCATAGGCATTAACGCATCCATGAAATCCGGATTGCGTTCGCCCCACATCCAGGAGTGCATGCAACCCATCGACGTGCCAAAGATTAGGCGCAAGTGGTCCACATGCAGGCCTTCCGTCACCAGTCGGTATTCGGCGGTCACCATGTCTGCGTAACCGTAGTGCGGAAAGCGGGCGTGCATGCCATCGCTCGGTTTGGAAGAGTTTCCGTGACCGATGTCGTCTGGAAGAATGATGTAGTATTTCGCCGGATCGAGCAGCCCGCCGCTTCGCAGCAAAACATCGTGAAACTGCGGTGACAGAAATTGTCTGCCGCTGCCTCCCGTACCGTGCAAAATAAGTACGGCATTGTCGACATGACCGGAGGCATCTCGCTTAGGCTCTCCCAATGTCATGTAGTGCAGCTTCAAAGTCGGAAGCGATTCACCATCGGCAAAACGAAAATTTGAAATAGTGAAATCCCCCGGCTGCGGAGTCTGTGCGGAAGCTACGCAGCACAGCGCGACCGCGGCGAATGCAAATCGCAAGATGTTCATGAAGGCTTCTATTATGACGCCGCCCTGCCGCTCCGTGTACAATTCTGGGCGATGCCTCTACTCGACAAAATTCAAAAAGACATGGTGGACGCCATGAAAGCGAAAGAGGAGGCGCGGTTAGGCGCGCTGCGCATGATTAAGGCTGCTCTGAAAAAGCACGAAGTCGATTCGATGAAGCCTCTCAATGAAGCCACCGAAATGCAGGTCATGAGCACACTCATCAAGCAGCGCCGCGAATCGGCTGATATGTTCCGCA
>Ga0070741_10001397_pt1 | contig 74146 bp, 60 predicted proteins | sample Coa_R1_4_FD_66440 | JGI IMG/M metagenome (GOLD analysis project Ga0070741, IMG submission 66440) | Surface soil microbial communities from Centralia Pennsylvania, which are recovering from an underground coalmine fire - Coalmine... | ecosystem: Environmental > Terrestrial > Soil > Unclassified ...
GGCACGGTGGCGCTGATGGCGATCGCGCGCGCGTTCGCCGAAGGGTCGCGGCCGAAACGGTCGCTCCTCTTCGTGTGGCACGCGGGCGAAGAGCGCGGGCTGCTCGGGTCGCGCTATTTCGCCGATCATCCGACGGTGCCGATCGACGCGATCGTCACGCAATTGAACATCGACATGATCGGACGCAACCGCGACGACAAGCCGTCCGAGTCCAACACGGTGTATCTGGTCGGCTCGGATCGCATCAGCAGCGAGCTGCACGCGCTGAACCGCGAGGCGAACGCGTCGATGCCCAAGCCGTTGACGCTCGACTACGAGTTCAACGATCCGACGGACCCCGAGTCGCTCTACACGCGCAGCGATCACTACAGCTACGCGGCCAAGGGCATTCCGATCATCTTCTTCACGACCGGTCTGCATCCCGACTACCACGCGAACACCGACGAAGTGTCGAAGATCGAGTTCGACAAGATGGCGCGCATCACGCAGATGATTTACGAGACCGGCGTCCGCGTCGCGAACCTCGATCACGCGCCGGTGCGCGACAATCTCGGACCGCGCGCGGGGAAGGGCACCAAGTAGTGCCGTTCCACCACGCCGACCACCTGCAGCTCGCGATCGAGTGTCTGCGCGAGTCGCCGTCGTTCGACGCCGCCGTCGATCGCATGGCGGCGGCGCTGCGCGCGAAAGCGGCGGCGGCGGGGGCGCCGGAGAAGTATCACCACACGGTGACGGTGTTCTGGATGCGCCTCGTCGAATGGATGCTCGACAAGGATCTGCCGTCGCAGTTCTACTCGGACGCGGTGCTGCGCAGCGACGCCGCGCGCCGCGGCTGGGTCGAGCCGGATCTTGCGAGGCTGCCGGGTCGAACGCCGCGGCCGACTACTGTCGACCGAGCGTCCGAAGCGCCGCCGCCCCGATGATCGGACCGGGCGCGAGCGCGACGAACGCCCACGTCCACCCGGTGCGATCCGCCACGACCGGCAGCAGCCGGATCGACACCATCGTCAGCAGAAACCCGCTGCAGGTCTGCACGGTCAGCGCCGTGCCGACGTGGTCGCGCGGGCTGAAGCGCGCGACCAGCGCCGACAGCTGCGCCGAGTCGGCGACGACGGCGACGCCCCAGACGATGACGAACGGCAGGACGAGGACGAGCGACGCACGCAGCAGCCACGGCGACGCAAGGCAGCACAGCGCGCTGACGATCATCGCCCAGCGCGCGACTCGCGCCTGCCCGAAGCGATCCGCGTAAACGCCCGCGGCCGCCGAGCCGATCGCGCCGCTCGCGATGGTGACGAACGCGAGCGCCGATCCGCTGACGGTCGCGATCCACGTCCACACGGCGTACAGCTCCCACATGTGACCGAGATAGCCGAACATCGCCGCGCGCGAGGGCGGGTCGACGAAGACGGTCGCCGCCGCGGACGGCTCGAAGCGCGCGCTGCGCGTTACGTACGGGCCGTCGTCGACGAAGCGCTCGACGATCGCGCCGCCGGCAATCGCGAACGCCGACGCCCACAGCATCAGCACGCGCCACGGGATCGCTGCGGACAGCGCGGCGAGCAGATGCGGAAACGCCGATCCAACGGTCAGCGCGCCGACCAGGACGCCGAGCGCGGTGCCGCGCCGCCGTTCGAACCAGCCGGCGGCGATTTTCATGCCGGGCGGATAGACGCACGCGAGCGCCGCGCCGGTGACGCCGCGGAGCGCGACGAGCGCGGTGACGCTCGGCGCGACGACCAGTCCGGCGTTGGCGGCGGCGCCGATCGCGCAGCCGATCGCGAACAGCCGGCGCGGGTTGACGACGTCGGGCAGCGTCAGCAGCGCCGAGATCAGCGTGCCGACCACGAAGCCGCCCTGCACGGCCATCGTCAGCCACGCGGTCTCGGCGGAGGTGAGGTCGAACTCGCGCACGATCGCCGCGTTCGCGGCGGTCGCAGAGAACCACAGCGTCATGCCGAGGAACATCGCGACCGAGAGCCACGCGAGGTGGGCGGTCGGCGATCGCCTGCTCATGGCGCCGAGCGTACCAGATTCGCGACCGCGCGTCGTTGACAGCCACGTCGCGACGATGGCATCGTCGTCTCGAGGTCGGGCAGAAAGGATTCATGTTCGTGCGGTGCGCGTGTCTGGTGCCTTGCGGGATCGCCTGGGTCACGACGCGTCGACCGGTCTGATCGATCTCGTCGACTCTGCGGAAGCCGAATGGAAGGGTGACGTGATGACGGCCGTGACGGACCGATTCGAACGGCGGTTGACGGAAGCGATTACCGAGTTGCGCGTCGATGTCGTTCGCGAAATCCACGCCGGCCGCGTCGACATCATCAAGTGGTCGTTCGCGTTCTGGGTCACCCAGCTCGCGGCGTTCGCGGGGCTCGTCGCCGTCTTGTGGCGCACCCTCGGCCACTGACCGTCACGGCTTGATCGTCGGCGCCTCGCGCGCGAACGCGCGGTGGCAGACGTTGCACGCGTCGGCGAGCGCAACGTACTTCTTCCGCACGCCGTCGTAATCCGCCTTGTCGATGTTGCGCAGGCCGAACAGCGCCGCGTTGGCCAGGTCCGCCGCCGCCTGTCGCGTGCCGGCCGCGGCCGCCGGCCATCGCGGATCGTTCACCTCGGGCCGATCGCGGAAGAAGAGCAGATTCTGCAGCTCGGCGACGCGGATCGCGCGCTGGTAGATCGTCGCCCACGCGCGGCGGTCCGCCGGCGGCTTCGCCATCGCGTCCTGCAAATCGGCGTAGCTGCTCTTCAGGAAGATGTCCATGAACTCGCCGTTGTCGACGACCGCCGCCGGTTTCGGCGCGTCGGATTGTGGCAGCGCGAGCACGAGCGCGAGCGCCGCGAGCGCGATCTTCATGGCGCACATCGTAAACGAAAAGGCGCATAATTGGCCGCATGGCAGAGACGAAACTCGTCGGCCAGAACTACACGACGCCGGACCTCGTCGCGAAGGTCACCGGCCGCGCGAAGTACGCCGAAGACTATCGCGTCGACGGCATGCTGTTCACGAAACTGCTCCTCAGCCCGATGCCGCATGCGATCGTGCGCCGCATCGACGCGTCCGACGCGTTGCGCATGCCCGGCGTCAAGGCGATCCTCACCGCTGACGATCTGCCCGATCTGAAAGGCGCCGAGCGCGCGCTGACCAACGAGCCGCTGTATCAGGGCGAGCCGATCCTCGCCGTCGCCGCCGTCGACGAAGCGACCGCCGCGGCAGCGATCGAAAAGATCGTGGTCGATCTCGAGCCGCTGCCGTTCGTCGTCGATCCCGTCGACAGCCTGCGGCCCGACGGCCCGAACGGGCGCCGCGAAGGCAACGTGTGGGTGTCGCCGCCGCCGTCGCCGGGCGGCGGGCCCGCCGGCGCTCCGCCGCGCCCCGCGCTGCAGACGCTGAAGTGGACGCACGACGACTTCGCGAACGCGCCGGAGGGCGCGCTGCCGATCGGCAAGGTGCCCGACGAGTGGTCGTACGGCGATCTCGACGCCGGCTTCAAAGACGCGGCGCTCGTCGTCGACGAGACGTTCGTCGTGCAGTCGACCGGCCATCAGCCGATGGAAACGCGGTCGGCGATGGCGTACTGGCAAAACGGCAAGCTGTATCTGCACGGCTCGACGCAGAGCGTCGTGCGCACGGTGGATCTCATCGCGATGTGGTGCGGCATCGACGCGAAGGACGTCGTCCTCGTGTGCGAGTACACGGGCGGCGGCTTCGGCAGCAAGGGCGCCGGCGCGGTGTCGATGTCGATTCCGGCGCTGCTCGCGAAGAAGACCGGCACGCCGGTGATGATGCGCATCAGCCGCGAAGAAGAGCACTACATCGGCCGTGCGCGCACCGGCATGACGGGCCGCGCGAAGGTCGGCTTCCGCAAGGATGGACGCATCACCGCGCTCGATCTCTTCATCGTCGAAGACAACGGCGCGTACGGGCCGATGGGCGACTACCGATCGGCGGGCAACGCGGCGTCGCTCATCTGGCAGCCGCTCGCCATGCGGTGGCGCGGCGTCGCGGTGATCACGAACACGCCGCCCCGGACGCAGCAGCGCTCGCCCGGCCCGATGCAGGCCAACGGCATCATGGAGCCGATCGTCACGAAGGCGGCCAAGAAGCTCGGGCTCGACCAGGTCGCCATCCGCCGCATCAACTCGCCGGAAGGGAAGGCGCTATACGGCGCGCCGCGGCCGAACGGCCAGCGCTCGCACACGACGAGCGCGTTCGTGAAAGAGGCGATGGACCGCGGCGCCGAACTGTTCAAGTGGGACGAGCGGAAGGCGCGCGCGGGCAAGCGGCAGGGCAGCAAGGTGCGCGGCCTCGGCGTCGCCGTCGGCCCGCACGGCTCGGGATCGATCGGCTACGACGGCCTAATGACGCTGCGTCCCGACGGCATGTTGTACGTGCAGTCCGGCGTCGGCAACCTCGGTACGCATTCGACGATCGATCTCGCGCGCGTCGCCGCCGACGTGTTGCAGATGCCGTGGGACAAGGTCGTCGTCACCTGGGGCAACACGGCGAAAGGGCTGCCGTGGAGCTGCATGTCGGTCGGCAGCCAGACGACGCACGCGATGACGCGCGCGAACATGGCGGGCGCCGAGGACGCGAAGCGCAAGCTGCAGGAGATTGCCGCCAAGGACCTCGGCGGCTCGCCGGACGACTACGTGCTCGGAAGCGAGCGCGTCCATCACAAGAGCAGCGTGTCGCGCGGAGTGACGTACGCGAAGGCGGCGGAGCGCGCGATCGCGCTCGGCGGCCGCTTCGACGGGCACGAGCTGCCCGACGACATCCACCCGTTCACGAAACGATCGGCGGCGCAGCACGTCGGCGCCGGCCTGATGGGCGTCGCGAAGGACAACTACAAACACGACGGCGACACCTGGTCGTTCGTCGTCGGCTTCGCGGAAGTCGAAGTGGACGTCGAGACCGGCCGCGCGGCGATCGTCGACTACCTCGCCGTCGCCGACGTCGGCACCATCGTCAACCCGCGCAGCCTGCACGGACAGATCCTCGGCGGCATCAATCTCGGCGTCGGCCACGCGCTGACGCAGCGCTGGGTCTACGATCACCAGTACGGCGTGCCGCTCGCGAAGCGCTTCTACCACACGCGTCCGCTGACGATTCTCGACATCCCGGCGACGATGCCGACCGAGGCGCTCGACATGGCGGACCCGGAGACGCCGGTCGGCGCGCGCGGCGTCGGCGAGCCGCCGGTCGGCGCGGGCTACGGATCGGTCCTCAACGCGATCGCCGACGCGATCGGCGAGGACGCCTTCCGCCGCGCGCCGGTCACATCAGACCTGGTGCTGACGGCGCTCGAACACGGCGGCCGCAGAGTCCACGAGATGGGCGCACACATATAGAATTGACTGAGTGACGCGCCCGCTCCTCATCATCTTCCTCACGATCTTCGTGAACCTCGTCGGCTTCGGGATCATCATCCCGCTGCTGCCGTTCTACGCCGAGACGTTCGGTGCGTCGCCGCTCGTCATCGGGTTGCTGTTTGCCGTCTTCTCGCTCTGCCAGCTTGCGGCGGCGCCGGCGCTCGGCGACATCTCCGATCGCTACGGCCGCCGGCCCGTGCTCGTTTTCAGCCTCGCCGGGACGGTCGTCAGCTTCGTGATGCTCGCGATGGCGCACAGCATCGCCATGCTGTTCGCCGCGCGGATCGTCGACGGGCTGTCGGGCGGCAACATCTCGACGGCGCGCGCGTACGTCGCCGACATCACGGCGCCGAAGGATCGCGCGCGCGCGTACGGCCTCATCGGCGCGGCGTTCGGCCTCGGGTTCATCCTCGGCCCGGCGCTGAGCGGCATCCTCGCGAAAGTCAGCTACACCGCGCCGATTTGGGCGGCCGCCGCCGTGACGCTCGTCGCGACGGTGATGGCGTTTGTCTGGCTGCCGGAAACCGTTCATCGCGCGCACGCCGGCACCGGCAACTGGAATCCGTTCCGTTTCCTGCCCGAGCTGCTGACGCGGCACATCGTCAGCCGCGTGCTCGCGATCGATTTCATGTACTGGTTCTCGTTCGCGGTGTTTCAGACGACGTTCGCGCTGTTCGCGGCGCGGCGGTTCGGCTTCGACGCCTCGCGCACCGGCTACTTCTTCGCGGGCTTCGGCGTCCTCGGGGCGATCATCCAGGGCGGGTTCATTCGCCCGATCGTCAGGCGCATGGGAGACAAGCCGGTCTTCATGCTGGGCTGCGCCTGCGCGGCCGTCGGCCTCGTGGCGTCCGCGCTCTCGCACTCGGTGTTGACGTTCACGATTGCGCTCGTGCCGCTCGCCTTCGGCATCGGCTTCGGTCATCCGACGGTGTCGAGCCTCGTCAGCCTCGTCGCCAGCGGCGAAGAGCAGGGACGTCTGCAGGGCGCGGCGAGCGCAGTGGAAAGTTTGGGACGCACGATCGGTCCCGTGTGGGGCAATGCGTCTCTCCAGCAGTATGGTGAAGCCACACCATACATCTCAGCAGCCGCTTTGCTCCTGATGACCTTGCTGATGACCGTCGGCTTTCACGTCAGAGATCCGCATACGCTCGAGGTCGCTGACGCCACGGTGCGTCGATAACAGCACAGCTCCGCACGCTTCTGTAAGTACGCCTTCCAATCCGTAACGCGCGCGCGTCGCAGTGTCAGCTCGACGATATGTCGAGCTCTGCCGCGATCACGATCGTGTTATCAACGTCGAACTGCGATCGGCCGCGGCGATCGTGCATCCGCGAGCAGACCGGCACATCCGTTGCGATTGTCCCCTGCGACGGCTCACACCGTTTAGCCACAACTGAATCGCTCGACGTTCGTTTTTTTCGCCGCGCATGCGCAGCACACGCCCGACGTGTGGCTCCGGACGCCGGCATGAGGAGTTCGGTCCCCATGACGACTCGCATCTTCGGTTTTCTGCTCACGCTGATGATCGCCGCGGCCGCAGCGAAGGCCGCCACGGTGCCGATCACGGTGCTGACGTACAACACCTACCACGGCGGCCGGCTTGACGGGACCACCGGTCAGCTCAACACGATCGCCGCGCAGAATCCCGACGTCGTCGTGCTCGAGGAAGCCGGGTACAACGAGCTCGCGACGTATGTCGACGGGCTGAACACGCGCTTCGGCACGACGGCCTGGCACGGCGTGTACACGCAGTTGTGCAATGCCGGTCAGGCGCCGACCTGCACCTCGTACGACCTGACGACGGTGATGGTGCTGACGCGGCTGAAGACGCTCGCGACGAGCTCGATTCAGATCTGGGCGAAGGACGACTATCACGTCGCGCGTCCCGCCGTGCAGATGACCGTCGCGCTGCCGGACGGCACGCCCGTGACCATCTTCGGCGTGCACCTGCCGGCGTTGTCGGATGCGCAGGCCTCGCGCGTCACCTTCGTCAACACGTTCCAGGCATGGGCGCAGACGTTTGCCGGCCCGCGCCTCGCCGGCGGCGACTACAACGACAGCCCCGGCACGACGCCGATCAACGCGATGACGACGCAGTACCGCGACGCGTGGAAGGCCGTGGGTTCCGGCACCGGCCTGACCCATTCGAGCAACGGCACGACGCTGACGAGCCGCATCGATTATTGGTTCTCGGATCTCACGAGCGGCGCGACGGCCGTCGCAGCGCACACGGCCGGCAGCCTCGCGGATTCGGATCACATCTCGCTCACCGTCACCTACAACGTGCCGGCGAACCCCGGGACGGTGACGCAGACGTCCACCGAAACCACGCTGTATGACGACGCGTTCACGACGCTGAACAAGACGTACTGGCCGTACGGCGTGTTCACCGGGAGCCAGGACGCGACGATTCCGCTGGCGGTCAACGCCGGCTTTCACATCGGCGCGCTGAAGGCCGGCGCGTCCGGCTCGCACTACAACGGCATCTCGTCGAAGACATTCGATCTCTCGCAGAGCGGATCGATCTCGGCGCAGCTCGTGCAGAGCCCGAACACCGCCACCGAGGCGTACGCGATGTTCGCGGCCGGCAGCGACGGCAGCGATTTCTACCGCTGGTATGAATCGGGCAACGCGCTCGTCGCCGAGAAGAGGGTCGCCGGCGTGAAGACGACGCTCGTCGACCTGCCGTACGACGCGTCAGCCGATGCGTTTCTGCGGATCCGCCGCGAGCTGAACGCGGCGACCGGCACGACCGACGTCGTCTTCGAGACGGCGCCGAACACCAACGGCGCGCCGGGCGCCTACACGGTCCGCTATCGCGAGACGTGGGACGCGCGCGTCGTCGCGACAGAGATGAAATGCGAGCTGAAGGCGGGGACGTCCGAAGCGGACGTCGCGCCCGGCTCGGTGACGTGGAATCACCTCCACGTCGCGACGAACTCGAAGTAAGTCCGCGTCGAGACGCGGCGGCGGACGGGTCGCAAGGCGGGGGAACCTTGCGACCCGTTTGTCGGGTTGTCCTCTGTATCCCGCGTCCGAAGCGGCTAGTGCGGTCTGACGATCCCGAGCAGGCTGCGAAGGCCGTTCAACGTCTGGATCATCGACGCGATGAGCGACGCGTTCCCGCCGTCGCGCGGGAAGATCTGGCCGGTCGCCACTTCCAGACGGCTAATGAGTTCGTCCGCTTTCTGCTTTTCCTGATCGGTCACGCGCACCTCCGCGGCCCAACGATACCAAAAACCCGGCACCGAGGACGCGTTCGCGATTCTGCTCCGCCTCGAGGATGCGCGAGCGCGCGGCGAGCAGGTCGTTCAGCGTCAGCCAGCCGACCAGCCGCCCCTCGTCCATCACCGGCAGCTCGGTCCGGTGCGTCTTCGCCATCCGGTAGACGATGACGCGCAGCGGCTCGTCCGGGTGCGCGACGATGCCGTCGGTGCCGACGACGTGATGGCCGTTCAGCGGCTGCATCACTTCCTTCGCGAAGATGATCTCCAGCGGATCGACGGCGTATTCGCAACTGAGGTGATAGCCGCGGCGGCTGATCTTCTCGGTCAGGATCGATCGGTTCAGCAGCAGCACGGTGAAGCCGTATGAGATCGACACGGCGAGCAGGAGCGGCAGCAGCACGTTGACGTCGTGCGTCAGCTCCATCGCGAACACCACCGCCGTCAACGGCGCGCGCATCGTCCCGCCGAGGACGCTGCCCATGCTGACGAGCGCCCAGAAGCCCGCGCCCGCTTCGGGCAGGAAATGCGCCTCGACGCCGCCGAGCGCGCCGCCGACCATGAGCAGCGGCGCGAGCACGCCGCCCGACGTGCCCGAGCCGAGCGACACCGCCCAGATCGTCGACTTGACCAGCAGCACGCCGACGAGCAACCGCATCGGCGTGTCGCCCTGCAGCAGTTGGCCGATGACGTCGTAGCCGACGCCGAGCGCCTGCGGGAAGATGTAGCCGCCGACGCCGATCGCGATGCCGCCGAGCGCCGGCCACCACATCCAGTGGATCGGCAGGCGGCCGAACGCGTCCTCCGCGGCGTAGACGCCTTCGGTCAGGAGCGCCGACGCGACGCCGCCGAGCAGGCCGACGACGAGGCAGCCGAGAATGCCGAGGACGCCGAGCGCCGGCACGTGCGGCGGCACCGGGAAGACGGGGCCGAGCCCGAGGATGTGGGTCCGCAGGGCGCCAGCCGTCACGCTGGCGAGCGCGACCGGGATCACGCTCCGCGGTTTCCACTCGAAGAGCAGCAGCTCCACGCCGAGAATCACCGAGGCGACCGGCGCGGCGAACGTCGCCGACATGCCGGCGGAGGCGCCGGCGACGAGCAGCGTTTTCCGCTCGGCGCTCGTCAGATGGAAGAACTGCGCGATGAGCGATCCGAACGCGCCGCCCGTCATGATGATCGGACCTTCCGCGCCGAACGGACCGCCGGATCCGATCGAAATCGCGGCGGAGATCGGTTTGAGCAGGGCGACTTTCGGTTCGACGCGCGCGCCGTTCATCAGGATCGCTTCGATCGCTTCCGGGATGCCGTGGCCGCGGATCTTCTCGGATCCGAACCGCGCCATCAGGCCCACCACGAGCGCGCCGGCGATGGGGACGAGGATCACCCAGACGCCGAGATGATGTCCGGCCGGCGTGACGAGGGTCGTGTCGAGGCGCTGGAAGAAAAAAAGATTCGTAAAGAACGCGATCAGCTTCAGCAGCGCCGCCGCCACGTAGGCGGCGAACACGCCGATGACGATCGCCAGCGCCGAGATTGGCACGACGCGCTTGGTCGTCGTAAAGTCGGACAATTCATGGGAGCCCATATACCAAGTGTAACCCGGCTGAGCGTGATAGCCTCGGCCGCATGAAACCGTTCGCCGCCGCGGCCGTAGCTGTCTTGCTTCTGCAAGTTCAGGCCCGTCCGGGGTTCGATGTCGCAGAACAGAGCATTCCGCAGCTGACCGCCGCGCTCGACAGCGGCGCGACGACGTCGCACGCGCTCGTCCAGGCCTATCTGGATCGGATCGCCGCGTTCGATCACGCTGGCCCGGCGTTGAACGCGATAATCGCCCTCAACCCGCGCGCCCTCGCCGACGCCGACGCCATGGACGCGGAGCGCCGCGCCGGCAAGCGCCGCGGTCCGCTCCACGGCATCCCGCTCGTCGTGAAGGACAACTACGACACCGCGGACATGCCGACGACGGCCGGCTCGATCGCGCTCAAGGGATCGCGGCCGGCGCGCGACGCGTTCCAGGTGAAGAAACTGCGCGAGGCCGGCGCCATCATCATCGGCAAGACGAACCTGCACGAGTTCGCGCGCGGGATCACCACCGTCAGTTCGCTCGGCGGCCAGACGCTGAATCCGTACGACCTCACGCGCAACCCGGGCGGCTCGAGTGGCGGCACCGGCGCCGCCGTCGCCGCCGATTTCGCCGCAGCGGGACTCGGCACCGACACCTGCGGCTCGATCCGCTATCCGGCCGCGCACAACAATCTGGTGGGATTGCGGCCCACGATGGGGTTGTCGAGCCGCAGCGGGATCATCCCGCTCGCGCATTCGCAGGACGTCGGCGGCCCGCTCGCGCGGACCGTCGTGGACGTCGCCATCCTCCTGGACGCGACCGCCGGCGCCGATCCCGACGATCCGGTCACGCGCGACGCCGACGCGCATCGGCCGGCGAGTTATCGCGCGGCGCTCGACGCGGGGGCGCTGCGCGGCGCGCGGATCGGCGTCCTCCACGCGCTGTTCGGCGACGAGCCCGAAGACCAGCGCGTTGGCAGCGTCGTCTGCACCGCGCTCGCCGCCATGGCGCAGCGCGGCGCGCAATTGATCGACCTCGACGACGGCCCGTTCCCGTCCGAGGCGGACGTGTCCGTGATTCGCTACGAGTTCAAGTTCGATCTCGACGACTACTTGCGTCGGACGCCGGGTGCGCCGGTGCGGTCGCTTGCCGACATCGTGCAGCGGCATCTCGTGCTCCCGGCGCTGCAGACGTCCTTCGAGCGAGCGAATGAAATCGCGACGCTCGATAGCGACGACTACCGTGCGGCGCGGCAGCGTCAGGCGGCGCTGCGCGCGCGGCTCGTCAAGCTGCTCGACGACCATCGCCTCGCGGCGCTGGCCTATCCCACGCTGCGGCGGACGGCCGCGAAGATCGGCGAGCCGCAAACAGGCGGAAATTGCGCGGCGAGCGCCGCGACCGGACTGCCGGCGATCACCGTGCCGGCGGGATTCGCGGACGATGGGATGCCGGTCGGCCTCGAACTGCTCGGCCGCGACTTTACGGAAAAAGATTTATTGACGCTGGCGTACGCGTTCGAGCAGGCGACGCACGCCCGCCGTGCGCCAATCTTCGTGAAAAAGGGGTGGAACTAATTCAGGAATTGGGTACAATCCGTGCGATTACCGAAACGGTGTCCCAAGGCGCCGCGCCACGCGCGCGCGCAGGTCGGCTTCGGAACCGGAGGACGTGATGTCCAACCCGCTGTCGATGAGGCCATCGATTAGCGCGCGGATGATCTCGGCCCGGTTCAGGACCTTGCCCTTGCGTCCGTCGGCGGCGATGAGCCGATCGAGATGGGTGATCTGTCGGTCGAAGAGGACGACGGACACCTTGGACCAGGATTCGCGATGCACGGGAGGTCGACCGGGCCCCGGTTTGCCTTTCGTCATCAGACGCGACGGTCGCGAACCTCGCGTTGTTCGTGATCGTTTCGTGACCACAGGTCGCCCAATTGTCAGCGATTATACAGACAGGTTCTTGGTAGCACAAACACAGCAATAGTCTGAACTCGACTGGAGACGCACCTCGTCGGAACCCATGGCACCCAAAAACCCCAAGGAGCGCCGCCGCATCGGCCGGCCGCCGGCCGGCGCGCGCGAGGGAGAGAAGGTCAAGGATTATCCGCAGCTGAGCATCCGCCTGCCGGGCGAGGTCAAAGCGAAGCTGCACGCGCTCAGCCTCGTCACCGCGCAGCCGCAGTGGCGGATCATCACCGAGGCGATCGACTCGTATTTGCGGGATCGAAGCGACGCCGAGCGGCGGCTGGTCGAGGATCTCGCGGGGCGGTCGCGATCACGCCCGCTGCACCGCCACCGCTGACTCGACCGCCGCGAGCGGCAGATAGATGAGAAACGTCGCGCCGCGGCCCGGTTCGCTCGTCACGGTGATGTAGCCGCCCGCCTGCTTGACGATGCCGTACACGATCGACAGGCCGAGGCCCGTGCCCTTGCCCTGCTCCTTCGTCGTGAAGAACGGCTCGAACAGCTTGGCGCGCGTGTGTTCGTCCATGCCGTGACCGCTGTCCGCCACGCTGAGGCGGGCGTAGCGCCCTGGCTTGCCTTCCACGAACGCCGCCGCCGCCGTTTCGTCGAGCTCGACGGCGTCGACCGTCACCGTCAGCCGACCGCCTTCCGGCATCGCGTCGCGCGCGTTGACGACGAGGTTCAGGAGCACCTGTTCGATCTGCCCGGGATCGGCGAAGACGATCAGCGGCTCGGCGGGACGCTGGATCCGAAAATCGATCTCCGGTCCGATGAGCCGGCGCAGCATCGTCTCCATGCCGTTGACGACTTTCTCGAGCGGGAACGGCTGCGACCGCGTCGCCTGACGCCGGCTGAAGGCGAGGAGCTGCCGCGTCAGGCCGGCGCCGCGCTCGACCGCGAGCTTGATCTCCGCCGCTTCGTCGCGCGCGCCGTCCGCCTGCGTCAACTGCATCAGCAGCAGGTCGGCGGCGCCCATGATGCTCATCAGGATGTTGTTGAAGTCGTGCGCGACGCCGCCGGCGAGACGCCCGATCGCCTCGAGCTTCTGCGATTGCCGCAACTGCTCCTCGAGCGCGCGGCGTTCGGTGATGTCGCGCGCGAACGCGGTCATGCTCGCGCCCGACCCGAGCCGCGCGACCGTCAACTCCATCGGGAACTCGCCGCCGTCGGCCTTCATCCCGTGCAGCTCGAGCTGCCGCCCCGCCAGCGGACCGCGGCCGCTGGTCAGGTACTCGCGCATCGCGGCGACGTACTGACCGCGCTCGTGCGCCGGGATCAGCATCTCGACGCTCCGGCCGAGGATGTCGAGCCGCGCGTACCCGAACATCTGCTCGGCGGCCGGATTGAACTCGCGGATCGTCAAGTGGCCGTCCATCGTGATGATCGCGTCCTGCGCGGCTTCGAGAATCGCGCCCTGGCGCGCTTCGCTCTCCACGCCGGCGCGGTACATCTTCAGCGTCAGGTAGAGGACCGGAATCGCGAGCAGCAGTGTCAGCGAATAGCCCGAACTCTCGCCGACCTTGATCACCACCGCGGCGGTCGCCGCGCCGAGGAGGAAGCTCGGCGCGCTCGACGCGAAATCGCTGCGCCAGATCCGCCAGGCGCTCTGTTGCGTCGTCAACGCGATGGCGATCGCGATCGGCACGGTGTTGACGAGGAAGTAGGTGAGCGCCATGCCGGCGAGCGGCACCACGAGCCCGGCGAGCCCGACGTCCGCGCGCCCGCCGAGCAGACGGAAGACCTGTCCGGCGGCCTGCACCGTGAGCACGAGGATCGCCATGTTGAACAGCGTCCGGTGCAGCGGGTTGCCGCGGCGGCCGGCGTTCAGCACCGACTGGCTCCAGCCGCTCGCGGCGCCGACGATCATCGTCGCGTGCGGTCCGCGCAGGATCAGCGCGGCGATGTCGACGACGTACGACACCGACATGTTCGAGCCGCTCGTGATCGGGAACTGGACCTTGAACGCCGACGTGAGCGACGACAGCAGGACGAGGACGGCGAGCGAGAGGATCGGCTGGAACTCGGCGCGCGGGATCAGCGCGGCGAACACGATCGCGCCGGCCGCGATCACGCACACGATGTACCAGCGGCCTCTGGGGGGGAGATCCCGGAGCAAGTTGCCACAGTATAGCCTCCGCGCAGCGCGCGAAGGGCCCGCCCGGCGCACTTGACCGGAGGCAAACAGTTGTTTTATACAGGTGTTTGACACCCAACATGCGAAAGCGATTTCTGTTCGTGCTCATCCTGGTCGTCGCGGCCGGCGCCGGCTATTACGTCTACGCCCGTTCGCGCCCGACCTCGCTCGTGCTGACCGGCATCGTCACCACCAACGACGTCATCGTCAGTCCGCAAATCGCGGGGCAGATCGGCGACCTGATGGTCAAGGAAGGCGACACGGTCAAGCGCGATCAGGTCGTCGCCGTCATCCGTCCCGACGAGTTGCAGGCCGATACGGCGTATTACCGCAGCAACGTCGCGGGGCTCGCGTCGCAGGTGCAGGAATCGGAGGCGGCGCTGCGCTTTCAGCAGCAGCAGACCACGGATCAGATCCGGCAGGCGGAGGCGGCGCTCGCGTCGACCGAGGCGCAGGTGAAGGCGGCGACCGCCGATCTCGAGAACGCACGGCTCACCTTCACGCGGACGCAGGATCTCGCGCAGCAGAAGGTCGCGTCGCCGCAAGAGCTCGATCAGGCGCGCACCGCGTACAACTCGGCGCAAGCGAAGGTCGACTCGCTCAACAAGCAGGTCGAAGCGCAGCGCGCCGCCGTCGCGCTCGCGCGCTCGAACGCCGAGCAGGTGGCGGTCCGCCGCAGCCAGGTGCAGACCAACGAGCACATGCAGGCGGCCGCGGCGGCGCAGCAGGCGAAGGCGAACGTGCGGCTGCAGTACGCCGAGATCAAGGCGCCCATCGACGGCATCGTCGACGTCCGCGCGGTGCGCACCGGCGAGTACGTGCAGGCGGGGCAGCCGATCGTGACGCTCATCAACCCCGACGATCTCTGGGTTCGCGCCGACGTCGAGGAGACCTACATCGATCGCGTGCGCCTCGGCGACAAGATGACGATCCGGCTGCCGTCCGGCGACGAGCGGCAGGGCACGGTCTTCTACCGCGGCGTCGACGCCGGCTTCGCGACGCAGCGCGACGTCAGCCGGACCAAGCGCGACATCAAGACGTTCGAGGTGCGGCTGCGCGCCGACAACGCGGATCGCCGGCTCGCCGTCGGCATGACGGCGTACGTGCTCCTGCCGCTGCAATGAACGCCATCGACGTCCGCAACATCGTCAAGCGCTACGGCGACTTCACCGCGGTCAAGGGGATCACGTTCGACGTCGAGGAAGGCGAGATCTTCGGCCTCCTCGGCCCGAACGGCGCCGGCAAGTCGACGCTCATCCGGATGATGGTCACGCTGCTGCCGCCGACATCGGGCACCGCGATCATCAACGGCTACGACATCGTCACGCAGGCCGACGAGGTGCGGAAGTCGATCGGCGTCATCCCGCAGGCGATGACGAGCGATCTCGAGCTGAGCGTCGAAGAGAACCTGATCATCTTCGCCAAGCTGTACGGCGTGCCGCGCGAGAAGCGGATTCGCCTGATCGACGAGCTGCTCGAGTCGGTCGAGCTGACGAAGTGGCGCGACGCGCCGGTCAAGAACCTGTCGGGGGGCATGCGCCGCCGCGTCGAGATCGCGCGCGGGCTCGTCCACGAGCCGCGCATCTTCTTTCTCGACGAGCCGACGACGGGCCTCGACCCGGTGTCGCGCGTCGCCGTCTGGGAGATGCTGCAGAAGATCAAGGAGCACCGCCAGCTCACGGTCCTGATCACGACGCACTACATGGACGAAGCCGACAAACTCTGCGACCGCATCGCCATCGTCGATCACGGCGAGCTGAAGGCGCTCGACTCGCCGATGAAGCTGAAGGCGTCGATTCCGGGCAAGAACGTGCTCGAGGCGAGCTTCAGCGGCATGCCGCCGGGGTGGGAAGAGGCGCTGCGCGGGCTGCCGCACGTCGACTCGGTGAACGCGCACGACAACATCTTCCGCATCTCCTCCGAGAACGGCCCGGCGACGACGCTGGCGCTGATGGACATGGCGGCGCAGCGCGGCGTCGGCGTCCAGTCGCTGTCGGTCACGAGCACGACGCTCGACGACGTGTTCGTGCATTACGCGGGGCGCGCGCTGCGCGACGCGCTGCAGGAAGCGAACCCGCTCGAGAGTGGTCCGGTCATGAGGCGAGGCTGATATGGGACGCATGTGGGCCATCATCGAGCGCGAGCTGCGGCGCTTCCGCCGCAGCCCGGTCCTCATCGTCGTCTCGATGGTCTTTCCGATCGTGCAGCTCGTCGTGCTCGGCTACGCGTTCGGAGGCAACGTCAAGCACCTGAAGCTCGCGGTCGTCGACCAGGACGGCGGCGTGCCGGCGGTGAAGGTGCGCGAGCTGGCGAGCGCGCTCGCGTCGGGCGCGCGGACGATCGACATCGTCGACTACGGCGACCAGGGGCACGCGCTGACCGATCTACGCAACGGGCGCGTCAACGGCGTGCTGACGATTCCGCCAGATTTCTCGCGGCGTCAGCTCGAGAAGAACGCGCCGCGCGTCGCGCTCATCGAGGACAACACCGACACGTTCGTCTCGTCGACGCTGGCGGCGACGCTCGGCAGCATGCTGACGGCGTACAGCGCGCCCGCCCACGAGCCGCGCATCCCCGGCCAGGCGTCGCTCGACGTCGTCGAGGTCTATCCCTACGTGCCGTACGTGCAGTACCTGCTGCCGGGATCGATCGTGATGTCGATCTTCATGATGGTGATGATCGGCGGCGGCATCATCTTCATCGATGACAAGGCGCGCGGGCTGCACGAAGGGTATCTGGTCACGCCGATCACGAAGTTCGAGCTCATCGCCGGCTTCAACATCTCGGGAACGGTGAAGGCGGTGATGGCCGGGGCGTTCCTGATGATCATCGGGTCGCTCATCGCCGGCATCCCGAACCCGTTCGACGTCATGCGCCTGTTCCGGCTGCTGGTCGTCATCATCATCACGGCGTTCGCGCTGATCAGCATGATGTTCCTGCTGATGGTGCGCGTCAGCGATCCGCTGCTGCCGCGCGCGGTCTTCGGCGTGCTGAACACGCTGCTATATTTCCCGAGCGGCGCCGTCTATCCACAGCAGGGATTCCCCGGGTGGATGCAGGTGATCGCCGTCATGGATCCGTTCACCTATGCGGTGCACGCGTTCAAGAGCCTGCTGCTGAAGAACACCGGCTTCGAAGCGATTACCTACGACCTGACGTTTCTGCTGATCTTCTCCGCGATCGCGCTGACGTTCGCGACCCGGCTCTTCAAGCGCACGCTATGAGAACGAACGGCGCCGTCGCCGTCCGGGCGGATCGCGAGACGCGGGAGCGTCTGCTGGACGCGGCCGAACGGTTGTTCGCCGAGCGCGGCTTCCGGCACGTCACCGTCCGCGAGATCTGCCAGGCGGCTCAGGCGAACGTCGCCGCCGTCAACTATCACTTCGGCGACAAGCTCGGCTTGTACCGCGAAATCGTGCAGACGGCGATCGATCGCATGCGCGCGACCACCGACGCCGCGCGCGAGGCCGGCGCAGGGCAGCCGCCCGAAGAGCAGCTCCGCCGCTACATCACGACGGTGAACCGGCGGCTCCTCGCCGCCAGCGACGGGACGCTGCACCGCCTCATCGCGCGCGAGATGTACGACCCGACGCCGGCGCTCGACGAGCTCGTCGAGCAGGGGCTGCGGCCGCGGTTCGACCATCTGGCGGCGCTCGTCGCCCGCGTGCTCGGCTGCGAGGCGACCGACGCGCGTGTCGTGCGCTGCGCCGCGAGCATCCAGGCGCAGACGGTGGCGTACATGCCCAACGCGGTCGCCGATCGCATCGGCACGCGCGGCACGCTGACGGGCGGCCGCATCGACGAGATCGCCTCCCACATCGCCGAGTTCTCGCTCGCCGGGCTCGACGCGATCCGCCGCCATCGCAAACGCCGCTGACCCTCGGATACACTTGACGGATGCTCCGCCGGCGAACGGTGCTGGCGCTGATGCTCGTCGGCGTCATCCCCGCGTTCGCGTTCGTCAATTCGCTCGTCGCCACCGCGCGCAACCGGCGCGAGGCGATCGCCGTCGACTGGGCGCATCGCGGCGACGACGATCTCGCGCAGAAGCGGCCCGACGCCGCGGCCGACGACTTCCGCACGGCAGAGGACTACGCGCGCGACCGCGGCGCGTACCGGCTGCAGCTCGCGACAGCGCTCGTCGCCGGCGACCGTCTCGTCGAGGCGCAGGCGCAGCTCGACGCGCTCTGGAACGAACGCCCCGGCGACGGCATCGTCAACCTGCTGCTCGCGCGCATTGCGGCGAAAGAGTCGCGCGTCGCCGACGCCGTGCGCTACTACCATGCGGCCATCGACGGCTCGTGGACCGGCGCGAACCCGGTCGCCGTGCGGCGCGACACGCGGCTCGAGCTCGCGCAGTTTCTCCTCGCGCGCGGCGACAGCACGCAGGCGCAGGTCGAGCTCGTCGCGCTGGCCGCCGATCCGCCGCCGTCGCCTGACGTGCAGGTCACGATCGCGTCGCTGCTCGCCGACACCGGCGCCGACAACCGCGCGCTGACGCTGCTCGCCCATGTCGTCCAGACCAATCCGAAGGACGCGCGGGCGGCGTCGCTGGCGGGTTCGATTGCGATGCGTCTCGGCGATTACCGCGGCGCGCGCGCATTCCTCGAGCGCGCCCGCGCGGCCGGCGGACTCGACGCCGACGGCACCGCGCAGCTCGACACGGTGACGCGCGTGCTCGCGCTCGATCCCGACGCGCGCGGGCTGAGCGCGCGCGAACGGCTGCGGCGCACCGTCCGCGCCTTCGAGATCGCGTCCGCGGCGCTCGAGCGCTGCGCCTCCGACACCCTCGACGCCACGCGCGAGCAGCGCGATCGGCTCGCGCGTCAGGTGACGCCGCGGGCGCTCGCCGGCGATCCGGATGCCGTCGACGACACGCTCGCGTTCGCCGCGAGCGCGATCGAGGCCGTCCGGAGCGCGTGCGGCGAAGGGAGCGGCGACGAGCGCGCGCTCCATCTCGTCTTCCAGCGGCGTTCGTCGACATGAAGAACCGCCTTCGCCTGACCGACGATCAACTCTTCCTGCTCGTCGCTATCCTCATCGGCATCTACTCGGGTCTCGCCGTGGTCGGGTTCCGGCTCGCGATCGAGTGGACGCGGCTGCTGCTGTTCGGATCGAGCCTCCGCCCGTCGTTCGCGCGCACGCTGCTCGTCCCGTCGCTCACCGGCCTCGTCGTCGCGGCGCTCGTCGTGCTGCTGTTTCCCGCGGTGCGCGGCAGCGGCGTCAACCAGACGAAAGCCGCGCTCTACATCTACGACGGCTACATCGGGTTCCGCACCGTCATCGGCAAGTTCCTGACGTGCGCGCTCGCGATCGGCGGCGGCCAGTCGCTCGGCCCCGAAGATCCGTCGCTGCAGATCGGCGCCGGCCTCGCGTCGGCGTTCGGCCGGCGGCTGAAGCTGCCGCCCGAGCGGCTGCGCTTCATCGCGCCGATCGGCGCCGCGGCCGGACTCGCGGCGGCGTTCAACTCGCCGATCACGGCGGTGCTGTTCGTCATCGAAGAAGTGATCGGCCGCTGGTCCGCGGGCGTGCTGGGCGCCGTCGTCCTCGCCGCCGTCGCCAGCGTCGTCACCGAGCAGTGGTTTCTCGGCGACGAGCCGCTGTTTCGCGTGCCGCCGTATCACCTCGTCCACAGCGCGGAGCTGCTCGCGTACGCGGCGCTCGGCCTCATCGGCGGCGCCGTGTCGCTGGTCTTCGTGAAAGCGGTCGGCGCGCTGCGGCCGCGGCTGCGCGCGCTGCCGCCCTGGACGTGGTACATCCAGCCGGTCGTCGCCGGCCTGCTCATCGGCGCGATCGCGCTCCGCTTTCCGCAGGTGATGGGCGCCGGCTACGAGTACATCGATCAGGCGATGCACGACCAGTACGGCTGGCGCACGCTGCTCGCGCTGTGCCTCCTGAAAGTGGTCGCGACGACGGCGTCGTTCGTGAGCGGGACGCCGGGCGGCCTCTTCGCGCCGACGCTGTTCATCGGCGCGATGCTCGGCGGCGCCGTCTGCGCGATCGAGCGCCTCGTGGCGCCCGGCGTCACCGGTCCGATCGGCGCGTACGCGCTCGTCGGCATGGGGACGCTGTTCGCCGGCATCCTGCGCGCGCCGATGACGTCGGTCTTCATGATCGTCGAGATCAGCGGCAACTACTCGATCATCCTGCCGGTGATGATCTCGAACACGATCGCGTACCTGCTCTCGCGCCAGTTCCAGCAGCACGCGCTCTTCGACATGCTCTCGCGGCAGGACGGCACCGAGCTGCCGTCGATGGAAGAGGAGCGCGAGCTCGACGTGCGCACCGTCGGCGACGTGATGCGGCAGACCGAGCTCGTGTTCCGCGATGCCGGCGACGACAGCGCCTACCTCTACCCGGACCAGACGATCGATACGGCGCTGCGCCTGCTGGACGGACGCCCGTCGGCGCCGGTCGTCCATCGCGCCGATCCGCGGCGCATCGTCGGCATGTTCATGCTCGAGGATGTGATAAAACCTGAAGCGAATGCTCCCGCTGCAGGGTCTCCGGGTCCTTGATCTCACGCGCGTCGTCGCCGGTCCGTTCTGCACGATGCAGCTCGGCGACTGGGGCGCCGAGGTGCTGAAGATCGAAGAGCCGCGGCATGGCGACGACACGCGCGCGTGGGCGCCGTTCATCGGCGGCGAAGGGAGTTTCTTCCTCGCGCTGAACCGCAGCAAGAAGAGCGTCGCGATCGATCTGAAGACGCCGGAGGGGTCCGACGCGCTGCGTCAGCTAATCGCGTCAGCCGACGTGCTCATCGAGAACTTCCGTCCCGGCAGCCTCGCGGAGCTCGGGTTCAGCTACGCGTCGGCGTCGGCGATCAACCCACGCCTGATTTACTGCTCGATCACCGGATACGGCCAGACCGGTCCGCGCGCGCGGCTCCCCGGCTACGACGCCGTCATCCAGGGCGAAGCCGGCATCATGGACATGACCGGCGATCCCGCCGGCGAACCGACGCGCGTCGGCGTCGCGATCACCGACTATCTGGCTGGCCTGTATGCGGTGCAGGGCATTCTGCTCGCCGTCATCGAGCGCGAGCGGAGCGGCGCCGGCCAGCACGTCGACATCGCGCTGTTCGACGCGATGCTGTCGGTGATGCGGCTGCCGATGTCCGTGCTGCTGGCCACGGGACACGACCCGACGCGCGTCGGCAACGATCACTTGAACATCGCGCCGTACGAGCCGCTGCACGCGAAGGACGGCCGGATCATCGTCGCCGTCGCGAACCCGCGGCTGTGGGGGCGCTTCTGCGACGCGATCGAGCGGCCGGACCTGCGGGACGATCCGCGGTTCGCGTCGAACACCGATCGCGTACGCCACCGTCAGGCGCTGAAACAGGAAATCGAGCGCACCTTCGCGCGCTGGACCGTCGACGAGCTGACGACGCGACTCGAGGCGAACAGCGTGCCGTGCGGCCGCGTCCGCAGCATGCGGGAGGCGCTCGACCATCCGCAGGTCGCCGCGCGGCACACGATCGTGACGCAGCAGCGCGCCGGCATCGGTGCCATCAACACGCTCGCGCCGGTGCCGAAGCTGTCGCGCACGCCCGCGAACCCGACGCTGCCGCCGCCGGCGCTGGGAGAACATACGCAGGAAACGCTCGCGGCGCTCGGTTCTCGGCTCTCGGACGTACCTCATGATGACCGCCTTCGCCCCTGACCTGCTTCGCGGAAAGACCGCCTTCATCACGGGCGGCGGCACCGGCATCTGCCGCGGCATCGCGCTCGCCTTCGCCGGCCACGGCTGCGACGTCGCGATCGCCAGCCGCAAGGCCGAGCATCTCGAGGCGACCGCGGCGGAGATTCGTCAGCGCGGCGTGCGCGCCGTCGCGGTGGCGGCGGACGTGCGCGATCCTGCCGCCGTCGACGACGCGATCGCGACGACGGTCCGCGAGCTCGGGCGACTCGACATCCTGATCAACGGCGCGGCGGGGAATTTCATTTGCGCCGCCGAGAACCTGTCGCCGAACGGCTTCGGCACCGTCGTCGACATCGACCTGAAAGGCACGTTCAACGTGTCGCGTGCCGCGCTGCCGCACCTCAAAGCGCACGGCGGCAGCGTCATCAACATCAGCGCGACGCTCCCGTATCTGGGCACGATGGGGCAGTCGCACGCGGCGGCGGCGAAGGCGGGCGTCGATTCGCTGACGCGCGTGCTCGCGTGCGAGTGGGGTCCGTACGGCATTCGCGTGAACGGCATCGCGCCCGGTCCGATCGACGGCACCGAAGGCGTCCGCCGTCTCACGACCGACGCGTCGCGCGCGGCGGCGCTCGCGAATTGTCCGCTCGGCCGGATGGGAACGACGGACGACATTGCGAACGCGTCGCTGTTCCTGGCCTCGGACGCCGCGTCCTTCGTCAACGGCGTCACGCTCGTCGTCGACGGCGGATTGTGGCTCCGATCGGCGCGGATTCTCGGCGAATGACGGTCGCGTGGGCGGCGGGCGTCTGCGACGGTGCGCACGCGGCCGGCATCACCGACGTCGTCTACGTGCCGGACAACCCGCTGTCGTTCGTCCTGCGCGAGTTCGAGCAGCGCTATCCGGCGATTCGGCTCGTGCTCGCGACGCGCGAAGAGGAAGCGTTCGGGATCGCCGCCGGCCTCTATCTCGGCGGCCGCCGACCGTCGGTGATGCTGCAGTCGAGCGGCCTCGGCAACTCGCTCAACGCACTGACGACGCTCGTGATCCCGTACCGCATTCCGATGGTGATCGTGGTGAGCATGCGCGGCGACGAAGGGGAGTGGAATCCCGTGCAGACGCCGATGGGGCTGGCCGTGCGTCCGATCTTCGACGCGATCGCCGTGCCGCACGCGACGGTCGCCGACGCCGACGGTGCCGCGCAGGCCGTCGTGGACGCGGCCGCGCACGCGTTCGCGAGCGGCATGCCGCGTGCGGTGCTGCTGCCGCGGAGATTGACGACGTCATGACGCGACTCGAAGCGACGCGTCTCGTCGTGGCCGCGTGCCGCGACGCGGCGATCGTCGCGAGCCTCGGCCACCCGGCGTACGATCTGTTCGCTGCTGGCGATCGGCCCCGCAATTTCTACACGTGGGGCAGCATGGGGCTCGCCTCGTCGATCGGGCTCGGCCTGGCGCTCGCACGGCCCGATCTGCACGTCGTCGTGCTCGACGGCGACGGATCGCTGCTGATGAATCTCGGATCGCTGGCGACGATCGGGCTCGTGCAGCCGCGCAATCTGACGGTGATCGTGATGGACAACGAGCTGTACGCGACGACGGGTGGTCAGCCGACGCCGACGGCGAGCGGCGCGGATCTGGCGGCGGCGGCGCGCGCGATGCGGATCGATGAGGCGGTGACGGTGCGGACGGCGGACGAGTTGATCGCTCGGCTACAGCCTCGCGCTCCGCTCTTCATCGTCGCCAAAGTCACCGAGTCGAAGCCGACGCTGAAACCGCCGCTCGACTACGTCGGCATCAAAGATCGATTCATGCGCGCGATTGCACGTCCCGCATGCTGAACCTCGGCGCCTTCGTCGTCGCCGCCACGCCGCCGCCCGACGCGCGGACGACCGCGGTGCGCGCGTTCGTCGACACGATCGGCGTCACACTCGCGGGCGCGGCGGAGCCGGCCGCGCGGATCGTGCAGCGCGTCGTCGCGCGAGACGGTGCCGGACCGTGTCGCATCCTCGGCACCGCGCAGTCGGCGAGCGTCGCCAACGCGGCGCTGGCCAACGGGACCGCGGCGCACGCGCACGACTTCGACGACATGTGCTTCGTCTCGCTCGCCCACCCGAGCGCGCCGCTCGTGGCCGCGGCGCTCGCGGCCGGCGAGGTGGCCGAGGCGCCGGGCCGCGCGCTGCTCGACGCGTATATCGTCGGCTTCGAGATCGAGGGGCGGCTCGGGCGCGCGATGAACCCGCGGCACTACCAGCGCGGCTGGCACTGCACGTCGACGATCGGGACGATCGGCGCGACGGCCGCCGCCTGCCGGCTCCGCGGGCTCAGCCCGTCCGCGACCAACCACGCGCTCGCGATCGCCGCGTCGGAAGCGTCGGGACTGAAGGAGAACTTCGGGTCGATGGTGAAGCCGCTGCACGCCGGTCTCGCGGCGCGCAACGCGATCGTCGCCGCCGAGCTCGCGCGCGCCGGCATGACCGCCAGCCTGTCTGCGATCGATGGACCGCAGGGGTTCCTCGCGGCGTTCGACAGCGCCTCGGTGACGCTCGACGACGCGATGGCCGACCTCGGCACGCGGTGGGAGATCCTCGACACCGGCATCACCGTGAAGCTCTACCCGTCGTGCGCGGCGACGCATCCGTCGCTGGACGCGATGCTCGATCTGTGTCGCGCCCATGGCGTGCGCGCCGAGGACGTGGCCACGGTGACGGTGGGCGTCGATCCGATCACGCCGACGGTTCTGCTCTACGACGCGCCGGCGAACGCGCTGGAGGCGAAGTTCAGCATGCCGTTCTGCATCGCGGCGGCGATCGTCGACGGCCGCGTCGGCCTCGACACGTTCGATGACCGCCGCGTCGCCGATCCGGAGATCGCGACGCTGCGCGGCCGCGTGCGGATGACGATCGACCCGACGCTCGATGCGTCCGCGCCGCCGCTGACGCAGGCGCGCGTGACGGTGCAGTTGACCGACGGCCGCACGCTCACGGCCGCGGCCAACGGCGCGCGCGGCTACCACGAGCAGCCGGCGACCGATCAGGAGCTGACGGAGAAGTTCGTCGCGTGCGCGTCGCGCGTCCTCGACAAGGACGCGGTGCAGCAGACGCTCGAGGCGATTCGCGACCTGCGCAACATCGCCGACGTCAACGGGCTGACCGCGCGTTCGGCGGCACGTGGCCGCGTTTCCACACCATGAACGTGCGCGTGAAGGTGATCACCGTCGCGCCGTTCTGATTGACGCCGATCGTCCGCACTTTCACCAGGCCGACGGCCGGCCGCGACTTCGACTCCCGCGTCTCGAGTACTTCGCTGCGCGCGTAGATCGTGTCCCCTTCGAACACGGGGTGCGGCAGCTTGACTTCGTCCCAGCCGAGATTGGCGACGGCGTTCATCGTCAAGTCGATCACCGACTGGCCGGTGACGAGCGACAAGGTGAAGCACGAGTTGACCAGACGCTTGCCGAACTCGGTGTGCCGCGCGTACTCGCCGTCGAAATGGATCGGGTTCGCGTTCATCGTCAGGCACGTGAACCAGATGTTGTCGGCTTCGAGAATCGTGCGGCCGAGCGGATGCTCGTAGACGTCGCCGACGTCGAAGTCCTCGAACACGCGTCCGGTCCAGCCCTGCTTGACGCCCATCAGATCACTCCTTCGCGCCGCCACGCGGCGATCGACTCGCGATCGATGCCGATCTCTTCGAGAATCGCCTCGGTGTGCTGGCCGACGGCGGGCACCGGCCCGAGCGGCGGCGTGACGCGATCGAGATGCACGGGCGGCAGCAGCGCGCGGACGAGGCCGGCGGGCGTGCCGACGTCGGTCCAGCGATCGCGCTCGACGAGCTGCGGGTGCGCGAGGAAGTCGGCGACGCCGTTCATGCGGGCGTGGGCGATCGACGCGAGCGCCAGCCGCCCCTCGAGTTCGCTCGCGTCGAGCGTGCCGAGCGTCGACTCGATCGTCAGGTGCAGCGCGTCGCGGTTCTCGACGCGGCGCGTGTTCGTGCGGAAGCGATCGTCGTCGGCGAGGCCCGGCCAGCCGAGGACGTCGGCGCAGAAGCGCGTCCATTCGCGCGCGTTCTGAACGGCGATGAAGATCGTCTGCCCATCGCGCGTCCGGAACGGCCCGTACGGCGCGATCGAGGCGTGATGCGCGCCGGTGCGCGGCGGCGCCTCGCCGCCGTACATCGTGTAGTAGGCCGGCGCGCTCATCCACTCGGCGAGCGCGTCGAAGAGCGACACCTCGACGAGCGTGCCCGTGCCGCTCTGCGCGCGCGCGAGGAGCGCCGTCAGAATGCCGGAGTACGCATACATGCCGGCGGCGATGTCGGCGATCGAGATGCCGACCTTCGACGGCGTCTCCGGCGTGCCGGTCAGCGAGACGAGACCGGCTTCGGCCTGCACGAGCAGGTCGTACGCCTTGCGGTCCGCGTACGGCCCGGTCGATCCGAACCCCGAAATCTCGCAGACGATGAGGCGAGGATGACGCGCGCGCAGCCCTGACGCCTCGAGGCCGAGCCGCGCGGAGGCGCCCGGCGCGAGATTCTGGACGAAGACGTCCGCGCGCGCCAGCAGCCGCTCGAGCACCGGCGCCGCTTCGGACCGCTTCAGATCGAGCGTCAGCGATTCCTTCGATCGGTTCAGCCAGACGAAGTACGACGACAGCCCGTTCACCGTCGAGTCGTACCCGCGCGCGAAGTCGCCTTCGCCGGGGCGCTCGATCTTGATCACGCGCGCACCGAGATCTGCGAGCTGCCGCGTCGCGAACGGCGCGGCGACCGCCTGCTCGATCGAGACGACCGTGAGGTTCTCGAGCGGTCGCATCAATACGACCGCGGCAGGCCGAGCACGTGCTCGGCCACATAGGCGAGGATCAGGTTGGTCGAAATCGGCGCGACCTGATAGAGACGCGTCTCGCGGAACTTGCGCTCGACGTCGTAGTCCTCGGCGAAGCCGAAGCCGCCGTGCGTCTGGACGGCGACGTTCGCCGCTTCCCACGACGCGTCGGCCGCGAGCAGTTTCGCCATGTTCGCTTCGGCGCCGCACGACTCGCCGCGATCGAAGCGCTCGGCGGCGCGGAAGCGCATCAGGTCCGCGGCTTCGACGTTCACGTGCGCGCGCGCGATCGGGAACTGCACGCCCTGATTCTGGCCGATCGGACGGTTGAAGACGACGCGTTCGCTCGCGTACTTCGTCGCGCGATCGACGAACCAGCGGCCGTCGCCGATGCACTCGGCCGCGATCAGGATCCGTTCGGCGTTCAGGCCGTCGATCAGGTACCGGAAGCCCTTGCCTTCCTCGCCGACGAGCGCGGTCGCCGGCACCTCGAGGTCGTCGAAGAAGAGCTCGGTCGTCGCGTGATTCATCATCGTGCGGAGCGGACGGATCGTCAGCCCGTGTCCGACCGCCTGACGCAGATCGACGAGCAGAATCGACAATCCGTCGCTGCGTTTCTGCACCGCATCGATCGGCGTCGTCCGCGCGACGAGGAGCAGCAGGTCGGAGTGCTCCGCGCGCGAGATGAACACTTTCTGACCGCGGACGATGAAGCGGTCGCCGCGGCGCGTGGCGGTGGTCTTCAGTTGCGTGGTGTCGGAGCCAGTGGTCGGCTCGGTGACGCCGAACGCCTGCAGGCGCAGCTCGCCGCTCGCGATCTTCGGCAGGTACGTTCGTTTCTGCTCGGGCGACCCGTGGCGCAGCAGCGTGCCCATCGTGTACATCTGCGCGTGGCACGCGCCCGCGTTGCCGCCGCTGCGATTGATCTCCTCGAGGATGATCGACGCCTCGGTGACGCCGAGGCCCGAGCCGCCGTACTCCTCCGGGATGAGCGCCGCGAGATAGCCCGCCTCGGTCAGTGCGCGGACGAACGCGTCGGGATACGCACGCTCGCGATCGAGTTCGCGCCAGTAGCTGTCGGGATAGGCGCGGCAGAGATCGCGTACCGCATGGCGGAGGTCGGCATGCAGCTCCTCGGTCGGCACGCGTCGATGATACTCTCTCGCCGTTGCCGACCGTCGCCGATCTCGTCGTTCGCCGCCTGCATGGCGCGGGTGTGCGCGTGCTGTTCGGCGTCCCCGGCGGCGGCAGCAGCCTCGATCTGATCGAGGCTGCGCGGCGCCTCGAACTCCGATTCGTCCTGACCGCGACCGAGACGGCCGCGGCAATCGCCGCGATCGCGCACGCGGAGCTCACCGGCACGCCCGGCGTCTGCCTGACCGGGCTCGGCCCTGGCGTCGCGTCGGTCGTCAACGGCGCGGCGTGCGCGCAGCTCGAACGCGCGCCGCTCCTCGTCATCACCGACGCGCATCCGGCGTCGGCGGACGGTGCGGCGCATCAGCGGATCGATCACCGCGCGCTGCTCGCGCCGGTCGTGAAATGGAGCGCGGCGCTGACGCCGTCGACCGCCGACGCCGTCATGGCCGACGCGATCGCCCGCGCGACCGCGCCGCCGCGCGGCGCCGTGCACCTCGAGATCCCGTCCGATGTCGCCGGTGTCCACATCGCGTAAGCCGCTCCTGATCGCGGGCCTCGGCGCGCGCGGCCACGCGCCCGCGATTCGCGCGTTCATCCGCTCGCGCCGCGTGCCGGCAATGGTCACCTACAAGGCCAAAGGGGTTGTCGCCGATCGCGACGCGTGGTTTGCCGGCGTGTTCACCAACGGCGCGCTCGAGCAGGCGATCGTCCGCGAGGCGGATCTGCTGATCGCCGTCGGCCTCGATCGCGTGGAACTGCTGCCGCGTCCCTGGTCGCCGCGCCAGCCGATCGTCGACATCGACGGCGACGTCGCGGACGCGCTCGCGCGAATCGGCGCCGAACTGCCCCCGTCCGGTTGGGAATTCGATGCGTTGCAGCGGACGATGGAGGCGCAGCGCTTCGGTCTCGAGCGCTCGGCTGACGCCTCGCGCGCCGATGTGCGCACCGACGCGCTCTCGCCGGCCGCGGTCGTGCGGATCGCCAGCGCCGCGCTGCCCGATGCCCGCGTCACCGTGGACGCCGGCGCGCACATGTTTCCGGCGACGCTCCTCTGGCCGGTCGACGAGCCGGGCGGACTGCTGATCTCGAACGGCTTGTCGACGATGGGATTTGCCGTGCCGGCGGCGATCGGCGCCGCGATCGCGGATCCGGCACGCATCGTCGTCGCGCTGACCGGCGACGGCGGCCTGCTGATGTGCCTCGGCGAGCTGGCGACGCTCGTCCGCGAACGGCTGCGCGTCGTCGTCATCGTGTTCGACGATCGATCGCTCAGCCTGATCGACGTCAAGCAGCGCCAGCGCGGTTTCGCGCAGCAAGGCGTTGGGGTCGGCGGTGTCGCGTGGGACGAGGTCGCTCGAGCGTTCGGCCTCCACGCGCACGTGGCCGCGACGGCGCCGGAGCTGGAGCGCGCCCTCGCGCACGCGCGCGACGCGGCCGGTCCGGCGCTGATCGACGCGCGCATCGATCCGGCGCCGTACGAAGAAATGCTTCGCCTCGTCCGCGGGTCGCCGCGATAATGTCCCGCATGAACCGCCTGCTGATCGCGGCGCTGATATGTGCCGCGCTGTCGCCATTCGCTGCCGCCCAGCGCGGCGGCCGCCTGCTCGTCCTGAACAAAGACGACGCGACGCTCGTTGTCGTCGATCCCGAGTCGGGAGCGATCCTCGGAACAGCGCCGACCGGGCAGCAGCCGCACGAGGTCGTAGTTTCGTCCGACGGCAAGTATGCGTTCGCAAGCAACTACGGCGGCGGTCCGGCGCCGGCGGGACACACGATCTCGATGATCGACATCGCCGCTCGCAAGGAGCTGCGGCGCATCGACGTGGCCCCGCTGTCGCGCCCGCACGGCCTCGATTTCGCCGGCGGCAAGCTGTATTTCACGGCCGAAGGGAGCCGCGCGATCGCGCGCTACGACCCTGCCGCCGACAAGGTCGACTGGCAGTTCGAGACGGGGCAGCAGACGACGCACATGGTCCGCGTCGCGCGCGATCTGAGGACGATCTTCACGTCGAACATCGGCTCCGACAGCGTGTCGAAAATCGTACAAGGCGCGAACGGCCAATGGACGCAGACGACGATCGCCGTCGGCAAGGGTCCGGAAGGGATCGACCTCTCGCCCGACGGACGCGAGGTCTGGAGCGCCGGCTCGCGCGATGGCAGCGTGGTCGTCATCGACGCTGCCACAGGGACGGTGAAGGCGCGCATCGACGCGGGCACGAAGCGATCGAACCGCATCAAGCTGACGCCGGACGCGAAGTTCGCGCTCGTGTCCGATCTCGATGCGGGCGAGCTCGTCGTGATCGACGCGCCGGCACGGAAAGTCGCGCGGCGGATCGCGCTCGGCAAGCAGCCCGAAGGCGTGCTGGTCGATCCGAGCGGCGCGCGCGCGTTCGTCGCCGTGAACGGCGACAACGCGATTGCCGTCGTCGATCTGACGTCGTGGCAGGTGATGAAGAGACTTTCGCCGGGCGCAGGGCCCGATGGCATGTCATGGCTAAAGTAGCCGTCCTCGTTGCGCTGCTGGCGTCGGCGTGCACGGCGCCGCGTGCGCCGGCGCCGTCCTACGATCTCGTCATTCATCACGGGACCGTGTACGACGGCACCGGCCGTCCCGGGATCGTCGAGGACGTCGCGGTCGCCGGCGATCGGATTGCGGCGGTCGGCTCGCTCGGCAGCGCGCGCGGACGCCAGGAGGTGGACGCCACCGGCCTCGCGGTCGCGCCGGGGTTCATCGACATGCTGAACCACTCGGAGACGGCGCTCTGGGCGGACGGCCGCGCGCAAAGCGGCATCCGCCAGGGCGTCACGCTCGCGGTGTTCGGCGAAAGCTCCGTCGGTCCGCTGAGCGATGCGATCAAAGCCGACTTGCAGCGGCGGCAGGGCGACATCAAGTTTCCGATTACGTGGTCCACGCTCGGCGAAGGGCTCGACGCGCTCGCGACGCACGGCGTCTCGACGAACATCGCGTCGTTCGTCAGCGCGTCGACGATCCGCGCGAAGGAGATCGGGTTCGACAACCGTCCGCCGACGCCCGCGGAGCTCGATCGCATGCGCGACGACGTGCGCGTCGCGATGAAAGAAGGCGCGATGGGCGTGACCACCGCGCTGATCTACACGCCGGCGGTGTTTTCGAAGACCGACGAACTCGTGGCGCTGGCGGCCGTCGCATCGGACTCGGGCGGCATGTACATCGCGCACATCCGCAGCGAAGGCGATCGGCTGCTCGAAGCGATCGACGAGACGATCGACATCGCGAAGCGCGCGCACATCCGCGCGGAGATCTATCACCTCAAAGCGGCGGGTCAGTCCAATCTCGGCAAGATGGCGCAGGCCATCGAGAAGATCGACGCGGCGCGCAAGGCGGGCGTTCAGATCACGGCGGACATGTACACCTACACCGCGGGATCGACCGGCCTCGACGCGGCGATGCCGCCATGGGTGCAGGAAGGCGGCTACGACGCATGGGCGAAGCGGCTGCGCGACCCGAAGGTGCGCGAGCGCGTGCGCCGCGAGATGACGACACCGGGCGGCGACTGGGAGAACCTGCTGCTCGCGGCCGGCGGCGAGGGCACGCTGCTCGTCGGCTTCAAGAACGAAGCGCTGCGCACGTACACGGGCAAGACGCTCGCCGAGGTCGCGAAGCTGCGCGGCACGTCGATTCAGGACACGGCGATGGACCTCGTGGTCGAGGACGGCAGCCGCGTCCAGGTCGTGTACTTCCTCATGTCCGAGGACAACATCAAGCGGCAGATGCAGCAGCCGTGGGTCAGCTTCGGATCGGACGCGTCGTTCATGTCAGCGGAGGGCGTGTTCCTGAAGACGAGCACGCATCCGCGCGCGTATGGGAACTTCGCGCGGCTGCTCGGCAAGTACGTCCGCGAGGAGCACGTCATCCCGCTCGAGGAAGCGGTCCGCCGCCTGACGTCGCTGCCCGCCGACAATCTGCGTCTCGTCGATCGCGGCCGCCTCGCGGCCGGACAGTTCGCCGACATCGTCGTCTTCGATCCGAAGACGATCGCCGACCGGGCCACGTACGAGCGGCCGCATCAGTACGCCGTCGGCGTCCGGCACGTGTGGATCAACGGGACGCAGGTGCTGAAGGACGGCGAGCACACCGGCGCGACGCCCGGGCGCGTCGTCCGCGGCCCCGGCTACCCAAAAGGGTGATGCCATCGCGCGCTGCCGGCGCGACGATGGATTCGTGATCCCTCACGCGGCACCAGACGACGAACTCCTCGATGCGTACTCGCGCGCGGTGACTGGCGCGGTCGACCTCGTCGGCCCCGCGGTCGTCAAAGTCGACCTCGAGCACGGCGGCGGCTCGGGCGTGCTCTTCACGCCCGACGGCCTGATCCTGACCAACGCGCACGTCGTCGCGACGCACGACTATCCGCGCATCACGCTGCCGGACGGCCGATCGACGATCGGCGACGTGATCGGCGGGGACGTCCACAGCGATCTCGCCGTCGTGCGCATCAGCGCGGACGGTGCGCCGCTGCCGTGGGCGACGCTCGGCGATTCGCGTGCGATCAAAGTCGGGCAGGTCGCGATCGCGATCGGCAACCCGTTCGGCTTCCACCATTCGGTCACCTCCGGCGTCATCAGCGCGCTCGGCCGCTCGCTCCGTGCGCAGTCGGGCCGGCTGATGGACGACATCATCCAGACCGACGCGGCGCTCAATCCCGGCAACTCCGGCGGTCCGCTCGTGACGACGCGCGGCGAGGTGATCGGGATCAACACGGCGACGATCCTGCCGGCGCAGGGGCTGTGTTTCGCGATCGCGAGCAACACGGCGCGCTTCGTCGCGGCCAAGTTGATCCGCGACGGGCGCATCCGCCGCAGCTTCGTCGGCGTCGCCGGGCAGAACGTGCCGATCCCGCGCGCGATCGCGCGCGCGAATCGGCTGGCGGTGGCGTCAGGTGTGTTCGTCGTGTCGGTCGAGCCGGCGAGTCCGGGGAGCGCCGCGGGGCTGCGCGACGGCGACGTCATCTTCGCGCTGGGCGACACGGCGATCACCGGCGTCGACGATTTGCACCGGCAGCTCACCGAAGAACGGATCGGCGTTGAGACGACGCTCGCGATATTGCGGGGCGGCACGCGGCGCGAGCTGCGCGTCGTGCCGTCAGAGCGTGATTAAGCCGCGCCGCACGGCGAGGCGGACGGCGTCGGTGCGGTTCGCGGCGCCCAGCTTGCCCGAGATCGCCGCGACGTGGAACTTGACCGTCTGATCGCTGATCCCGAGCCGCGCGGCAATCGCCTTGTTCGGCAGCCCTTCGGCGAGGAGTTCGAGCACCTGCACTTCGCGGGATGTGAGATCCTCGACGGCTCGTGGTTCGACAGGCTCGCCACGAGCGGAGAGCCCCGCGTCCGCTCGTCCTGAGCCTATCGAAGGACGAGCCATCAGAATCCCGTCCGCGTCGACGTCGGCCTCGCGCGCCGCCGCGAGCGTCGCGAATTCGCCGACGATCTCCGCGCCGCCATTCACCTGCTCGCGTAACCGTGCGCGGTCCGCGGCGGCGCCGACCAGCAGCAGTCGCATCACCGGTTAGGACGCTCGCCGACGGCCACCGGTAACTCCTTCGCGGTTCCGCCGCGCAGCAGGCGCACCGTGACCTGCCGCCCCACGCGGTCGCCGACGAGCCGATCGAGCAGGTCCTCCGGCGACTCGATCGCTTCGCCGTCGAGATCGGTCAGGATGTCGCCGACGAGGATGCCGGCCGCGGCCGCCGGACTGTCGGCCGTGACGCCGACGACCAGCAGCGCGGTCGTGCGGTCGCCGGCGCCCTGGTGCTGCGGAAGCTGCACCGGCTGGCCGGCGATGCCGAGATAGCCGCGCTTCAGTTTGCCGTGCTCGAGGAGCGACGCGGCCGTCGGCCACGCGATCGACGCGGGGATGACGACCGTCGTGCCGCGAATCTCGGTGGACGTCGCGACGCCGAGCAGCGCACCGCGCGCGTCGACAATCGCGCCGCCCGAGAACCCGTCGTGCATCGGCGCGGTCGTGCGGATGACCTGATCGATCGCGCGGCGGCGGCCCGTTCGAAGCGGCCCGCCGACCACCGACACGATGCCGACGCTCGCCGAGACGACGTTGCTGAGCGAACGGCCGATGGCGATGGTCAGCGCGCCGGTACGCGGCGCGGTGGCGGCGGGCGTCGGCGGCGTCGCACCGAGACCGGGCACGCGCAGCACGGCGAGGCTGGTTGTCGGATCCCAGCCCGCGAGCTCCGCGTCGAGCACGGTCCCGTCGCCGCGCCGCACGTGCAAGCCGTCTTCGCGGCCGAGCGTCCGCACCATCGTCACGACGACGTCGGCGCTGTAGACGAGGCCGCTGGCGGGACGCCGTCCGCCCTGGACCTGAACGACCGACGGCGCCGCGGCGGCGACGAGGTCGGCGATGCTGTCGGAGACTGAAATCAGGAGATCGGATGTCATGCGCCGATCGTGTCAGAAGCGCGCGCGTGGAGCATCACCCAAACGGGTATAGTTGGCGCGATGCGTCAGAGCGTTTTCGCCGCTGCCGTCGTGTTTGCGTTGATCGGCGCGCAGGCGCCTCAGCCGGCGGACACCATCCTCGTCAACGGCCACGTGATCACCGTCGATCCGCGGTTCTCGATCGCGGAGGCGATCGCCATTCGCGGCGGACGGTTTGCGGCGGTCGGATCCAACGCCGACATTCGCCGCCTCGCCGGCGCGCGGACGCAGACGATCGATCTGCACGGTCAGACGGTGATCCCCGGCCTCGCGGACGGCCACCTGCACGACGCGGGCGGCGGGCCCGGCGTCGATCTCTCCCGCGCGCGATCGATCGCCGACGTGCTGCGCGCGATCGCGGATCGCGTCGCGCGCAGCCAGCCTGGCGACGTCATCGTCACCAACAGCGACTGGCACGAAGCGCAGCTCACGGAGCATCGCCTCGTGTACCGCAAGGATCTCGACAAGATCGCGCCGGCGAATCCGGTCGTCGTCGTCCGCGGCGGTCACGAGTACATCGTCAACTCCGCCGCGCTGACCAGGTGGCACATCACGAAGGAGACGCCGCAGCCGCCCGGCGGACGCATCTCGCGCGACGCGAACGGCGAGTTGAACGGCGAGCTCGTCGATCGCGCGAAGGCGCTCGTGGCGTTGCCGCCCGCGCCGAAGCTGACGATCGAAGAGCTGCAGGCGCAGCACGCGAAGCTGAACGCCGCGGGGCTGACGAGCATTCGTTATCCCGGCGCGCCGGTGGAGCAGTATCGGCTGCTGCAGGAGATGGAGCGGCGCAAGCTGCTGACGATGCGCGTGAGTCAGTTGCTGCGGTTCAACAGCGCGGACAGCGCGGACGCGATGCGCCAGGCGATCGCCTCGAGCGGCCTGACGTCCGACGAAGGGGACGAGTGGGTGCGCGTCGGCGGCATGAAGCTCGCCGTCGACGGCGGCTTCGAGGGCGGCTGGATGCGCGAGCCGTACGTCGAGCCATGGGGCGAGCACGGCACGTTCCGCGGCGTGAACACGATGAAGCAGGCGGCGTACACCGACGTCGTGAAGGAGTTGAACCGCGAAGGATGGCGCGTCGCGACGCACGCGGTCGGCGACGCGGCGATCGACGAGGTGATTGCGGCGTACGAGGCGGCCAACGCCGAGAAATCGATTCGCGGTCGGCGGTGGACGCTCGAGCACGGCTTCATTCCGCAGGCCGATCAGTTCCCGCGGCTGAAGGCGCTCGATCTGATCATCTCCGCGCAGGATCACCTGTATCTCGCGGGGCCGAGCCTCGTCAGCTACTGGGGCGCCGCGCGCGCGAACCGCACGACGCCGGTGCGCGACTATCTCGATCGCGGCTTCCTCGTCGCCGGCGGCACCGACTCCGCGGTCGTGCCGTATCCGCCCTTGTGGGTGATCTACCACTTCGTGACGCGCGACACGATCAGCGGCGGCGTCATGGGCGCGGATCAGAAGATCACGCGGAAGGAAGCGCTGCAGATCGAAACGATCAACAACGCCTATCTCACGTTCGAGGAATCGATCAAAGGCTCGATCGAACCGGGCAAGCTCGCTGATCTCGTCGTCCTGCCCGAGGACATCCTGACCTGTCCCCCGAAGCACATCGAGCAGATGCCGGTCGCGATGACGATGGTCGGCGGAACCGTCGTCTATCAGAGATAGGCGAGCGACTCTTTCACCGCGCGGCGCAGCACCTTGCCGGTCGGGCCCTTCGGCAGTGCCGGCATGAACAGCACGCGCTCCGGGCACTTGTAGAGCGACAGCCGCTCGCGGACGAACGCGATCAGCTCGTCCTCGCGCACCGTCTGTCCCGCGCGCAGCGCGACGCCGGCAATCACGATCTCGCCCCACTGCTTGTCGGGCGCGCCGACGACGGCGACTTCGGCGACCGCGGGATGCTGGTAGATGGCCTCCTCGACTTCCTGCGGCGCGATGTTCGATCCGCCGCGGACGATGATCTCCTTCTTGCGTCCATCGAACCAGTAGAAGCCGTCGGCGTCTTCGTGCGCGAGATCGCCGGTCAGGAACCAGCCGTCGCGGAACGATTGCTGCGTCGCGTCTGGATTGTTCCAGTAGCCGACGAACACACCCGGCGCCTGAACGCACAGCTCGCCGATCTCGCCGCGCGCGACGTCGCCGCCGGCGGCATCGCAGATGCGGACGCGCACGCCGGGCGACGGCCGTCCGAGCGAGCCGACGCGCATCGCGTCCTCCATGTTCATCGACACCGGCACGATCTCGCTCAACCCGTACGCTTCGCACAGCGGACGTCCGAACAGCGCGGTGAACTCCTGCTGCAGCGCCGTCGGAACCGAGTCGCCGCCGACGGCGAACATGTGGCCCGAGCTGACGTCGCGCCGCCGCTGCCGCTGCGCCTCGACGAGGACACGATAGAGCACCGGCATGCCGGTCATCGCCGTGCCGCGCTGCCGCTCGAATTCGTCGAGGAACGCGTGCGGCTCGAAGACTGGCGCGGTGGCGATCGTCAGCGATTGGCGGAGCGACGCGGCGAGCCCGAGCAGGGCGGCCATGTGCACCATCGGCAGCGGGATGAACACGGTGCCGGTGATGTCGCCGAGGAGCGCCGCTCCCGATTCCGCCAGTGCGGCGAGCGTGCGCTGCGTGTGCGTCACCCCTTTCGGCCGCGCCGTCGTGCCCGACGTGTAGAGCACGGCCGCCGGGTCGTCGTCCGACACCTCGGCGCCGTGCGAATCGCGCGCGCCGGTCGTGTCCGATGGGAGCCCCGCTCGCTCGGCGGTGGCGAGAAACTCGCCGTCGATGTAGCGGACGCGGACGTGGTCGGGCCACTCCGCGATCTCGCGCGCGAGGTCGCGGTGGCCGACGTACGCCGCCGCGCGCGCGTGCCGCAGCACGTAGTCGATCTCGTGCGTCCTGAAGCGCGTGTTGATCGGCAGCGCGACGGCGCCGCGCTTGAAGCACGCGAGATAGCCGACGACGATTTCGACGCCGTTGGTCAGGTGCAGCGCGACGCACTCGCGGCGTCCGACGCCGGCGTCTCTTAGCTGCGCCGCCGCGGCGGTCGACCAGCCATCCAACTCGCGATAGGTGACGCGGCGATCGCCGACGATCAGCGCCGGACGATCGGGCGTCGTTTCGGCCGCGCGGCGCACGGCATCGACGATGAGCGGCATAGGCGCGTAAGCCTAGTGCCGGCCGACGCGTCACGTAAAGCCTTACGTGGCGGGTAACGTCGCGTTCCGGCTTCGGCGTGTCGATTCAACGACTTAGCCGCTGGTCTGCTGCTTGCTGCAGCGGCACGCCGTGATCCCACACCACTATCGATCTGTGCTCATCGCGCTCGTTGTCGCACTCCTGTTCGGCGTCTCGACCACGACGTTTGCGCAAACCTCCGATGACGACGATGCGAAGCTGCGGCCGCTCGAACCGGACTTCAAAGTCATCGACATCCCGACGACGCTGCCGCTGCCGGTGCACGCGGGCAACTTCGAGCTGACGCACCGCTTCGCCGGCAACTGGCGCGGGCGCGACTTCAGCGATCTGGCGAGCGATCTGTTCGGCATCGACGAAGGCGCGACGATCAATTTCGGCTACCGCTTCGGCCTCGCGAAACACGTCGAGGTGGCCGCGAGCCGCACGAACTTCGACCGCACGATCGAGTTCCAGGGCAAGTACGACCCGTTCCATCAGGATCAGGGCAAGCCCGTCGGCCTGTCCGGCGTCGTGTCGGTCGAGGGCACGAACAACTTCCGCGAAGACTACGCCGGCGCATTCGGCCTCTCCGTGTCGCGCACGTTCGGCACCGTCGTCGCGGCGTACGTCGATCCGTTCTGGGTCCACAACTCGGCGGCGGTCACCGGCATCACGCGCGACACCGGCTTTCTCGGCCTCGGCGCGCGCCTGCGCGTGATGCCCGGCACGTTCGTCGTCGCCGAAGTCTCGCCGCGCCTGGGCGGGTATGCGCCGGGCGACGCGCTCTACGCCTTCGCGATCGAAAAGCGCGTCGGCGGTCATGTGTTCCAACTGAACTGGGGCAACACCACGGCGGGGGCCACCTACGCGCAGATCGCGCGCGGCGGCAATCCGGATGGCCTGTTCCTCGGCTTCAACCTGTCACGCAAGTTCTACTGAGGAGGGTCTCCCATGAAGCGTGTGTCCGCGTGGATCGTCGCGCTCGCGTTCGTTGCGGCCGGCTGCGGGTCGTCGTCGACGTCACCGTCGAGCAGCACCGCGGCGAATAATCCTGTGTTCACGGCGACGCTGTTGCCGTCGAACGAAGTTCCGCCGATCGCCAACGCCGAAGCGTCCGGCAGCGGCACGGTGCAGATCACGATGTCCGTGACGAAAGATGCGTCGGGGAACGTGACGGCCGCCAACATCACGTTCAACGCGACGCTGAGCGGGTTTCCGGCGGGGACGACGGTGACGCTGGGTCACATCCATAAGGCGCCGGCGGGCGTGTCGGGCGCGGTGGTGATCAGCGCGAACGTGACGAGCACCACGTTGGCCAACGGGTCGGGGTCGCTGCTGTTGACGAACGGTTCGCCTGACGTGGCGGTCGTCCAGGACATTCTGAACAACCCGAGCCAGTACTACTTCAATCTGCACTCCACGCTGAACCCGGGCGGGTTCGCGCGTGGTCAGCTCTCGCGCGTGCAGTAACGCGAATCCTCACGCGTCATGCCGCGCAGCCGGCCGCGATCTCATCCCCTCGCGGCCGGCCTCTTTCAAAGTGAAAAGTTAAAAGTGAAAAGTTAGAAGTTAAAAGGCTGCGCACGCTTCTCACTTTTCACTTTTCACTTTTCACTTTGTTAGTAGGGTCGCAGCGCGCCCTGGTACGGGATCACCATTCCCGGCTGCACCGTCACGTCGAACGCCCACGGCTCGAATCCGTTCTGCACCACTTCGATGTGATGCGCGCCCGGCACGAGCGTCAGCGGCTGACGCGATCCGTCGAAGTCGGAGACGATGCCCGCGTAGTTGCCGTCGACGTAGACCGCTGCGTCGTTCGGCGTGATTTCCAGCGCCACGCCGCCGTACGCCGAGTTGTTCGGGCCGACCGTCACTTCACCGTACGGCGCGCCGTAGCCGTACACCGGCACCGGATACGGATACGAGTAGTACGGCACCGGGTAGCCGAGATAAATCCCGAATCCCAGGCTGAAGTGCGGACGGAAGTAGTACGGCCGGAACGGCGAATAGCCGTAATAGCCGCGCCATGGGCTGGTGTAGTACCGGCCGCCGTAGTAGTAGCGGTTGTCGTAGTGGCCGCCGTAATAACGATTGTCGGCGTGGCCGCCGTAGTAGCGATTGTCGTAGCGCGGCGCGACGCGCGGCACCGCGACGCCATTGCGCACCGCGCCGTTCGGCACCGCCACGCCGCCGCGCACCGCGGCGCGCGGCGCGATCACTTCGCGCTGCGGCTGCACGCGCTGTTCGACGCGCGGCGCCTGCTGGACGCGAGGCGCGGGCGCCTGACGCGGCGCCTCCGCCCGCGGCTGCGCACGTTCCGGCGAGCTGCGATGCTCCGCCTGACCGTGGCTTTCCGACTGCCGGCTTTCGTGCGGCGTGCCGCCGCGGCGCTGCGCGAACGCCGGCGTCGCCGCGAGCGTGGTCGCCGCGAGCATCATCGCTGGAACGCTGAGAAATTTGAGGTCCATACCCTGGTCCTTTGAGCTCGTCCGCTCTCGCGGACGCACACCCCGGAAACTTCACCTTCAGTGCCAAGTGCGCGGCTCGAATTTGGGCGTGAATTTAACGGGTTATTGACGTTTCTCGGCCGAGCTGTTCGCGTTTGAGGACATCAAAACGCATGCAGCTCGACCGATTGCCCGGCTGTCGGCCACACGAGCCGCGACGCCAGCCCTGCTGACGCGAACGCGCCTTCGATCTCCGGCCGACCCTCGCTGAAGTGCTTCCACCCTTCGAAGTGCATCGGCACGATCGCCGCGTCGGGCATCGCGCGCGCCGCCGTCACCCCTTCCTCGGCGCTCAACGTCAGCCGCGCGTTGCCCACGGCGGCCACGCGCGCCGCGCCGAGGAACAGCAGCGCGACGCGGACGTCGAACCGCCGCGCCACCTCCGCGACGCCGTCGAACCACACCGTGTCGCCCGACACATACAGCGCCTCGCGCGCGCGATCGTTCGCGCGCACGATGAAGCCGACGACGGGACCGCGGTCGCCGTCGGCAGGACCGTGGCGCGCGGGCGTCGCCGTGACGGCGACCGATCCGCCGGCGCCGGCGACGTCGATGGTCTCCCACGGCGCCAATCCCGACGCCGCGCCGCCGAGCCGCTCCGCGCCCGCAACCGTCGTCAGCACCCGGCGCGCGGATGTCAACGCGCGGCGGCCGGCGCGATCGAGATTGTCGGCGTGATGGTCGTGGCTGAGGAGCACGGCGTCGATCGGCGGGAGATCCGCGGCGGCCACGGCCGGCGCCGCGGTTTTCTCGAGCGTGTACACCGGCAGCTCGTACCGTTCGCCCGCGGGGTCGAAGGTCGGGTCGGTGAGGAGCGACACGCCGCCGACCTCGAGGAGCGCCGTCGGTCCGCCGATGTAGGTGATGCGCATCCGCCCATGGTACGCGTCGCGGTATCATCGCTGCCATGCCCACAGCCCGACGATTCGTGCTGTCCGCCGCGGCGCTCGCGGCGTTGACCTGTGCCGTTCCGCTCGCCGCCCAGCGCGCCGACAACCGCCGCGTGTTCACCGACGAGGACTACGCGCGCGCCGAGCGGCTGATGCCGTACAACGTCAACGCGCTCGTGCTCCACAGCGGCGTCCGTCCGGTGTTCCTGCCCGATGGCCGGTTCTGGTATCGCACGACGACGGAAGCGGGTAACGCCTTTGTGCTCGTCGATCCGGCGACGGGCGCGAAGACGGCGTGTACGCTGCCCGATTGTAACGAGCACAACTTCACCGAGGAGACACGCCGCGGCCGATCGGCGCGCGCGGACGTCCCGTCGCCCGACGGCAAGCGCAGCGTCTTCGTCCGCGACTGGAACCTGTGGGTGCGCGACACCGCGACCGGCACGGAGACGCCGCTCACGACGGACGGCGTCAAGGACTACGGCTACGCGACCGACAACGCCGGCTGGACGCACAGCAACCGCGCGATCGTCCTCTGGTCGCCCGACTCGAAGAAGGTCGCGACGTTTCAGCAGGATCAGCGCGGCGTCGGCGAGATGTATCTCGTCGAGACGAAGGTCGGCCATCCGACGCTGCAGGCGTGGAAGTACCCACTGCCCGGCGACGACACGGTAACGACGATCGAGCGCGTCGTCATCGACGTGGACAAGAAGAAGGTGACGCGCGTGCAGATGCCGCCCGATCAGCACCGCTCGACGCTGTGCGACGACGTGGCGTGCGACGACGTGTGGAGCGACGTGCAGTGGAGCCCGGACGGCACGTCGGTGGCGTTCGTGTCGACGTCGCGCGATCACAAGCGCGAGGCGCTGCGCGTCGCGGAGGCGTCGAGCGGCGCGGTGCGCGACGTGCTGAGCGAAAGAGCGGAGACGTTCTACGAATCGGGCAACGGCAAGATCAACTGGCGCTATCTCCCGCAGTCGAACGAGGTGATCTGGTTCTCCGAGCGCGACGACTGGGGGCAGCTCTACCTGCACGACCTGAAGACCGGCCGCGAGAAACAGCAGATCACGCACGGCGACGGCAACGTCACGCAGCTCTTGCGCGTCGACGCCGCGAACCGGATGCTGTATTTCGTCGCCGTCGGCAAGGAGCGCGGACGCGATCCGTACTTCCGGCACTTCTACAAGATCGGCATGGACGGCGCGCACCAGACGCTGCTGACGCCCGAAGACGCCGATCACGACATCACGATCGCGCCGTCGGGCCGGTACTTCGTGGACGTCTATTCACGCCCCGACGTGCCGCCGGTCGCTCTCGTTCGCGACATGGACGGGAAGACGATCGTCGAGCTCGAGAAAGCCGACGTGTCGCGCCTCGCCGCCACGGGGTGGAAGCCGCCGCAGCCGATCACGGTCAAGGCGCGCGACGGCCAGACCGATCTGTACGGATTGCTCTACAAGCCGACCGACTTCGACCCGACCAAAACGTATCCCATCGTCAATCACATCTACCCGGGACCGCAGACCGGCAGCGTCGGGTCGCGCAGCTTCTCGCCCGCGCGCGGCGATACGCAGGCGCTCGCCGAGCTCGGGTTCGTCGTCGTCGAGATCGACGGGATGGGGACGCCGTGGCGATCGAAGAAGTTCCACGAGGCGTACTACGGGAACATGGGTGACAACACGCTGCCCGACCAGGTCGCTGCGATGAAGGAGCTCGCGCGGCGCTACCCGTGGATCGATCTCGAACGCGCCGGCATCTACGGCCACTCGGGCGGCGGCTATGCGACGGCCGACGCGATGTTCCGGTATCCGGACTTCTTCAAGGTCGGCATCTCGGAGGCGGGGAATCACGACAACCGCGACTACGAGGACGACTGGGGCGAGAAGTGGCAGGGACTCCTGCACAAGAACGCGGACGGGACGACCAACTACGACAACCAGGCGAACGAACTGCAGGCCAGGAACCTGAAGGGGCACCTGCTGCTCGCGCACGGGACGACGGACAACAACGTGCCGCCGGAGAATACGCTGCTCGTCGTCAACGAGCTGATCAAAGCGAACAAGGATTTCGATCTGCTGATGCTGCCGAACCGCGGTCACGGCTTCGGCAACGAACCGTACATGATTCGGCGGCGCTGGGACTACTTCGTACGGTATCTTCTGGGCGCGGAGCCGCCGCACGAGTATCGGATGCATGACTCAGCTTCCCAGTAGCTTCACCGCGGGCGACATCCTGCGCTGGCGTCGCGTCGGCGGGCTGACGCTCGCCGAAGCGGCGTTCGAGCCGGGGCTCTGCATCCATCGCGAGTCGCACGCGCACGCGCGCTTCCTGCTCGTGCTCGCCGGGTCGCTGACCGAGACGACGGGCGGCGGCGCGACGACCTACGGCGCCTCCACGCTGCTGTTCCGGCCGGCCGACGAGCCGCGCTCGTACGTCGCATCGGACGCGGGCGCGAAAGTCCTGATCGTCGACATGGACGCCGCGTGGCTGCGGCGCGCGCGCGACCAGGCGCCGCTCGTCCGCGAGTCCGACGCGTTCCGGGGCGGGCTGCTGCTGCATCTCGCGCACCGGCTGCACGGCGAGTTCGGGCTGCGCGACGAAGTGTCGCGCCTGGTCATCGAAAGCCTCGCGCTCGGAATCCTCGCCGAGGCGAGCCGCCGCGTGGCGGCCGCCGCCGCCAAACGCGCGGAGCGGCCGGCGCCGCTCTGGCTGCAGGTGGCGATTGCGCTCATCGAGCAGCACTTCGCCGAGCCGCTGCCGCTCGCCGCGGTCGCGCGGTCGGTCGGCGTGCACCCGGTCCACCTCGCGCGGACGTTCCGCCGCGTGCAGAAGACGACGGTCGCGGCCTACGTGCGGCAGTTGCGGATCGAGTTCGCACGGCGCGAGCTGGCCGGCACTGCCGCGCTCAGCGACATCGCGTGCGCCGCCGGCTTCTGCGATCAGAGTCACTTCTCGCGCTGCTTCAAGCAGCACACCGGCCTCACCCCGCTCGAATACCGCGCGCGGCTGCGCTAAGCGCGTCCCACCGCGTTCGCCGCGTCCAAGACGCGGTCCGGCGAAAGCCCGACACTGGTGCGATGGGACTCTTTTCGACGAAACGGCTCGCGGACCTCCAGGCCGAAGCCGATCACGGGCCGCTGCGGCGATCGCTCGGTCCGCTGAACCTCACCGCGCTCGGCATCGGATCGATCATCGGCACGGGCATCTTCGTGCTGACGGGGACGGCGGCGTCGCAGAACGCGGGGCCGGCGCTCGTCTTCTCGATGATCATCTCGGCGATCGGCTGCGCCTTCTCGGGCCTCTGCTACGCGGAGTTCGCGTCGATGGTCCCCGTCGCGGGCAGCGCCTACACCTACGCGTACGCGACGGCGGGCGAGCTCTTCGCGTGGATCATCGGCTGGGATCTGATCCTCGAGTACGCGCTCAGCGCGTCGACGGTCGCCGTCGGCTGGTCCGGCTACTTCGTCAGCCTCGCGCACGACGTCGGGCTCGACGTGATGCGCGTCGACATGGCCGGCGCGCCGGTCGGCTTCAACGCGCCGGCGTTCGTCATCGTCCTGCTCGTCGCGGCGCTGCTGCTCGTCGGCATCAAGGAGTCGGCGAATGCGAACACGGTGCTCGTGGTGATCAAGGCCGCGGTGCTCGTCGTGTTCGTGGCGGCCGGCGCGGCGTACGTCCGGCGCGCGAACCTGACGCCGCTCGTGCCGCCGAACACCGGCGCCTTCGGGGCGTTCGGCTGGAGCGGCGTGCTGCGCGGCGCGGGCGTCATGTTCTTCGCGTACATCGGATTCGATGCCGTGTCGACGGCGGCGCAGGAAGCGGAGAACCCGGCGCGCGACATGCCGATCGGCATCCTCGGATCGCTGGCGATCTGCACGGTGCTCTACATCGCCGTTGCGATCGTGCTGCTCGGCATCGTGCCGTATCAGCGGCTCGACGTCGCGGATCCGCTCGCGGTCGGCATCGACGCGACCGGCCTGCGGTGGCTCGCGCCGTTTGTGAAGATCGCGGCGCTCTTCGGCCTGTTCAGCACGATGCTGGTGCAGATGCTGGCGCAGACGCGCATTTTCTATTCGATGAGCCGCGACGGGCTGCTGCCGCCGCTCTTCGGCGTCGTGCACCCGCGCTTTCGCACGCCGCATCTGAGCACGATGCTCGTCGGCGGTGTCGTGGCGATGGTTGCCGGGTTCACGCCGATCACGGTGCTCGGGCAGCTCGTGAGCATCGGCACGCTGCTCGCGTTTGTCCTCGTCAGCATCGGCGTCATCGTGCTGCGGCGCACGTCGCCCGACGTGCCGCGGCCGTTCCGCACGCCCGGCGTGCCGTTTGTGCCGATCGCCGGCGCGGTGATCTGTCTGGCGCAGATGATCGGGCTGCCGATCGCCACGTGGGAGCGGCTGGTGATCTGGCTTGTGATCGGGCTTACGGTCTACGCCGCCTACGGGCGCACGCACTCGCTGACGGAAATGGCTCGACCCACGACGAGTTTGTAACTCGCCGGGCGGCGGTCGGCGGGTCAATCACGAGCAACCAACTGCCGTTGAACGACTTTGGGACCGTACACCACTTCCGTCGCGGCGGCACGATTCTCGCCACCCGGGTGCGCACGAGGGTGGCTGACATGGATCCTGCGCTCGCGACTGGTGCTTCCGCTTCGCAAGCTTCGTTCCTCGACGGTCTCGGCGAGCGGCGGCGAGCGACCGACGCGACCGGCGCCGAGCCGATCGAGCGCCTGTGCCTGCGGCCGGAGCTGACGAAGATCCCGTCGTTCGAGTTCGCGCTGCGCGAGCGCGCGAGCCGCCTCGCCGGCTTCCGTCATCCGTGTTTCGCGCGCGTGCGAAGCATCGATCGGCTCAACGACGCCTCCTCGACGCTCGCCGTCGTCTCGGATGCGGTCCGCGGCGTGCGTCTGTCGACGCTCCTGGCGAGCACCGATCGGCCGACGATCGACATCAACGCCGCCGTCCATTTGATCCGGCAGCTCGTCAACGCCGTCGCCGTGCTGCACGAGCACGCGGCTGACGTCGGCCACGGCGCGATCGCGCCCGAGCGCCTCGTCATCACGCCGAACGCGCGCATCATCGTCCTCGAATACGTGCTCGGCGCGGCGCTCGAGCAACTGCGCTACGCGCGCGATCGCTACTGGAGCGAGCTGCGCGTGGCGGTGCCGCCGTCCGAATCGCTGACGCGGCTCGATCACCGCGCGGACGTGACGCAGATCGGCGTCACCGCGCTGTCGCTGATCATCGGGCGCACGCTCGAGGATCTCGACTACCCGACGCTCGTCGGCGACCTTCTCTCGTCGGCGACGGCGATCTCGCCGCGCGGCGACGAAGAGGCGCTGCCGTCCGGGCTGCGCACGTGGCTCGCGCGCGCGCTGCAGCTCGATCCGCGCGGGACGTTCGATTCGGCGCTCGACGCGCGCGACGATCTCGAGCGCGTGCTGTCGGACGAAGAGGACATGCCGAGCGTGCAGGTGCCGCAGATGCCGCAGCTGCGGATGCCGAAGGCGGCGGAGCCTCCGGAGGTGCATCGCGCGCCGGAGGCGGCGAAAGCGCCGGAGCCGCACGCGCGCGTCATGCCGGAGCCGCCGCGCTATGTCGAACCGCCGCGCCAGGTGGAACCGCCGCGCGCGGCCGAACCGCCGCGCCAGGTAGAACCGCCGCGCGCGGCCGAACCGCCGCGCCACGTCGAACCGCCGCGCGCCGCGGAGCCGCCGCGTCACGTCGAGCCGCCGCGCGCTGCCGAACCGCCGCGCGCGCCCGAGCCGCCCAAAGTGGCCGCGAAGGCGCCCGAGCCGCCGCGCGTCAAAGACGAGCCGATCGCGATCCACAGCATCGTGTCCGAGGAATTGAGCGACGAGGCCGACGCGGCCGTCGAAATCGCGCGGCGCTCGCCGATGCCGAAGATCGCGATCGCCGCGGCGGCGGTCGTCGTCCTGCTCGGCGGCGGATACGCGGCGATGAAGTCCCTGACGCCGCATGCGGCCGCGGCCTCGACCGGCACGGTGAGCGTCACGACCGTGCCGCCGGGCGCCCAGCTGCTCGTCGACGGCCAGGCGAACGGCGTGACGCCGCTGACGCTGACGCTGTCGCCCGGCGCGCACAACCTCGAGCTGCGTGGACCGGGCGATCCGCGCACGATTCCGATCACCGTGAGCGCCGGTCAGCAGATGGCGCAGTACGTCGAGCTCGGCAAGGCGGCGGCCACGCTCGGCAAGCTGCAGGTGAGAAGCGAACCCGCCGGCGCGCAGGTGCTGATCGACGGCGCCGATCGCGGCAAGGCGCCGCTGCTCGTCGACGCGCTCGCGCCGGGCGAGCACACGGTGGTGCTGCAGAGCGACGGCGCGACGGTGAAGCAGACGGTGACGATCGAAGCGGGCGAGACCGCGTCGCTCGTCGTCCCGCTGACGGCGACCGACGGCGCGCCCGTCTCCGGCTGGGTGTCGGTGAAGGCGCCCGTCGAAGTGCAGATCTTCGAGAACAAGAACCTGCTCGGGACGTCGCAGAGCGACCGCATCATGGTCTCCGCGGGCAAGCACGATCTGGAGATCGTGAACGAGCCGCTCGGCTACCGCGTCACGCGCACCGTCCAGGTGCCGCCCGGCAAGGTGAGCCCGATCAGCGTGACGTGGCCGACGGGCAGTCTCGCGATCAACGCGCTGCCGTGGGCCGACGTCACCGTCGACGGCAACCCGGTCGGCCAGACGCCGATCGGCACGCTGACGCTGCCGATCGGTCCGCACGAAATCGTCTTCCGCCACCCGGATCTCGGCGAACAGCATCAGGCGGTCACCGTCTCGCTGAAGATGCCGGCGCGGGTGAGCGTTGACATGAGGAAGAAGCCATGACCAGCAAACGATGGTGCGGCGTGCTTGGTGCGTGGTGCGTCGTCCTTGGCGTGACGACCGTCGCGCAGGAATCGCTCGCGACCGTGCGTGATCTCTATGCGTCGGCCGCGTACGAGGACGCGTTGAGCGTGCTCGGGAAGATGCCGGAGTCGTCACGCTCGCCCGACGAGGCGCGCGCGATGGAGCAGTACCGCGCGTTCTGCCTGCTCGCGCTCGGACGATCGGCGGAAGCGGAGCGCGCCATCGCGTCTGTCGTCGAAGGGCAGCCGGCGTACCGGCCCGTCGACAACGACATGTCGCCGCGCGTGCGCGCCGCGTTCATCGACGTGCGCAAGAAGCTGCTGCCGCAGATCATCGAGCGGCGGTACAGCGACGCGAAAGGCGCGTTCGATCGCCGCGAGTTCATGGCGGCCGCGCAGGGGTTCCAGCAGGTCATCGACCTGATGAACGATCCGGACGTCGCGGCCCTCGTCGGGCAGCCGCCGCTGTCGGATATGCGCGTGCTCGCGAAGGGCTTCCACGACCTCAGCGCGTCGGCCGCCACGCCGCCGCCGTTACCCTCGGTGCCGGTCGCCGAGTCGACACCGCCGCCGGTCGCGACCGTCCCGCCGCCGCCGGTCCAGCCGGCGGTCTACACGGCGGGGGCGGCCGGGGTGATGCCGCCGGTGACCATCCACCAGGAGCTGCCTGCGTTTCCGGGCGTCATCACGATCGGCAAAACGGGAATCATCGAGGTGGTCATCGACGAGAACGGCTTCGTCGAGAGCGCGGTGATGCGCGTGGGGGTCAGCCCGAATTACGACCAGCTCGCGCTGGCCGCGACCAAGACATGGCGTTACAAACCGGCCGTGGCCAACGGGGTGCCGGTCAAGTTCCGAAAGGCGGTTCAGATTACGGTCCGGGTGCAGGGACGGTCCTGAAACTCGCGGTTTGACGCGGTGGAGGTGGCAATCGGCAAGAGACCGGATAGTATGAGAGAGCGTCTAATCGAGCAAGGAGTTCATCCCGATGGCCAAACGCTCTACTTCAGCTATCGTCTGTCCGCGTTGCGGCGCTCCGGCGGCCAAGATCATTGGCCGGTCCGAAGCGCTTCCGGTGGTCTATCTCCGCTGCGACGACTGCGGCCGCGCGTCGATCTCACCCGAATAACGTCACTTACAGCCGGTCCCGAGCGGGCGAATGCTCTTGACCCGGAATTCCGGGAACTGGACGTCGCCCGTCGGGGCGGACCCGCCGTGCGTTTCGTTCGCAATCTGCGTCTGATCGATCGCTCCAGCCTGTCCCGCCGCGTTTGGTGACGGCACCAACCCGCCCCGAATCACCAGTTTCTTGCTCTCGTAGATCGACCCCGACAGTTGGACCTGCTGACCCAGGAAATCGCGGACGTTCAAGCCCGACAGCTTGTAGGTGCCGGTCTTGTCGGCGAGCGTCAGGTTCTTCGTGGACTCGTCTTCGGTGACGCAGCCGGTCACCGAGACGATTTTCGCCGCAGGCGCTTTCTTCGGCTTGCTCTCCTGCGCGGCGAGCGACGCGGCGGCGGCGACGGCGATGACGGCGAAGCACGTGAAGGACCGCATGGCTCGATTGTACTGCCGCTAGCGGCCGACGAAGCCGCTCGTTACCGGCGGCATCGCGCGGCCGGTCAGCGCCGACGCAATCCGAGCGGCATCGGCTGGGACGAGATCAGAGAGCGGACGCAGGTAGTCGCCTTCGAGCGCGGCGACCGGCACGCCGTCGCGATACACGAGGCGCGTGCCGGCGGCGGCGCGGACACGCTCGCCGGCGGTGACCAGGCCCGCGAGGTTGAGCGGATCGACGCCGGTCAGCGTGACGAGGCGGCCGTCGGCCGGCGTGCGGCGGATTTCGCGGAGACGCTCGATCGCGTCAGGGCGCGCGAACTGCTCGCCCGAAAGGCCCGAGACGAAGCGGCCGCCGCGGATCTCGCCGCGCGCTTCGAGGCGGCGGTAGACGGTTACGAGGTCGCGCCAGCGCGGGATGCGCGTTTCGCGCGCGAGGAGGCGGCGGCAGACGATGCCGTAGCGGGCGAGGAGCCGGAGCGCCCAGGCGTCGACGTCGGTGGTGGTGTCGGTGCGGCGGTTGGCGCCGGCGCGGCCGCTGGCGCCGCCGCGGGCGCCGCCGTTGGTGTCAGGCACGTGCCAGGCACTTGCCTGGCACGTGCCTGACACCAACGGGGCAGCGGACGCCAGCGCTGACCAGCGACCCGCCATCTGCGTGCGCGTCGGACGCCGCGTGTCCGACCGCAGCAGCCAGCGCAACCCGCCGAACCCGTCAGCCGTCGCCGCGCCCGCCGACACGAGATCGGCGAGCGCGCCGCGCACCTCGTCTTCCGTCATCTCGCAGGCGCGCGCGATCTCGTGCGCGAACGACGGGCCGCGTTCGCGAAGCGCCGCCAGGACCTTCTCGGCCGCCGCCGCAAACGGCGGCGCGACCTCGTCTCCGCTGCGCCCGCCGGCCGCCTCGTCGCCGTGCCGCATGAACAGCGCGATCGGCATCGCGCCCGTCATCTCGACCGCCTCGCCGCTCGGCCGCCGCGCCCAGCCGACCTCGCCGGTCAGGCACAACGTATCGAGCAGCGCCGGCTCGTAGCCATCCACGCGCGCCGGCAGCACGCTCTTCTCCCACGCGTCCGCCGCGATGTCGTACGAATCGAGCTGCTCGACGACGGCGCGCAAGCCGTCGAGGCCGGCAAGCCGATGCGCGGGATCGACGTGCTGCCAGGCGAAGAGATACCGCATGAAATCGGCCGGCGACACCGGCTCGATTTCCGCGCGCAGGCGGTTGAGCGTGTAGCGATGGATGCGCGCCAACAGGGTGCGGTCGCACCACTCCAAGAGCGGTGCGGGATGCGAGCGCGGAATCGCTGTGAAGCGGCCGCGCATCGCGAACCCTTCGCTCTCGAGCGTCAGGAGCGCGGCGTCCACCTCCGCCGCCGGCACGCCGAGCGTCGTGGCGACAGCGTCCGCCGTGGTCGGACCCGCGATCGTGAGGCGGCCGCGCACGAGTTCGACGAGCGCCTCGTCGCGCGTCCACCCGCGCGCGAGACGGGTGGCCGGCGCATCGATCGGCGGATCGAGGACCAGATCGGCATGGACCGCGCGCAGTTCGGGGATCCGCTCGGCGGCGACGATCGCGCGTCCGTCGACACGTTCAGCATCCGCGAGGTCGGCCGCGCCGTGACGCCGAGCCGTGAACATCGCAGCTCGACCCGCCGCCGCCAACTGACGGACGAGATCGTCGGGCGCTTCGTCGCGCGTCAAGACGCCGACCGTCATCAGCGCGTCGTGCAGTTCGTCGGCGTCGCGCGGATCGGGCCGCTGCTCGTCGCGCACGCGCGCGATCGCGGCGGCGTCGAGCGCGCCGACATCGGACGCCGATGCCGGATCGGTCGCGCGCCGCGCCTGCACCGCCAGCGTCCGCCGTTCTTCCGCCGGCGCATCGTCGAGAAAGGCGTACGGACGCGCGGTGAGGATTTCGTGCGCGAGCGGCGACGGCTCGGGCGTGTCGCGCGCGACACAGCGGATCTCGCCGCGATGCACGCGATCGAGGATCGCCGCGAGCGCCGGAAAGTCCATCGCCTCTTCGAGGCAGTCGCGCACCGTCTGCGCGACGAGCGGATGATCCGGAATCTGCCGGTCGCCGGGAATGTTTTCGAGACACGCGGCCGCGTCGGGGAAGACGGCGGCCATCAAGTCGTCGGCGAGCATCCGCTGCAGTTGCGCCGGCACCTTCTTGCCGCGGCGGTTGCGCGGCACCGCGAGCGCGATCGACGTGTTCCAGCGCCACCGCGTCTGGAACACAGGCGCGTCGAGAAACGCCTGGACGAGCACATCGCGCGCGGTCGCGGGATGGAGATAGCGAAACACGTCCGACAGCGGGAACGAATGCTGCGGCCCGAGCGAGAGCAGCAGCGCGTCCTCGGTGGCGGCCGCCTGCAGTTCGAAGTTGAACTGACGACAGAAGCGCTTGCGCAGCGCGAGCCCCCACGCTTTGTTGATGCGGCTGCCGAACGGCGCGTGCAGCACGAGCTGCATGCCGCCCGATTCGTCGAAGAAACGTTCGAGGACGAGTTGATCCTGCGTCGGCAACACGCCGAGCGCGCGCCACGCGTCGGCGAGGTACGCGATCGCCTGCTCGGCTGCGGCGATCGGCACGCCCGTTTCCGCTGTGAACCAGTCAATCACGGCTCGGACTTCGACAAGCTCAGGCCCAGCGGATGTTCCGTCCACGGGCTCAGGCCGCGCGGGAATAGCGGCTGTCCCGCTCATCCTGAGCTTGTCGAAGGATGAGCGATCCCGCTCGAGCATGCACGCCACATCCGCTCGCAGATCGCTGACCGCCTTCGACAACTCGTCGCTCCGCGCCGGCGCCTCGCCCAGCCAGAACGGAATCGTCGGCGGTGCGCCCTTGGCGTCCGCGACGCGCACCGTGCCCGACCCGACCTGCAGAATCCGCCACGACAGGTTGCCGAGCTGAAAGATGTCGCCCGCGAGGCTCTCGATCGCGAAGTCTTCGTTCACCGTCCCGATGAACGTGTCGTCAGGGTCGAGGACGACGCGGTAGTCGGCGACGTCGGGGATGGCACCACCGGAGGACAGCGCGAGCAGCCGCGTCCCACGCCGTCCGCGCAGCCGCCGCTGCACCTCGTCGCGGTGCAGCAGCGCGCCGCGCCGGCCGCGTTTCGTCGCGATGCCGTCAGACGCCATCGCGACGACCGCGTCGAACGCGGAGCGCGCGAGCGCGCGATACGGCCACGCGCCGCGGACGAGGTCGAACAGCTCGTCTTCGGTGCAGTCGCGCGCCGCCGCCTCGGCGACCACCTGCTGCGCGAGCACGTCGAGCGGCGCGTCGTATTCGACGATGGCGTCCAGTTCGCCGCGTCGAATCGCGCGCAGGAGCGCCGCGCACTCGACGAGGTCGTCGCGCGATTCGGGGAAGAGGCGCCCTTTCGGCGTGCCCGACACCTGATGGCCCGCGCGGCCGATGCGCTGCAGCGCCGTCGCGATGCGGTGCGGCGATCCGATCTGGCAGACGAGATCGATCGACCCGATGTCGATGCCGAGCTCGAGCGACGCCGTCGCCACCAGCGCCCGCAGCCGGCCGCTCTTCAGCCGCATCTCGGCGTCGAGGCGTTTCTCTTTCGACAGCGAGCCGTGGTGGGCGGTGACCGCGTCCTCGCCGAGACGATCCGCCAGGTGACGCGCGACGCGCTCGGCCATCCGCCGCGTGTTCACGAAGACGAGCGTCGTCTGGTGCGCGCGGATGAGCGTGGCGAGCCGCTCGTAGTATTCCGCCCAGACCTCGTGCGACATCAGCGCTTCGAGCGGCGAGTTCGGCACCTCCAGGCCGACATCGAGCGCGCGCCGATGCCCTTCGTCGACAATCGCGCACGCGTCCTCGCGGCCGACGAGGAATCGGGCGACCGCGCCGATCGGTTTCTGCGTCGCGGAGAGGCCGATGCGGACGAACGGCTGTGCCGCGAGCGCCTGCAGCCGCTCGAGCGACAGCGCGAGGTGGGCGCCGCGCCGCGTCCCGATCACCGCATGGATTTCGTCGACGATGACGGTGCGGACGGTCCGCAGCATCGCGCGGCTCTTTTCTGCCGTCAACAACAGATAGAGCGACTCCGGCGTCGTCACCAGGATGTGCGGCGGCCGCCGGAGCATCGCGGCGCGCTCCGACGCGGTGGTGTCGCCCGTGCGGACCGCCGCCGTGATGCGCGGCGGCGTCAGCCCCATCGCCTCGGCGACGCCGCGGATGCCGCGGCGCGGCTCCGCCAGGTTCTTGTGGATGTCGGCGCTCAGCGCCTTCAACGGCGATACGTAGAGGACGCGGACTTCGTCCGGCAGCGGGGCGGCGTCGGCCTCGCGGACCAGATCGTCGAGCGCCGTCAGGAACGCGGCGAGCGTCTTGCCCGACCCGGTCGGCGCGGCGATCAGCGTGTGGCGACGCTCGCGGATCGCCGACCAGCCGCGCGCCTGCGCCGGCGTCGGCTCGCGGAAGGAATTCTCGAACCAGCGAGCGGTTACTGGATGGAACGGGGAGGCCACGACCGACTGTAATCCAACGGCATGGAGTACGCCAGCCGAACGGAGATGGCGGCTCGATTTGCCGCTTGATCGCCCACAGCGTCTCGCCTAGAGTCTCCTCAATTTCGCGGGCAAGTCGCCTCGTCTCTCGATTCATGCGAAGGAGGGTCTCGTGCGATCTCATCGTCTGTTGCTCGCCGTATTGATGGTTCTGTCGGTCGCGACGCTGGCGCGCGCGCAGGAAGCGACGATCATCGGAACCGTCAGCGACGAAACAAAGGCCGTGCTCCCCGGTGCGACCGTCACAGCCACCAACCTGGAAACCGGCGGCCAAAGCGTCGCCACGACTGGGCAGAACGGCGAATACCGCATCCTGCAGCTGCCGCCCGGGAAGTACAAAGTGCAGGCCGACCTCGCCGGCTTCACCACGGTCATCGTCCCGTCGGTGGAACTGCTCGTCGGTCAGAACGCGACCGTGCCGTTCGTGCTAAAGCTGGCGCAGGTCAGCGAGACGCTGACGGTCACCGGCGAAGCGCCGCTCGTCGACACGTCATCGTCGCAGGTCGCCGGCAACGTCGACCGCCGGCAGATGGAATCGCTGCCGCTCGAAGGACGCAACTGGATGGAGCTGTCGAAGCTGGTGAAGGGGATCACGGCCAACGACGTGACGAACACCCCGGGCGTCAGCGCCGATGACATGTTCCAGCTGAATCTCGACGGCCAGCAGATCACGCAGAAGATCGCCGGCTCGGGGTTCGGCCAGCCGCGGTTCAGCCGCGAGGCGATCGCCGAGTTCCAGATCGTCACGAACATGTTCGACATCACGCAGGGCCGGTCGGCCGGCATCCAGGTGCAGGCGATCTCGAAGTCGGGCACCAACATCACGTCGGGCAGCGGCTACGGCTTCTTCCGCAGCGATTCGTTGAACGCCCCCGACCCGGTCGCCCACAAGGTGCTGCCGTACTCGAACCAGCAGGTGGGCGGCACGCTCGGCGGCCCGATCATCAAGGACAAGCTGCATTACTTCGTTTCCTACGAGTACGAGCGCGAGCCGGGGACGTTCTTCAGCTCGCCGTCGACGCTGCCGGGCCAGAGCTTCACCGAGCCGTATCAGAACGGTCAGAAGAGCTTCCTCGGACGCGTCGACGATCAGATGTCCACGAACAACCGCCTCTCGGTGCGCGGCTCCTGGTGGTCGTGGCAGAACCCGTTCGTGCTCGGCGCGAACGGCCATCCGTCGAATTCCTCGAAGCAGACCAAGTCGGCGATCAACGTGCTCGGCACGTGGTCGAGCGTGCTGTCGGATTCGAAGGTCCTCGAGGTGCGCGCCGGTTACAACAACTTCGACTGGACCAACGCGCCGCAGGACTCGATGCTGAACGTGCCCGAATACGACTTCCCGGGCCTGACGATCGGCGCGCCGTACAACTATCCGCAGCATCCGCGGCAGAACAACATCGACACGCGCGCCGACTTGAGCGTCCACAAGTCGTCGCACGACATGAAGTTCGGCGCCGAGTTCATCTACGTGCACGACACCGGCGACTGGTACATCCAGACGGCGGGCCGCTACACGATGACGAGCGTGCCGACCAACCTGGGGTCGCTCGTCCCCGCGAGCGCGGCGCTCGATCCGACGCAGTGGAACCTGTCGGGGCTGAGCCCGTTCGTGCAGCGCTTCGACCAGAACTACTCGTACAGCGGATGGCTGAACATCATCGACACGCCGCGTCCGACCTATGCGCTGTGGTTCGGTGACAACTGGCGCACGACCGAGCGCCTGACGATCAACTACGGCATCCGCTGGGACGCGGACCCGAACACCACGTCGGCGCCGAACATCCGCACGAACACGATCAACATCAACAACGGTCTGACGGCCGGGTACGGCGCCTACGGCACCGGCGTGAACGACTACGGCTACAAGACCGGGATCAAGGACTGGAAGGACGTCGCGCCGCGCGCCGGCTTCACCTACAACGTCGGCGGCACGAACGACCTCGTCATCCGCGGCGGCAGCGGCCTCTACTTCGCGTCGCCGGTCTCGAACGTGACGTTCAGCCCGTCGGTCTACAGCAACCTGATCACGGCGACCTTCGCCAACGACGGCCGCTCGAACTTCATCAGCAACCCGACCAACGGCGTGCCGCCCGAGGCGTTCCTGAACGGCAGCGCGCCGCTGCCGGTGCAGTCGCCGCGCGTCATCGCGCCGAACTTCAGGAACCCGTACACCTGGCAGAGCAGCATCGGGTTCCAGAAGCAGATCAACTCGGTGACCGGCATCGAAGCGGACCTCACGCACTTCAACGAGTACCGCGACACGCGCAGCATCGATGCCAACCTCGCGTACAACCCGGCGACCGGCTACAACCTGCCCGTCAGCGCCGGGCGGCCCAACCCCGCGTGGGGTCAGGTCCTCGAGTTCACTTCCGACGGCCGGAAGGATCAGACGCAGATCTCGACCGCGCTCACGCGCCGTCTGAAGAAGAACTTCCAGGGCGGCGTCACCTACACGCTGATGCTCTCGATGCACGACGACGGGACGCTCGGCTACACGAACCCGACGGAGAACAACCCGTTCGACTACCTGAACGGCGAGTACGGGACGGCCACCGACTTCCAGCGCAACACCGTCCGCGTCTGGACGCTGTATCAGATGCCGTGGGGCATTTCCGCGAGCGTGTCGTACTTCTACGGCTCGGGGAACCGCTACAACGCGACGATTTCGGCGAGCCCGTACGGCAAGACGGGATCGAACCGCCTGAATCTGAGCAACACGGGCGGACCGGCGGCGTCGATCACGATTCCGGCGTCGGTGCTGGATCGCTGGGACGGTCCGGCGGTCATCACCTCCGGCATGACGATCCCGCGCAACGCGCTCGAAGGGCTGCCGCTGAACAAGTTCGACCTAAGGTTGACCAAGGACATCAAGATCGCCGGGACGCTGCGCGCGCAGTTGATCGGCGAGGTCTTCAACCTGTTCAACAGCGCCAACTACGGCAGCTACAACACGACGCTCAGCGCGACGAGCGCGGCGACGACGGCACTGTTCGGCACGCCGGCGCAGAATACCGGCAACGCGTACGTGCCGCGCGAAGGCCAGCTCGCGTTCCGTATCGTGTTCTAGTTCGGGAAGGCCGGGCCGGGGCTGCACGCAGCCCCGGCCCCGGCGATTACTCTCCGGTCGGCACCTTCAGCAACGCCTCGATCGGCCACACCTCGCCGTCGCGGATTACCGTTCGCACCTTCATCGCGTCGCGGATATCCGCGAGCGGATTCCCGTCCACGAGCACGATGTCCGCGAGCTTGCCCGGCTCGATTGCGCCGAGATCGTCCTGCGCGTTGAGCAGCGCGGCCGTGTGGGTCGTCGCCGTCTGCAGCGCCTGGAACGGCGTGAAGCCGGCTTCCACGTACGCCTGCAGCTCGGTGTGCAGCGCCGCGCCGTAGGGCACGAGCGGCGCGTCGACGCCGGCGACGATCGGCACGCCGGCGTGGAGCAGCGCGAGCAGCTCGGGTGCGGCGCGCTGCGCGAACGCGTGCAGCGCCTGCGGATTCGGCGCGCCTGACGCCGCCGCGCCGCCGCGTCCGCGTCCGCCGCCCGGCGCACGGACCCACGGCGGCTGCAGATCGACCATGCGCGGATCGCGAAGGATCGACGGATCGCCGGCGACCGCCGCCTGGTAACCGCCGAGTGCGACCGTCGGCGTCAGCGTCATGTGCGACTGCGCGACGATCTGGATCACATCCTCGTACGCGCGGCCGAGCGCCGACTGCTTCGGCGAGTAGCCGCGCCGGCTCGTGGCGCCGGTGTGCTCGACGCTGTCGGTGCCCGACAACGCCGCCGGGTAGATCTCGTGCGACGAGGTCGGAATCCCGATGCGATGCGCTTCCTCGATCGCGCGCTTCTGCAGCAGATCCGGTAGCCGCACGTACGTCTTGATGAAGTCGTACCCGAGGCGCCGCGCCCGATCGAGCTCCAGGTCCACGACCGTCTCGTCCGGCGCCGTCGTCGCAATCGGGTAGTAGGGGCGCCGGCCGTCGAGCAGATAGCCGGTCATGAAGAGTCGGGGACCGGGGCGGCGCCCGGACGCGACCGCCTCGCGCTCTTCCAGCCCTTCGTACGGATTGCCGCCGGGACTCCGCACCGTCGTGACGCCGTACGCCAGGTTCGCGCGATCGAACAGCCGGCCGTGATCGTCGAACTGGTGCCCGTGTGCTTCGATCAGCCCGGGCATCGCCGTCAGGTTCGCCGCGTCGATGACGCGTCCGACGTGCGCCGCGTCGCTGTGCGGCGCGACCGACCGAATGCGGTGGCCGTCGACGACGATGTCCATGTTGGTGCGGACGGTCGCCGTGCGCCCGTCGACGAGCCGGCCGACGTGGACGACGAGCGTGCCGCTCGGGACGTGACGCCGCCATTCGAGGGCGAGCGGGACGTCGCGCGTCGATCCGCTGCGGACGTCGAGCAGCTTCAGGCGATCGGTCGCCATGTAGAGGATCGTGTTCGGACCGGCCCAGCTGATCGAGTCGGCGAGCTCAGTCGTGAGCTGGCGCGCCGGTCCGGCGGGATCACCCGTCGGCGTGATCGGCATCACCTGCAGACGATCGTTGCTGACGAAGGCGAGCTGCGTCCCGTCGGGCGAGACGGCCGGACCGTCCGCCGAGCGTTTGCCGATCGGCACGTCCGGCGCCGGCACGACCAGCCGCGGCGTGCCGCCGTCGACCGGCACGACGGTGTAGTAGTTCATCCCTTCGCGGAACCGCGACGAGTACGGCTTCAGCGTGGAGACGACGAGGAAGCGGCCGTCGTGCGACCACGAGGGATAGCCGGCGCCGAACGTCCGTCCCAGGACGCGACGCGGCTCGCCGCCGTCGGCGTTGACGACGTAGACCTCGCCCTGTTTGTACTCGACGTTGCTGACGAACGCGATGGAGTGGCCGTCGGGCGACCACGCCGGCGCACCGTCGGCGCCGGGCAGCGTGGTGAGGCGCCGATTCGCGCCGCTCTTCAGATCGTGGATCCAGATGTCGAGCCCGCCGGCGCGGTCGGACGCGAAGGCCAGCTTCGTGCCGTCCGGCGACCATGCCGGATCCGTATCGAGGAATTCGTCGTCGGTGACGCGCGTCGGCGCGGCGCCGATCTTCATCGTCCAGATGTCGCCGAGAGCGGCGAAGGCGATCTGCTGGCCGTCGGGCGAGGCAACGGGCCGCACGATGCCTTTGGCCGGCTGCGCCGCGGTGCCGTCGAAATCGATGCGTCGCCGCGTGTAGTGCGGTCGCATGACGCGCAGCGTCGCGGAGAACGCGATCGGCGTGGCGCGGTTGCCCGCGATCGATCGACGCTTGATCTGGCCGTCGGCGGTGTAGAGGAACTCGTCCGCCGAGAGCCATTGCGCACGGAAGGGGAAGTAGTCCTCGCCGTCGGCGATCGCGCGATCGCCGAGATGAAGCTGCGGCTCGGCGCCCGCGCCGCCCGGACCTGGCAACGTCGCGAAGACGACCTGCCGTCCGTCGGGCGTCCAGGCGGGCGCGCCGATGTTGCCCGCGGCCGCCGCGAGCCGCCGCTCGGTGCCGTCCGGCGTCGCGGCGTACACGCCGGCGGCGCCGGTGCGCGTCGAGACGAACGCGATCTCGCGGCCGTCGGGCGACCAGGCGGGCGAGAACTCGTTCGCCGGATCGTGCGTCACCTGCCGGACGCGTCCGCTCGCGACGTCGAGCGTCCAGATGTCGTAGTTGCCGCTGCGGTCGGACGAGAACGCGATCGTCTTGCCGTCGGGCGACCAGCTCGGTTCGCGATCGTCGTACGGCCCGGAGGTCATCGCCTTCAGGTCCGAGCCGTCGGCGGCGACGCTCCAGACGCGCCACGTCCCGTCGCGGTAGCCCTGAAAGGCGATGCGCCGGCCGTCGGGAGACCAGGACGGCTGGCGCGCGTCGTCGTATTCGTCGGTGATCCGCTTCGCGGCGCCGCCCGCGATCGGCAGCGTCCAGAGCGTGCCCTGCAGGTCGATGGCGATCGTGCGTCTGTCGGGCGACAGCGCCGCCGCCATCGAGGTTCCCTCGTGCACGGTGACGTCGACGATCGTTCCGCTGGGCGTCGACGCGGCGGGCGCTTGTCCCGCCGCGCCGTGCGAGGCCAGCGCCGCCGCGAACAATCCGATCGCCGCGGCGGCCGATGCGGTGCGTGCCGGCGTCATCGCGGGATCTCGTTCGGGTCGACCCTGATCTCGAGCGGCACCGTCTGCGTCCGCCCGTTGGCGGTCAGCCGCAGGCGATACGCGCCGGGGGCGACGCGCGACTGCTCGTTGCGCCGCAGATCCCACGAGAGGCGATGGATGCCCGCGCCGTTCGGGCCGTCGAGCTCCTTCACGACGGCGCCGGCGGGATCGACGATCGCCAGCTTCACGGGACCGTTCGCCGCCGCTTTCAGGTAGTACGCGAACGTCGCGTTCGGCGCGTTCTTGGCGCGGAACTCCTCGTCGCCGCCGCCGTGCCACGTGCGCTTGTCTTCGTCCCACAGCGTCGCCGGACGCGGCGCGAAGAGATGTTCGTTCTCGGCGAGCACTGCGTCCGACAACTGCTGCAGCGGCGTGATGTCGTCCATCACATAGAAGCTGCGTCCGTGCGTGGCGAGCACGAGATCCTGATCGCGCGGATGCACCAGCACGTCGTCGGACTTCGTGGCCGGGAGGTCCTGCATGAACGGCTCGAACCGCTTGCCGCCGTCGAGCGAGATGAAGAAGCCGAACTCGGTCCCCACCCAGACCAGGTTGTGGTTGATCCGGTCTTCGCGGACGACGTTGATATTCCCGTGCGGCGGCAGCGTCGACGACAGGTCGGTCCACGTCCGTCCGAGGTCCGTCGTTTTGTAGACGTGCGGACGGTAATCGCCCGAATGGTGTCCGTCGAACGCCGCGAACGCGGTGTTGGCGTCGAAATGCGACGGCTCCACCGACTGCACGTAGTAGTTCGCGGGGAACTTCGCGGCGTTGTCCGCCACGTTCGTCCACGTCGCGCCGCCGTCGCGCGTCACCTGCAGGTTGCCGTCGTCGGTGCCGACCCAGATGATGCCGGGCGTGACCGGCGATTCGGCGATGGCGACGATGGTGCCCCACGATCCGACGCCGTCGTTCTTCGCGGTCATCGGCTGCGTGCCGCTGATGCCCATGATCGACAGCGTGTCGCGATTGATCGCTTTCGTCAGATCGGCCGTCGCGGTCCAGCTGTCGCCGCGATCGTGGGAGATGAACAGCCGCTGCGCGCCGAAGTACAGCGTGCGCGGATCGTGCGGCGACATCGCGAAGCCCGGGTTCCAGTTGAACCGCAGCCGTTCGTTCGCGTCGATCGGCGTGACGATGTTGCCGGGGGGCGGCAGCGCCGTGGCGCCGCGTCCGCCGCCGGCGCCCGCGGCCCGAGGCGGCGTCGGCGTGATGTATTTCTGCTCGCCGAGTCGGAAGTCGTTGCGCCACAGCGGCGCGCCGCCGTTGCCCGACACCGACATGTAGACGACGTTCGCGTCGGTCGGATCGACGCCGACGTGGAAGCCGTCGCCGGCGGAGAGCTCGAACCAGTGATCCTTGGTGATGCCGCCGTTGTTGCGCACGCGGCTCGGCCCGCCCCAGACGCCGTTGTCCTGCGCGCCGCCGTAGATGTGATACGGCTCCTGCATGTCGACGGCGACCTGGTAGAACTGGCCCATCGGCATCCAGTTCTGCAACTGCCACGTCTGTCCGCCGTCGTACGAGAAGTCGACGCCGCCGTCGTGGCCGAGCATGATGTGCTTCGAGTTGGCCGGATCGATCCACATGGCGTGGTGATCCGGGTGGCTCGGCGGCAGCGGACCGCGCGGATCGCGGTCGAACGGCTCGACGAGCGACGAGGGCGTCTGCGTCGGCGACGGCAGGCGCGCGAGGATGCCTTCGGGGATGGTCGTGAAGGTGCGCGCGCCATCGGTCGAGCGGTAGAGCGTGCGCTCGAGCGCGAAGACGATGTTCGGGTCCTTGGGGTCGACGCGGATCTGGCTGAAGTACATCGCGCGGCCGTTTTCGTTGGACGCGAGCTTCCACGTCGCGCCGTGATCGTCCGACCGCCAGATGCCGGCGCGGTTCGGATCGAGCGTCGCGTTCGCGGCCGCATTGCCGCGTCCGCGTCCACCACCGCCGCCGCCTTCACCGAAGCCGGGCTGCGGCCCCGGCTCGATCATCGCGTAGATGATCGCCGGATTGCTGCGCGCGATGGCCAGGCCGACGCGGCCCCATTTGCCGTACGGCGGCAGACCGCCGCCCTCCAGCTTCTTCCACGTCTTGCCCGCGTCGGTCGTCTTCCAGAGCGCGCTGCCCGGACCGCCGCCGTTGAACCCCCACGCCGTCCGCCGGCGCTGATACGACGCCGCGTAGAGCACCTGGCTGTTCGACGGGTCCATCGCCACGTCGATGAAGCCGGTGTCCTCGTCGATGAACTTGGATTTCGTCCAGCTCTTGCCGCCGTCCGTCGTCTTGTAGAGCCCGCGCTCGGGGTGCGCCTTGAAGAGGTCGCCCGCCGCGGCGACATAGACGACGTCCGGATTCCTCGGATCGATGATGATGCGGCCGATGGTGCCGCTGTCGCCGAGCCCCATGAAGGTCCAGCTCTTGCCGGCGTCGGTCGACTTGAAGATGCCGCCGCCGTAGGACGTGCTCTGCCGTTGGTTCGCCTCGCCCGTCCCGACCCAGACGACGTCGGGATTGGACGGCGCGATGGCGATGTCGCCGATCGAGAGGTTCGGTTCGGCGTCGAAGACGGGGAACCACGTGGTGCCGTTGTTGTTCGTCTTCCAGACGCCGCCGGTCGCGGCGCCGACGTAGATGATGGCCGGGTTGCCCTCGACGCTCTCGATGTCGTCGACGCGGCCGCCCATGTTGACCGGCCCGACCGATCGCCACGCGAACTCCTTGAGGAGCGCCTCGTGGTCCGAGCTCTGCGCGCCGGGAAACGCCAGCGAGAGAACGACGAGCAGAAAGACAATCGCAGACGAGTGTTTGATGGCTGTCATGGCGCGGCAAGTATAGAATGCCGCCACTCTCCGGAGGGACCATGTTTCGATCGAGTTGCCTGGTTGCGATCGTTGCCCTCACCGCCGCGATTGGCGCCGCGCCTGCGCCGGCCAAGATCGACGTCACCGTGCACGAGGGGACATCCATGTCGGTCGCCGTCTCGCCCGACGGCAAGACGCTCGCCATCGACATGCAGGGCAGCATCTGGACGCTGCCCGCGACGGGCGGCGCCGCGAAACGGATCACCGACATCTACAACGACGCGCGGCAGCCGTCGTGGTCACCCGACGGCAAATGGATCGCGTTCTTTGCGTACCGCGACGGCGGCTACGATCTTTGGGCGATTGCGCCCGACGGCTCGAATCAGCACAAGCTGACGTGGGGGCCGTACGACGATCGCGAACCGATCTGGTCGCACGACGGATCGAAGATCGCGTTCTCGTCCGACCGCGGCAACCCGATGGGGAGCGACTACAACATCTGGGTGCTCGACGTCGCCAGCGGTCAGGTCAAACAGCTCACGAAGGATCCCGCCGACGACTACATGCCGAGCTGGTCGCCGGACGACAAGGAGATCGCGTTCGCGTCGGCGCGCGACACGGCGCGCGACGTCTGGGCCGTGAACGTCGCGACGGGCGCGGAGCGGAAGCTGCAAACGGGCGGCGGCCGCGTGGACGCGCCCTCGTGGGGACCTGGCGGGCAGGTCGTCTACCACGCGACGACGGGGGCGGGGCGCGGCGCGACGCCGGGCCCCGAGTCGTCGCGCTACGAAATCGACGGCAAGCCGATCACCGGCGACGAGAACGTGTTCGCGTTCCGCGCCTCGTGGGCGTCGCCGACGGAGTTCTACTACGTCTCGGACGGCAAGATCCGCAAGCGCGCGGTGGGCGCCTCGTCGCCGCAGACGATCGAGTTCAGCGCCACCATGCAGGTGACGCGCGCCAACGGCAGCTACCCGCGCAAGAAGCGCGACTTCACGTCGACGACCCCGCGGCAGGCGCTCGGCATCGTCCGGCCGGTGATCTCGCCCGACGGGAAACAGATCGCGTTCGCGGCGCTCGGCGACATCTACGTCATGCCGGTCGGCGGCAAACCGGTCAACGTGACCAACGACGCCGCGTTCGACAGCGATCCGTCGTGGTCGGCCGACGGCACACAGCTCGTCTACTCGTCGGACAAGGACAGCGAGCACCTGCAGCTCTGGATCCGCGACATGCGGTCGGGGCAGGCGCGCCGCGTCACGAACCTGCCGACGCAGCCGCTCGGCGCGTCGTTCTCGCCCGACGGCAAGCGCGTGGTGTTCTTCGACGTCAACGGCGAGTGGCGCGTCGGCAACATGTCGGTGCTCGACGTCGCGAGCGGCACCGTCACGAAGATCCACGACACGCTCCCGCAGCCGGGCACGCCGACGTGGTCGCCCGATGGCACGCGCGTCGCGCTCGCGGAGGTCGCGCCGTTCAGCAAACGGTTCCGCGAAGGGACCAACCAGGTGCTGACCATCGACGCGACCGGCACGTCGCAGACGGCGGCGAAGACCGACAAGTGGTACGCGCCGGTGCCGTTCCTGTCGATCGATTCGCGCGGCGGCTGCGGGCCGGTGTGGTCGCCCGACGGCACGAAGATGGCCGCGATCTACGAAGGGACGCTCGCCGTGTGGCCGGTGTCGTCGACCGGCGAGCCGCTCGGTCCGCCTCGCCACGTCACCACCGAGAGCGCGCACGCGCCGAGCTGGCAGGGCGACTCGCACCACATCCTCTATCAGAACTACGACAAGCTGCGCATCGTCGACATCGAGACCGGACAGGTGCGGACGGTGCCGCTCGATCTCCGGTGGACGCCGGCGATTCCGACGACCAAGCTCGTGGTGCACGCGGGCAAGCTGCTCGACATGAAGTCCAGCGTCGAGCGCGCGAACGTCGACATCCTCATCGACGGCAACAAGATCGTGTCGGTGGTGCCGCACGCGGAGGCGAACCACACGGGCCGCCAGGTGGTCGACGGCACCAACCTTACGGTGCTCCCGGGCCTGACCGAGTTCCACTCGCACCTGCAGCCGGACCTCGGCGAATCGGAAGGGCGCGCGTTTCTCGCATTCGGCGTGACGACCGTCCGGAGTCCCGGGAACACGCCGTACGAGCCGGTGGAAGAGCGCGAAGCGAACGAAGCGGGCGTGCGGCCCGGGCCGCGCGTGTTCGGCACCGGCAATCTGATGGAGTGGCAGCGCGTCTACTACAAGATGGGGATCGCGATCTCGAGCGTCGCACACTTCGAGCTGGAGCTGCAGAAGGCGAAGGTGCTGCAGTACGACATGCTCAAGAGCTACGTCCGCCTGCCAGACCTGCAGCAGAAGCGGATGGTCGAGTTCGCGCACAGCATCGGCATCCCCGTCGCGACGCACGAAATCTACCCGGCCGCGTTCGTCGGCGTCGACAACACGGAGCACACGGGCGCGACGAGCCGGCGCGGCTACTCGCCGAAGCAGGCGACGCTCCAGCGATCGTACGAAGACGTCATCCAGTTGTTCGGAAAGAGCCAGCGGTTCCTGACGCCGACGATGTTCGGATCGGCGCGCACGCTCTTCGAGCGCGAACCGGATCTGAAGAACGATCCGCGCTTCAAGCTGTATCCGCCGTGGATTCAGGACGAAGTCGCGCGCGAGCCCGGCGCGCGGTTTCCGAGCGGCGGCTCCGGCAAGATGGTCGTCGACGTGCAGCGCGCCGGCGGGACGATCGTCGCCGGCACCGACACGCCGAACGCGATCAACCTGCACGGCGAGCTGCTCGCGTACGTCGCGGCCGGCATGACGCCGTACGAAGCGCTGAAGACGGCGACCGTCAACCCCGCGAAGGCGTTGAACGAGGACACCGGCACGATCGAGCCCGGCAAGCTCGCCGACATCATCATCGTCGAGGGCGATCCGCTCGCGGACATCACGACGCTGCACCGCGTGAAGCGGGTGATTGCGAACGGGCGCGTCTACGAGATGAACGAGCTGCTCAAGGGGACGGCTTCGGCGAAGACGGCGACGGCGCAGTAGCCCGCCGTTCGACTTACGCGGTCGCGCGCTCGTTCAGCTTCTGCAACTCGGCGACATAGATCGACTGCAGCACCTTCGCGGTCATGTAGCGCTCGACGCGTCCCGCCAGGCCGCGGCGTGACGACAGTTCCGTCCGGATCGTCACGTTCGCCGCCTGTCCGGTGCCGTCGGGATCCACGACGAACGTCGTCACCGACTCGGTCGGCTCGACGTTCTTTTCGACCAGCACGCGTCCCGGCTCGGGCTCGGTGACGACCGCCACGAAGTGCTGCGTCTGCCCGAGCACCGTCACGTCGAACCGGATCCGCGTGCCCGCGCCGATGCCGCCGGCTTCCACGCGCAGGTTGCTGAACTGCTTCGGCAGGATGCTGGGATGGCCGTGATGGTAGTCGCGGATGATGTTGTAGATGCGATCGGCCGGGGCCTCGATGCGGGCCGTCCGGCTCACGGTGTACGTTGGACTCATCACTCTCTGCTCCATTGAGGTAAGACGCCCGCCGGCGGCGGCGCGTTCCCCTGCCGCGCCTCGCGCGCGATCCGGCCTGACGCGTCGCGGGGCGGCTATCATCGTGTATGGCGGCAACGACGGAGGTCACGATGCGATTGACGGCAACAGCCCTCGGGGCCATGGCGCTTCTGCTTGCGGCGGCCCCCCTGCACGCGCAACGGTGGGGACACGGCGATCGCCCGCGCGACGGCGTCTGCTTCTTCGAGGACCGCGACTTCAAGGGCGAGTACTTCTGCGTCGGCGCCGGCGAGGACGTCAGCGCGGTGCCGCGCGAGATGAACGACAAGATCTCGTCGATCAAGATCTTCGGCCGCGCCGAAGCGATCGTCTTCCGCGACGTCCGGTTCCAGGGGAACTCGAGCCGCTTCGGCTTCGACGTGAGCGATCTGCGCCGCGAGGGGTGGAACGACACGATCTCGTCGATCCGCGTCCGCTCGACGTCTGACGAGCGTCGGCCGTCCGTCGGCCGCCGGATGTCGCCCGGCGACGCCGACGCGATCGTCCGCCGTTCGTATCGCGAGCTCCTCGATCGCGATCCTGACGCCGCCGGGTTGCGCCAGTACCGCGCGCGCATTCTCGACGACGGCTGGAGCGAAGAAGACGTCCGCGCGGACATCCGCAAGAGTCCCGAATTTAGGGACAAGAGCCTCATGACGCCCGACAAGGCGCGCGCGATCGTCCGCGCCGCGTACCTCGCGGTGTTGAAGCGCGAGCCCGATGCCGCCGGCAGCGCCGGCTACATCGACCGCGTCATGCGCGACCACTGGACGCAGGGCGACGTCGAACGCGAGCTGCGCAAGAGCCCGGAGTACCGAAAAAAATGAAACCGAAGAACACGATCTGCCTCTGGTTCGAGAAGGATGCGCTCGCGGCCGCGCGCTTCTATGCCGCGACGTTTCCCGACAGCACGGTGACCGCCGTCCACTACGCGCCGTCTGACTTCCCCGGCGGCAAGAAGGGCGACGAACTGACCGTTGAATTCACCGTGGCGGGCATTCCGTGCCTCGGCTTGAACGGTGGCCCAGCATTCAAGCAGACCGAAGCCTTTTCCTTCCAGATCGCGACCGACTCGCAGGAAGAAACCGATCGCTACTGGAACGCCATCGTCGACAACGGCGGCAAGGAAAGCGCGTGCGGCTGGTGCAAGGATCGCTGGGGCATCTCCTGGCAAATCACGCCGCGCGTGCTGGTCGAGGCGCTGGACGCCGGCGGTGACGGGGCCAGGCGCGCGTTCGAAGCGATGATGACGATGACGAAGATCGACGTCGCCGCGATCGAAGCGGCGCGGCGGGGCTGACGGAGCCTTCGGTCGGAACGGCGTCGTTCAGACCGGAATCGTCGCGGCGTTCCACGCGGCCGCGTCGGCGTCCGACTTGATGATGTGCGACAGGTCGACGAGGAGATCGTTGCCCTCGCGGCGGATCGCGAGCCGATCCATGTTGCGCGTCGCGCGCCCCGAGATGAACGTGCCGTTCGGCTGGTACTTCGACTCGTGCTTCGGGCACTGAAAGCGGTTGTCCTTCGGCAGCCACTTCAGCGCCGTGTTCTCGTGCGGGCACGACAGGTTGAACGCGTACACGTGCCCCTGCGAGCGGACGACGATCACCTGCTGCTTGCGATCGATCGTGACGCCGTCCGCCGCGGGAAACGGGTATTTCGCTTCGCTCGCGGCGTACACGCCGTCGACGAACACGACCGGCAGCGCCGCGAAGCCGAGCGCGGCGACGATCTGCAGAACGTCACGACGGGACGGGCAGTCCGAACAGCTCATCCGATGTTGGGGAGCGCGACGCCGCCGAGCGTCGTCAGCAACCAGAGCGTGATGCTGGCGATGGCGGTCGCGCGCAGCGTCCGCCACGCGCCACGATCGCCGGAGCTCGCGCGGCGTTCCGCGCTCCAGAGCACCAGGCCGTTCATCAGCAACAGCGCGACGAGCGCCATCTTGGTCCAGAAGAACTTCGAGTAGAGGAACGTCTCGTAGTCGGACGCGAACAACAGCAAGCCGCTGATCGTGATCAGCACGAGCGAGCCGACCACGAGCCGGTGCGTGTCCTGCAGCGTCTCGAGCAGCGACCGGTGCGACCAGTCGTCGTCCACCGCCGACGTGAGCACGGCGCGGTCGGTCGACACGGCGAGGCCGCCGCCGGTGATCAGCGCGCCGACGTGGACGAAGGCGACGAGCGTGCGGATCGCGGCGTGGTTCGCGTAGAAGGAACTCCAGGTTTGCAGCAGATCGATCATCACTTGTTTCCGAACAGCATCAGGAGATAGGACGTCGCGGCGACGCCCATGGTCGTGAACACGACCGTGCGGTGCGTGCTTTTGTCCTGATCGAAGTTCACCAGATTGCGTCCGCCGGGGCCGGTGGCGTACGCGGCGGCGAAGCCGGCGTCGGCGCCGAGCATCATGATGCCGTGCACGAGCCGCAGCGTCTTGTGGTTCGGGTCTTTCCACGCGTCGACGAGGTTCCAGACGCCGGTGACGGTCTGAACCGCGAAGAGTCCGGTCAGCGCGGTGCCGACGGCGATGTGCGGACCCTTCCACGAGCTGAGGCGTCCCTGCGGATCGTTGTAGAGCTGTTGCCCGAGGATCGCCTCCGTGCCGAGCAGCGGCAGCGTCGCCCAGCTCGCGATGCGGTGGATCTTCGCGCGCGTCTCGTACCCCTCGCTGTATTCGATCGCCTGCGGACGCGCGGTCTGTCCCGAATCCTGATCGCCGCCGTCGGCCGATTGCGCGTGCGCGGCCGGCGCCGTCAGAGACAGCATCGCTATAAAGGAAAGCACACGAATAGAGTGGCGCATGTTGGATTCGTGGAGAAGCAGGATTCTTGCCGTGCCGTAAATCGTTGGATTTTCGATCAAACGGCGACGAGATGTCGCTAGGGGAGACGCTGAGGCGTCCTCATTTGGGTGCGCCAATCAACTGACGGCGATCGGCGCCCGCGTGCGGCCGGAACTTCTGCACGCGTCCGCCGAAGCTGTCGGCGCCGTACAGATTTCCCTCGGCATCGACCGACATCTGGTGGAGCTCCCAGAACTGGCCCGGGAACGTCCCGTACGTGCCCCACGTGTAGAGCAGGTGCCCCGCAGTGTCGTATTCGAGCACCTTCGCGTTGGTGCCGTCGGCGATCCACACGTGCTGATCGGCGGAGATCAGGATGTCGTTCGGCTGCCGGAGTCCCGGCCAGACGTCGAGAACCTTGCCGGTCTCGTCGAACACTTGAATCCGGTGATTCGATCGATCGGCGACGTAGATGCGGCGCTGCGCGTCGACGGCGACGCCGTGGACGCCGGAGAGCTGTCCCTCGCCGTTGCCGCGCGATCCGAACGCGCCCAGGAAGACGCCGTGGCGATCGAACTTCGCGATGCGCGCGTTGCCGAGGCCGTCGGCGACGAGCAGCGTGCCGTCGGGCAGCCACGCGATGTCCTGCGGCCGGTTGAAGTGCTTCCCGTAGTCGCCCGGCACGTCCGGTTCGCCGAGCGTTCGAACGAGCTGCGTGCCGTCGTTGGTGAATTCGTAGATCACGTGCCGGGCGTCGTTCACCACCCACACGTGGCGATCGCGATCGTACGGGCTGATGCGGATCTTGTGCGGTCCGCCGCCGCCTTCGAAGAGCGCATCCCACTGCGTCCACGCCTCGACCAGCTTGCCGCTGCCGTCGACGACGACGATGCAGTTGCGCATCTCGGGCTTCGGTTCGGTCGCGCGCTGACCGAGCGATCCCCAGGTGCCGTTGTACCCGCGTCCGAGTTTCTCGGGGAGCTTCAGTTCGCCGCGCGCAGCGATGAAAATGCGGTTGGGAGATTCGGCGAAGATGCCGGGCTGCGATCCCCAGATGTAGCCCGGCTTCGCCCAGTCGGTGGGCCACTGCGCGACGACGTCGTACGGGCCGGTTTCGTCTTCGCCGCCCTTGGTCTGGACTGCGACGTCGTGTTCGCCGCCCTTCGTCTGGAGCGCGACGGCTTTAGCCGAGCGAAACGACGCGGTGGCGGCCATCGCCGCCACCGCTACCACGAGAATCAATCGCCGCATGGTCCGCTCGGCTGAAGCCTCGCGCTCCATCCGACACTACTGTCCGGCGGTCGAGCGATCGCCGGTCGACGGCAGCGCGAACGAGATGAACTCGCCCGAGTAGTTGCCGCCGCTGACGGCGACGACGATGTACTGGCGGCCGTCCTGACCCTTGTAGGTCATCGGCGAGCCGCTCTGCGCCGCCGGCATCCAGACCGCGCCGACTTCCGCGCCGGTCTCTTTGTTGTACGCGCGCAGCATCGCGCCGCGCGGCCGTCCGGGCGGCGCCGTCACCTGCGGATCGCCGAGGACGACGAGCGTCTTGGTCACCAGCAGGCCGACGCTGCCGTTCTGCCCGGTCTTCGGGATGTTCATCCCTTTGAGCAGCGGGCTGTCGCGCACCGCATCCGGCGTGTCGCCGTGCGGCACCTGGAACTTCAGCGTGCCGTTGTTCAGATCGATCGCCGAGAGGACGCCGTACGGCGGCTTCACGATCGGCAGGCCGCCGAGCCCTTCGGTCATCGGATTCGAGAACGCGCCGCGGCCCGCCGCCGCCGCGCCGCCCGCACCCGCTTCGGCGCCGCGTCCGCCGCGACCGGCCGCAGCCGCACCGCGTCCGCCGCCACCGCCGCCGCGGTTGGGCTGCGGCGCATCGGCCGCGCTGCCGAAGCCCGGGCCTTCCGCGACGCGGAACTCGGTGCCTTCGGTGCCCGACACGTAGTTCAGATCCGAGAAGCCGGGCGGCGGTTTCCGCAGCGAGAGACCGCTGACGAATGCCATCGCCGCCTGCGCGTACACCATGTGATTCTCGGGATCGGCGCCGGCACCCGGCCAGTTCGTGCCGCCGCTGGCGTTGCCGACGTTGATCGCGCCGCGGATGCCGTTCAGATCGCCGACGAGCGGCGGGTTGAACATGCCGGCCACGCGATAGTGCTTCAGGTTCTCGAGCGCCTGCGCGCGCAGCGCCGGCGTGAAGTCGATCAGATCGTCAGGCACCTTCAGGAACGGACGGCCGTAGGCCGGCGGCTTGGTCGGGAACGGCTGCGTCGGCGACGTCTTTTCGCCCGGCACGTCCGACTGCTGCACCGGCTTCTCTTCGATCGGCCAGATCGGCTGGCCGGTGATCCGGTCGAACACGTAGAGGAACGACTCCTTGCTCGGCAGCGCGACGAGCTTGCGCACCTTGCCGTCGATCGTCGCGTCGAGCAGGATCGGCGCCGAGGACAAGTCGTAGTCCCAGATCGGGTGGTGCACGATCTGGAAGAACCACTTCTTCTGACCGGTCTTCATGTCGACCGCGACGAGCGAATCGCCGTACAGGTTGTTCCCCGGACGATGACCGCCGTAGTAGTCCGACGTCGGATCTTCGACCGGCAGATAGACGAGCCCGGCTTCTTCGTCCACCGTCATCTGCGTCCAGACGCCGGTGTTGCCGTTGGTCGCCCACGACTCGTTTTCCCACGTGTCGTTGCCGAACTCGCCCGGACGCGGAATCGTGTTGAACGTCCAGAGCAGCTTGCCGTTGCGCGCGTCGTACGCGCGGACGAGCCCTTTCGTGTTGTTGTGCGTGACGACGGTCATCCCTTCCTTGAACGACGACCCGATGATGACCATGTTGCCGACGACGAGCGGCGTCGAGTGGAGGCCGATCTCGCCGGTCTCCAGATCGATCTGCTGCCCCTTGCCGTTGACCGCGCCCGTCTTCAGATCGACGACGCCGCCGGTGCCGAACGACTGCACCATCGATCCGTTCTTCGCGTTCAGCTCGATGAGGCGATAGCCCGTCGTCACGTAGATGACGCGCTCGTCGCCCTTGCCGTCGGTCCAGTACGCGACGCCGCGACCCGAGAGCTGGCGCGGCGCGATCGCCGCGCGGTTGCCTTCGCGGTAGCTGTGCGACCAGATCAACTCGCCGGTCTTGCCGTCGAGCGCGACGACCGATCGGCGCGTGCCAGCGGTCGTGTAGAGCACGCCTTTGATCGCGAGCGGAGTCCCTTCGAGTTTGTACTCGGGGCGCGTGCCGAGGTTGTCGGTCTTGAAGCGCCACGCGACCTCGAGGTCCTTGAAGTTCGCCGCCGTGATCTGATCGAGCGGCGAGTACTTCGTGCCGTGCGCGTCGGCGGTGTAATACGGCCAGTCGCCGTTCTTCGTCGACGGCATGTAGCCTTGGCCCGACACCTGCGTGACCACGTGCGTCGCGCCGACGACGAGCGCGACGCCGGCCGCGGCGACGCCTGCGGCGAGCGCCGATGAGAGCAGAGAACGTTTCATGAGTGAGTGTCCCTCCCGAACGCGCACAATATAAACCAGATGCGGGTCGTACAGGTGAACTATCCGTTCGACGCCGCGCTGCCGACCGCCGGGGCGCTGCTCGACCGATATGCGACCCTCACAGGCTGGGCTGAGGCGATCGCCGGTGCCGGCGCGAACGTGCTGACCGTCCAGCGGTTCGGTACGTCATCGAATGTCACGCGCGCGGGACTTCCGTACACCTTCGGCACCTTCAACGAGATTGCCGAAGCCACGCTCCGGTTCCGTCCCGACATCGTCCACGTCAACGGGCTGGAGTTTCCGATCTGGACTTGGGAGCTTCGGCGCTGGCTGGCGCCGCGGACCGCGATCGTCGTGCAGAGCCATGCCGACGGCGGCACGGTCGGGCGGGCGCCGCGCCTCGCCGGCGCGGCCACGCGGCGCGTCGCCGACGCGTTGCTCTTCGCCGTGCCGGAGCACGCGCAGACGTGGCGCGACGCGGGGCTGGTCGCGCGCGGCACGCCGGTCTTCGCGGTCATGCCGGCGAGCACGAGCATTCGCGCGGTGGACCGCGACGCGGCGCGCTCGGCGAGCGGCGTCACCGGCGATCCGGCCGTGCTGTGGGTCGGGCGTCTGAACGCGAATAAAGATCCGCTGACGGTGCTCGACGGCTTCGAGCGCTTCGCGTCGCGGGCGACGGGGGCGACGCTGTCGATGGTGTATCACGACGGGGATCTGGCGGCCGCGGTCCGCGCGCGCGTGCTCGCGTCCGACGCGCTGCGGGGGCGGGTGCGGCTCGTTGGCGAGGTGCCGCACGATCGGATCGCGACGTTCTTCAGCGCCGCGGACATCTTCGTCGTCGGGAGCCATCACGAGGGGAGCGGGTATGCGCTGATGGAGGCGCTGGCGTGCGGGGCGACGGCGGTGGTCAGCGAGATCCCGACGTTCCGCGCGTTGGTGTCAGGTACGCACCCGAGTGGTACCGGAGACGGACCCGAGTTGTACCCGAGTCGTACCCGAGTTGGACACCTCTGGCCGCCCGGCGACGCCGACGCCTGCGCCCGCGCGCTCGAACGCGCCGCCGCCACCGCTGACCGGCAGCACGTGATCGATCACTTCGAACGGAATCTGACGTGGGACGCGGTGGGAAAGCGGGCGGTGGAGATCTACGGTGAGGTGAGCAGCGCGAAGGGCGACGGGAGAAGGGAACAGGGAATAGGGAATAGGGAGTAGGGAGTAGGGAATAGGAAGTCGCGACTCGCGACTCCCTAATCCCTAATCCCTAATCCCTAATCCCTAATCCCTAATCCCTAATCCCTAATCCCTACTTCCTACTCCCTACTCCCTACTCCGTCCCTACTACCGTCCCGTCGCCGTGCGCTGCGGCGCGTTCGGCAGCGCGTACGCGATGTACTCGCCCGAGTAGTTGCCGCCGCTGACCGCGACGATGATGTACTGCTTGCCGTCGAGCATGTAGGTCATCGGCGACCCGCTCTGC